>Ga0208428_1000547_pt1 | contig 16983 bp, 15 predicted proteins | sample DEB08_DNA_11_FD_184535 | JGI IMG/M metagenome (GOLD analysis project Ga0208428, IMG submission 184535) | Aqueous microbial communities from the Delaware River and Bay under freshwater to marine salinity gradient to study organic matter... | ecosystem: Environmental > Aquatic > Marine > Coastal ... | reverse complement strand
CCGTTTCGTCTCGCTCCATCTCTCCAAGGCTAAAACTACAAAAAAAAAATATTTTCTGTCACGCTCCAATTCTCCAAAATAATAAATTCTAAAAATTTTCTAAAATTCTAAAAAAAAATAAAATTACAAAAAAAAAAACTTAAAGAAATAAAAATTCTAAAAATTCTAAAAATTCTACAAATTCTACAAATTCATATAAAAATCAAAAATGCATATTCATAATAAAAATTAATTTTATTTTATTATACTAAAAAGTCTTTATAACTTATAATAAAAGTCTTAGGAAAAAATTAATCCCTAATACTACCCCTTGCGAGCTCGCCGACCGTCGCGGATATTTTAAAACTGGTATTTTATAGATTCATGTAATTTATTATTTATTATATTTATATATTATTATTTATTTATTTATATATTATTTAGTAAAAAAAATATGTATTCCAGAGGTAAAATAGAAAAAATATAAGTAAAAAGTCCATAAGCTACGTTTATTGTCTTAGGAAATACTTTTTATGTTTCATTATTATATTATATTTATAATTTAATACGCAAATTGCCGAAAAAAATGAAAGTCAATATATTCACTTTTTTCGGCATTTTTACGTATTATATTATATTTATAATAACAATCATAAAACTTATTATATTATATTTATAATTTATTAAGAGAAAATATAGAAAATACACCAACTATACACTGCAACTATACACCGAGAAAACATATAAAAAGTAGTGTAAAACCGTAAATGGTGTATAGTGTATAGTTGTTTTCAACTTCTACCACAGACCCTATAATTATTTTCGGAGGGTTCCGAAAAAAATGAAGTCCCAGAAATTAAATTTCTATTTTAACTATACACACTATACACCAATTACAAAAAAACACTGGAAAACACCAAATTCAACGGGTGTATAGTTGGGTGTATAGTTGGTTTTAACTATACACCACTATACACCAACTATACACTCTAACCCATATTTACATTATTATAACCCAAAACCAAAAAGAAGAAAAAGAATAGTGAAGTTAGTTAATTAATCACACATTGAAACAAACATTTTTTTACACTCAAAGCTATATTTTACTATTTTATAAAAACTTTTTAATAAAAAAAAACAAAAAACAAAAAACAAAAAACAAAAAAAAACAATTATTACAATATACTAAACATTATACAAACTATACACAATTTTTACATTAAGGAGAATAAATAATTATATTTCTGTTATACTTCTTTTAAAATTTTTCGTTGTAGGTGTTCCACCTGATTTTTTATCTTCCAAAGCATCAATATTTAACTCATCAACATAATCACCACTATGTATAGCCTTTATATTAGACAATAATGAATTATTTATTTTATTATTAGAATTTATAATAGCATGAATTAAAGTTCCAAAGCTTGTTAATCCTATCCCTGTCCAACTTAAATAAGGGTGTTGATATGCTTGACCTAACGACGTGCTAAATACTGATATAGTTTGTATTAAATAGAACAAATACCCTAACCATTGATTACTACAATTTATATTTTGACGTTTATTCATAAATCGTAATAAATCATCTACTTTATTTTTATTTATAATATTATTAATTTTAATAATAGTTGCTTCATCAGTAATAATTTCGGTTTCCATTATTTATAATATATAACAATATTATAATTCTGTTTCAATTGATTCAAAAGATGTAATAGAATCAATACTTTCAGGTGTTTTTGGTATATTACTACATCTTTTTTTTTTTAATACATCTAATTTACCTTTATTTTTATTTATTTTTTTTTCATTTCGTTCTATCTTTTCATTTAATTCTTGCATTTGTTTGTCTAATGATTTATTTTCATCAACACAATCACTATTAATACAACCACAATTACAATGTTTTAAATTACTTTTACTAATACATTGACTTAATCCTCCTAATATAGCAACAATAAAACCTGATATTGCTATTAACTCGATTGACATTTATATTATATTAACATTTATTTTAATTTAAAAGAATAATAACTATATAATATAAAACGAACAAAAAAGAAAATGTGCGATTATTCCAAAGGAAAAATATATAGCATTAGAAGTCATTTAACCGATGATGTCTATATTGGTTCTACTACTGATACATTACCTAAACGTTTGTTTAATCATAAAAGATATTATAAACGATGGTTAAATACAAAAAAAAATCGTTGCACTTCATTTAAAATTATTGAAAAAGACCCTGAATGCTATATAGAGTTAGTTGAAAATTATCCTTGTAATAGTAAAAATGAATTAGAAAGACGTGAAGGTGAACTAATTAGAACAACAACTTGTGTTAATAAAAATATTGCTGGTAGAACTCAAAAAGAATATCGTGAAGAACATAGAACAGAAATAAGGGAACATTTGAAACAATATTATGAAAGTAATAAAATAGAAATAAATGAAAGACATAAAGAATATCATCATAATAATAAACAACAAATAAATGAAAGAAAAAAACAATTTTATGAAAGTAATAAGCAAATTTTATTAGAAAAAGCAAAACAAATTTATGAAACTAACAAACAACAATTAGCAGAACGCATGAAACAATATTATAATAATAATAAACAACAAATTTTAGAACAACTAAAACAAAAATATACATGTGAATGTGGTTCAACTGTAAGAAAAGATGGTAAATTAAGGCACGAAAAAACTACTAAACATCAAAACTTTATTATTACTTCTTCTTAACATTTTTCTTATCTTTCTTAACATCTTTCTTTTTTTCTTCTTTTTTTGGTTTATCAAAATATTTATTAGTATCAAGTTTTACTGATAATTTCTTTCTCTGTTTTAATCCTACACCACCTTCTAAAAATTTCATACTTTCCTTATCCTTACTAATTTTATTATTATGATACATTGTATTAATTAATATATAAAAAGATTTAAAATTTGAAAATTTAAAAGAATATTTTTTTTTTAAATAAATTTAAGAAAGTTTTTCAATAACAACACGAGCAAAAGTTTCATCTTCCCCAGTTGTAGTAGCAAGACCTAAATTATTGGCAGGAGCAAGTCCTATAAAATGTTGTAGTTCAACCTCGTCATTTTGTGCTACTACAATAGTAGCAATACCATGAGAGTGTCCGCTGTTGCCGTTAGAGCAAACATCACCAGTTCCTGTAGCAAGAGTAAAACCAGTTGTTAAATTACGAAGTCTAACCATATGTGCTCCAGCATCATAAACAACACCGACGAAATCAACTTTATAAGTTCCGGCAGATTGAAATTGTATTTTATTAGCATTCAAACTAATACCACCATTTGCTCCAGCACCACCTGATAAAGAGTTCAAGGGGCGTTGTGTCCAAGCAGCAGCACCAATAGCACCACCATTAGTTCCTGAAGCAACTTGATAAGACACAATAGTAGGTGCTTGGATTGTTCCTGCTGGACCTTGTGGACCAGTTAAACTACCGCTTGATTGAAAAGAAGATCCATCAAAAACATTGAGAGTATCATCGCTTAAAACAAACCAAGCATCACCAACGACAGCAGTAGCAACTTTGGCAGCTAAAGCAGTTAAATCAGAAACATTGCCCTTTACATTAATATTTGCACCAGTTGCTCCAGTTGCTCCTCTAATTGATGATGAAACTTGGAAAACAACACCGTCCCAAGAATACAATTTATAATCATCACTGGCAAGCCAAGTTTTACCTTGATCGGCATTACCTAAACCACCAGCAAGGGCTAAAATATTAGCAGAAGTATCAGAACCCATAAATGTAAAAGAATAGCCCGAAAATCCTTGGATTCCTTGGATACCTTGATCCCCTTGAACAGAACCAGACTGTATAAATTGTGTTCCGTCCCACACTTGAAAAGCGTGGATATTTTCTTGAAAATATGTTTTGTTTAAGTCGGAAAGACCAAAACCAGCAGAAACAGTAAGTAAATCATTACCAGTTGCCACGTTTCCAAGGAATTGTATTGAAACACCCGCAATACCTTGAATACCTTGAGCACCAGTTGCTCCTGTAGCACCACGAAGAGAAGCACTACTTTGGAAATTAGAACCGTTCCACACACTCATCACATAAGTATCATTAACAAACCACGCCTTGCCTGTATCATCAGCATCATAACCAGCGGGCAGAAGACCAGCATTTGCTACATTTCCCATAACGACTATGCTATTTCCCTGACTTCCCGTGCTTCCTACTGTTCCTTGTGGTCCAGTTGCACCAGTTGCCCCAGTAGCACCTCGCATAGAAACACCACTGTTTTGGAAAGAAACACCATCATAGATATACATTTTGTAATTTGATTCAACAATGTATAAATCACCAGCAGAAGGAGCAGGTATAGCATTTAAAGCAGCTTCGTCAGCAACAGAGCCCTTGGCTACAACGCCGGGTCCTGGATTTCCTTGAATACCCTGGGCACCTTGACTACCAGTAGCACCAGCAGCGCCTCTTAATGAACCTGAATAACTCCAAAGAGTAGGACCACGTGATACAGCAAGTTGAAAAGTATCATCTAAAAAGTAAGCATGACCTACTTCGGCATCAGAAGGGAGAAGACCAGCATTAGCCAAATTACCGAGGACTAACACGTTGTTTCCTGTTTCTCCAGTTTGTCCAGTTTGTCCAGTTAAACCTTGAATACCTTGTTCCCCTCTCAAAGGCGCACTGAACGTCCATAGTTGTCCTGAATAGACATAAAGTCTGTAATCTGTGCTGGAAAAATATGCATCATTTACTTCAACACCTACGAATGAAAGAATTTCTGTGGTAGTAAAAGTGCCCTTTACATTTATAGAAATTCCATTTGAACCATTTTGTCCTGGTAATCCCTGAAGACCCGTATCCCCTTTTTCACCATCTTGACCATCTTGACCTGTTGCTCCTGTTGCTCCTGTATTACCAGTATCACCTTTTTCACCTTTTAAACTGGCAAGCCATTCAGCTTCAGTTCCTACAAAGCCTTCAGCAACGGCGATTTGATATGCACTTTTTCCTTCGGGACCAACCTCACCAGTGAAAGTCATCATTAATTTACCATTAGCATCAGTCATAATTTTTCTAATAACACCATTTCCGTCTGTCCCTGCTTGAACGGCTGAACTGTATTCTTCATGTTTATATGTAGCCATACGCATATAGGTTTGAGCAGAACCAGAATTGTTTAAAACAATAACTCTAAAAAATTGGTGTTTAGAACCAACAGAAAAGTTCATTCCACCATTTGCGGTTTTGTAGTTGTGTGTAGAACGAATGTCCCAATTAACTTTATCAACAGATTGGTCTATATAAACTATGGCATCACGGTCAGCAATCATAGAAACAGAAAGTTCAACATATGTTCCACTTGATTCGGCACCACCAACGAATGAAAAACCAGCACCTAAAGCATCATTACTATTATTATATTGAGATTTAGACATTTTATTTATTATATATATATTATATATTATTATTATATTTTATTTTATTTTTTATTTTAAAATTTAAAATAAAAAAAAAAATATTTTATTCTGGATAATTAAAATAAACTTTTTTGAAAAAAACTTACTAAAACAAAAAAAAATATATAATTAATATATAATATAAATATATAATCAATCATGGCACAAAATATGAAACTGATATTATTTAATGTAAATAATCAAACACCTAACAAAATTAACTTTAATGATACTATTAATATAAAAGGTAATAGTAAAATAGCTTTAACAAGTTTTAACGCTTCATTTGAAATTAATAAATTAGGTAAATTATTAACAGAACAATCATTTGATTTATATTTAAATTATAGTGATTTATCACAATTTGGTCAAATTGATCCATTCCCAAAAAAAACAATTACTTTAAAATCTAAAACATATAAACATAAAATTGAATTAGATTTTGATATATATAATGAACTTAATAAATCATTTTCAGCATTAGAACCTTATACAATAAATAATTCTTTAAGGGGTATATATCAAGGTATTGCTATATCATTAAATGAAAATAGTAATGGTAAGACTTTATTCAATATAGATACATATAAAAAAGAATTTTTTACTTTTACAGACCCAGTATTAGAAAATTTTGATATTGATGAAGATGGTTATTTTACAACTGAAAATGATGAATTAGAATTAGATATTACAATACCAGAAAGTAAAATTTTGATGAAAGGGGGAGGCGTTGCTTATCAATATAACGAAAGATTTAATCTATCTAATAGAAATTTTAATTCATATATGAAACTATTTGATGAAGCACAAAATAGTATGGCTTTACACTATAAAACAATACAAGATGGTAATGGTGCTGGAAAAGTAAAACTTGATTTTTTTGTTAGAATAATAAAAAATGAAGTTCCTACTGATTATCCTATATCAAATGATTTTTATAATTATAATAATATTGTTAATGTTATAAAATCTACAGCATTAAAAGTCGGACCATGGTCTATCTCTGATAATGCAAAAGGAAAAAATTTTTTTATTTGGACCCAAAAAAATGGTAAATGGGCTATTGATTACTACGATGAAACAGAAACAAAATATTACAATGTTTTTTCAGATGGTTTAGAATATAATATTGTTAGTAATTATAAATTTAATAAATATATTCAACAACCAAGTATTACTAATGTTGTTTTTAATAGCCAATTAAATCTTGCTACATTTAATAATAAACTAACAGGTTCAACCGTTCGTAAATCTAAAATTGAGTTTAATAATTGTGAAACACTTTTAGAAATGTATAATTTGAATGATGTTAGTAAATTTGTTCCTGAAAATAGTTATTCATCAGTATATACACCTAATTATCAAACTGAATTTTTCCCTATACAAAATTTTGAATTGGGTTGTGAAATAGATACTATTAAAATCAAAAATTTTGTAGGTAGTAATGATGATAGTGAAGTAGGGAGAAAAAATATAGTATCATATTTTACACCTGAAAGTAAAATATCACAAAGTGAATATATCTACTCTCATAATCCTGCTGAACCTATATACTTATCTGTTGATAGTGATACTGATATAAATTTGAATAGTATTAACATTAGATTTTACAATACTTATAATGGTGAAGGTTTTGTAGCTGATACTATATCCTGTGTCCTTACTAATATGTAATTTTGGTTCTGGTGTATCTTTAATTTGTAATTTATTTGTTATTTTATAATTTTTATCTAAAGTAAATATAAAATGAATATTAATTTTAATACTATAAAATTTGTTATACCATCATATAATAGAGCAGGTAAAATTAAAACACTTGAACTATTAAAAAAAAATAATATTGATATAAAACAAATATATATATTTGTAGTTGAAGAAGAATACGAAGAATACAAAAAGCATTACCCAGAATATAAAATAATAATTGGAGTTACAGGATTAGTAAATCAACGGCGATTTATTAATAGTTACTTTAAAGAAGGCACGAAAATTTTGAGCATGGATGATGATATATTTGCTATTAGACAATTTAATGAAATAGAAGGTGTTAAAACTTTAACTGATACTAATTTAAAATCAATTGTAAGTGCTGGATTTAAAGAAAGTATAAGGGTTGGTAGTTATATATTTGGTATATACCCTACTGATAACTACACAAGAGATATGACTGATAGTATAACATATGATTTATGTTTTTTAATAGGACATTTTTATGGTTATATTAATAGACATTGTGATAATTTAAAAATAGATTATGACCAGAAAGAAGATTATCAAAGAAGCTTAAAATACTTTCTAAAAGATAGAGTTTTAGTTAGATTTAATAATATTTGTTGTATTACAAATACTTATAATAATGTTGGAGGTATGAATACAGATAGTAATAAAAGGATTGAAGAAAATAATAAAATTGTTAATTTACTTCTGGATACATATCCAGAATATATAAGATTAAATAAAAAAAGAAAATCATTATTATATAAAGAAATAAAATTAATAAAACATAAATCAAAATATCAAGTAGTTGAAATTTTAGGTTATATAGATAAAAATGATTTGATAGTTATAGATTTAATTAATGAATTAGAAAAAACAAAATTTAATATAAATTATAAAAGGTTAAACAGTGGCGTAGGATTGAGTTTTACGTTAGGTTGTCAAAGAATACGAAGAAAAGCAGGTGTATATGAGAATAAATTAAACAAAGTTTACCCAGAGCTATATAATAAAATAAAACTATTCGCTAATAAATATATTACTAATGAATGGAATGCTATTCAAGTAAATAAAAACTACGCGACACAACCACATAGAGATATATGTAATAAGGCTAATAGTTCAATTGTTGGTTTAGGCGGTTATAAAGGTGGTAAAATTAGAATTAATAATTTATTATATGATATAAAGAATAAAATAATTAGTTTTAATGGTAAAAAATATTTACACTCAAATGATTTATCAAGTAATGATAAAAACAGGTATAGTTTAGTGTTCTTTTCATTGTAATTAAAAATATTTACTTTTTATTTCTCTTAATGATGCTGTTATTGTTGGTTTGTTCCATAGAAGGTGTTTTGACCAGAACCCAGCAGTATTAACTCCTGATGCCGTCCAATCTTCACCTGCTTTACTATGACGTGCTATATATGCCGATTTTTTTTCATCTGCTATTTCTTTTCCTTCTTTTTCATAATATATTGTATAGTCAGAATAACCTTTAGCACCAAATGTAATTGTGTTTTCCCTTTGTGTTTCAGTATTAAATATAACAGCTTTATATTTTTTTTTACCAGTTTTTAATTTAGTAACAGAAAGTAAATTATATTTTCCCATTTTTAAAATAATTTTTATCTCACCTAATAATAATATATATTTTTATTTTTAAATAAGAAAAATGTTTAATTTACAACTTAATGATATGTTAGAATACTTTCATTTTATTAATGTGATGCCTTCTGGTAGATTTAAAATATCAATTGATTTAGATTTATTTAATAATATAAGCGAGGATTACTTTTTAGATCATGATATATTCAATCCAGAGTGCTATAAATTTAAAACGTTTCAGGAATATAAAGAATATTTAAGCGATGTATTTGAATTTAAACGTCAATATTGTTATAAACACCCAGAAGTAGATGAAATTATAGATATGATAAACTTGATGTTTGGTAAAACTATTTTGCATAAATTTAAAATTATCGATAGTTCATTTGATAAATCTGTAATTTGTATAATTGAACCGAGCGTAATAAATCAAAATTTGAATGATTTAATTTATTCTAATTAATTACAAAATTATTTTTTTTTGTTTTTTTGCCTGGATTAAAAAATTAAATATCTTTGTATATATTAATATATAAGTAAATACTTTTATAACTTTTTCTAAAATTCTATAATGTCTCAAGTAGCTCACGTTTATAAAATTACTAATCCTTCAACTAATCAAATATACATTGGTTCAACATATAAAGATATTAATGTTAGATTTCAACATCACAAATATCATTATATTAATTATATTAATGGTAATAGTAATAGAAAATTAAGCTCTTTTAAACTATTTGAAAATAATTGTATGGCTATATGTTATGTTTCAATAATTGAAAGTTTAGTCGTAAATGATATATATCAATTAAGAAATGCCGAAGCTAAACATATAATGGAAGCTAAACGATTTGAATTGAAATTAGTAAATAAGAATATACCAAATAGAAGTTTAGCACAATATTATATTGATAATAAACAAAAATACAAAAACTATTATGATAATAATAAAACTAAAATTTTAGATTATCAAAAGAATTATAATAATATGAATAAACAAAAAATAAAAGATTATCATAAACAATACTATATCCAGAATAAAAATAATAATTCAAGTTAAATAATCATCTTTACTATATAATAAGGTTTCAAAATTATGATACAATTTAGCATTTTCTATATTGTAATATAAGAATTGATATTTTTTATTTAATAATTTTAAATGTTCCCAATAATCAGGTATAGCACTACCATGTTCTTCATATAATTTTACGTGTTCTTTTTCACTCATTAAGTTAAACCAAATTAACGCAGTCATACAATTACGCAATGTAGGTGGTAGTTTTTTATAACTCTGGCTTACACACAATATACTAAATGAGTAGTGGCGAAATTTTGTAGAAAGATGATCTACCCTTGTTTTTACTAATATATCAGCGAGATCATCGTATACCAGCAATATTTTAGGTCTTGGTCTGCCTTCTTTTTGTTCGTTCCATTCTTTTTGTGATTTTTGTATTTCTTCAACATACATGCTAATATTCATTAAATCGTCCATATCATCAATTTGACACACGTTTGTCATAGCAGCTAAAATTTTTTTAGTCGTTTTGTCGAATTTACTTGTGGGTGAAAAATAATAAATTTCATCAAAATATGAAGGATTATCTGGGTCATCTTCATTACCGCAATAATAAAAATTAGGATTACTTAACAAATTCATAATTAAATTACTTTTACCAGCACGAGGAGGAGCAACAATACAGGTGCATGAGGGATGTATAGGTAAAACAGGATTTAATTTACTTTCATTTTCAGGGTCTTTTTTTACAGGTAATATTTTTAAAACGCTTTTTTTATTATCATTCATTTTTATTTTATTATATTATATTATAATAATATATAATTATTTACATAAAAATGGCTTATAATTTTTATCAACAACAAAAACAAGTATCCCAACAATTAGAACAACAAGTTAGTGGTTTTGCCGAAGCAGTATCACAAGAAGGAAGACAAGAAATAAGTGAGAGACAATCACAATTGGCACAATTATCACAAGAAACAGATATTGAAAGTGCTGAAGAAGAAAGTCAATTAAAACAAATAAAAATAGCAGGTGGAGCATCTATAGTAGAAGGCGCGGCTTTAGCATTTCCAGCATTAGGTGAAATTAAAGGATTAGTTAAAAAAGGTATTAGTTCTTATCAAAATATAAAGAGTAATATAGAAGAAGCAAAAGAAGCAATAACTAATATTAAACAATCTTCTAATAATATTACATCTTCATTAAATAGAAGTAATATAACAGAACCAGCTTCCAGAGAAGTTGAATATGAAAATCCATTATTTGAAAAATCACAAGCAACATTACCAAAAGAACAATTTGGTGACGATATAGATATGACAGGAAGACAATTATCAACAGAACCCACAGCAGTTTTACCTACTGAACCTGCTTTAGAAACACCAACTAAAAACCCAATATCAGAAAATAAATCAATAATGGGAGATGTTCCAGAAGGTTTAGAAACATCAGCATTAGAAGATATAGGAGAAGGCACAGAAAAAGCAGTTGTTAAACATAGTAAAGGACTATTAGGAACAATATTTGGTGATATAGGTGAAACGATTGGTGGAATATTAGATCCTGTTGGAGATATTATCACAGCAGGATTAGGTGCTTATAGCATTGTAAAAGGCATTCAAGATGAAGAGGAAAAAGCACCAGCACCAACACAAACATTACCAGCACCATTACCTGTAGAACAAATACCAACTGAAATACAATCTACACCACAAGTAGGTATATAATTTTTTATTAAAAATTTTTACAAAAAAATTTACAAAAAAATTACAAAAAATTTTATAAAAATTTTTCATATTTTTAAATAAAAAATTTTACTATTTTTTTTTATGTTTTTATTAAAAAAAATATATATTATTATTATAATAATAATTATTAATATTTATAATGGCTCAACCAATTCTTAGACAACTTAAAATTCGTTCAGAGGAACAACAGACCCTTAATAAAAGCTATAATAAATCTACTGTGATTATACCAGCAGATGCTATGTATAGCACTGATTTATCACAATCTTATTTAAATCTTAAATTAAAGATTATTACAAATGCAGGTAAAGAACTAACAAGTGATGATTTAAAAACTCTTAACCAACATAATTTATCAGTATCTTTCGGTCATGGTTCTTTAGATTACAGTCCTGCTTCTCTAATTAAACATTGTGTATTAAAACGCGGTGATGGCAGTGTAATTGAGTCAATTCCCTTTTCAAATATATTAAGTCAATCATTATATCAATTTACAAATAACCGTGAAAGTGTTTCTAATAAGTCATTACTTTCTGGTATGTCTATTGAAAGCAATGCTATGACTGGTTCATTGTCTTCTATTGTAAAATCACCAATCCAAGTCCAAATTCCATTACAAGACCTTTTCCAATCCTGTAAATCTTCTAACTGGTTTATGAGTGAAACAAAAGGCTTAATAGTTGAACTTGAATTTGAAGACCGTAAAAATATTATGAAATTAAATAAAATTCATAGTATAATAACTAAAAAAAACGATATTAGCGACCCAACTCAAAATTTATTAAATCTTAAACCAACTATTGAATTTAATGACCTATTAAATTTTGAAGATAATTATTATAAAACTGTTGGAACATCTGTAGATTTACAAGAAACAAGTTTAAAATTATATGCTAATGAATATTTTAAACAACCCAATTTACAATTATTATCTGGTTCAGGTATTGATGACAATTTACCATTAAACAGAACATTAGTATTTAATGATGCTAATAAAAATATTAGTCTTGAAACAGCACAATCAAAAGGATTAAAAGTAGGTGATTACGTTAAAATGAATTTTAAATATAAAAGTGAAAAAATAGCCAAAAATTTTCAATTTTACAATAAAATAGTTCAATTTAATGATGCCACACCTGACACCCCAGAAGTTCCTCCTGTTTTAGAATATAAAAATATTGGTGGTGGTGTAGGTGGAACTGTTCCTGAATTATGGACTACTGATGCCTCAACTTATTTAAAAAACGGTGCCGTTGCTACTGATATTAAAACTGATGTTAAAATTGATGCTTCTACTGGTGCTTATAGTTTAGAAAATACAGTTTGGGCTGCCCCACCTGGTGATAATTCAAAAGATACAGCACAATATATTATACCTAAAGAAGTATTAGGTGCTGGCAATACAGTAAATTTAACTATTACTGTAAGCAGTTATCAAGCAAACCCCCCAACATTCACTGTAACTGGTTCAGCACAACCCGTTCCTGCTCCAACTCCTGCTGTTGCTGGTGATAATGCTGAAATTATTTTAGAAAATAGTTTATTCAGTGATGAACCAACTAAATATGAATTAGTTTATATTGAACTTGTTAATGGCAATTTATTTACTACTTATGATAAAACTGCAAATGATTTTAGTGCTAATATTAAAAATAATAAATTAATAGTCAGCGAAACTGAAATTACATACCTTAAAGAAAAAGGTTTAATAAATGATGATTATACCATTACTAACTCATGCTTTGATTTAATAGTTCAAAATGAATATGTTGAAGCTGCAAAAGTCAAAGATATTATAGCATCTGGTTTAATTAGTAAATTATCACCTGAATTAATTGAAAATAATAAAACATATTCTAATGGTGCTTTTATTTTACCCAATACTGGTCGTAAAGTAAAACTTAATAAATTAGTTCAATTAGCTGGTTCTTTATATGAACTTGAATTTAGTAATTTAAATGTAGCAGAAACTTTTGGTTTTCAATTTAAAGGTGTTGATAGAACATCAAACAGTGTTAAATGGACTGTATCTGGTCTTGAAGCGCCTAAAGTTAAAATAGGATTTGTTAATTTTCAAAAAACCCAAGTTGCTTTAACTAATGCTGAATTAGTTGCTAAAATAGCCGAAGGTCTTACTTATAGTATTGATTTATTAGAAGTTGTAGTTCATCAACAAACTAAAAACAAAAAGATGCCTATGGCTAAAGTATATTCTACTTATTCTATTGAGCCATTCACTATTGAAGATAAAGTTTATCAATATGCTAAACAGTTTAACGTTTCAAATCCTAATACTTATAATATAGCACTACTTATGCCACTTGATAATGAAAGTTTAGTATCAACTGCTGTTAATCGTAACGTATTTAATTACAGATTTCAAATCAATAATATTTCTAATACTCAAACCGATTTACAACTTAAAACATTAGCAAGTGATTACCCTACAAGCTTACATTTAGATAAACTTATCGATTATTTTGGCAATAGCACCTATCCTATTAAAACTATGTTTGGTATTAAAGGCTTGGAAAATGTATCAGTTGTTCCTTCTATTTTACCCCTTAAAATCTATTCAGCAGATGATGGCAACTCATATTACACAAATCCCGAGGGTTTCACCGTTCAACTTAATATGTCAAGTGAAGAAACTGCTGGGTATATTAAACCTGGTGTATGCTATTTAATTAAATCTTGCCTTAAATCTCTTTAAATATATTTAAATTTAATAATTAATTTATTATTTTTTTTTTATAATTTTTATCTAAACTAATATTAATATATACTAATTAATAAAATGGAAAATTTATTTGAAAAACCAATAGAAGAACCTATTATTAAATCTACAAAAAGAATACAACCAATTAATGATGAAGATGAAGATATTTTACAATTAATTTTAGAAAAAGATAAAAAGAAAGAAAAAAAAGAAAAGAAAAAAACAAAAAGAGAAATGACTGAAGAACAAAGAACAGTATTAGTAGAAAGATTGAAAGGTATGAGGGAAACATTAGCATTAAAGCGAGCTGAAAAAAAGAAAGAAAATAATAAATCTAAACCAGAAGTAAAGCAAACAACTACTAAACAAGAAGTTAAACAAGAAGTTAAAGAAGAAGTTAAAGAAGAAGTTAAAGAACCTAAACAAACCAAAGTATCAAAAGCAAATGAGAAATTAGAAAAATTAGATGCTATTAATAATACATTAAATAAATTATTACAATATAAAGAAGAAAAACAAAAACGTAAAGCAGAAAAAAAAGATACACCAGAACAAACTTTACAAATACCTGAACCAAAAAAACAAGAACCAACACCAGAACCACCTAAACCAACAGAAAATAAAGATGTAGTAAATTCAAATCCTGAACCAAAACAAGAACAACCTCAAATAGAAAAACCAATAGAAACAATAGTTCCAGAATTACCAACATTTAAATCACTTAATTTTAAATTTAGAAGATTTTAGAAAATAAATTTTAATTATTTTTTTTTTTATTTTATAAATTAAATATATAATATATATAATATATATAATATATAAATTTTCATAATGTCAAGAACTTACTATTCAGCTATACAACCAAGTTCATTAAAGAGCTTTTATTCTCAAAATGATATTTGTGATTTTATAATAAAAATGCCACAAGGTCGGGCTATTGTTCCAGGTAGTATTAGATTAGCAGGTGATTTAAACATAACATGTGATCGTGTTTCAAACCCAAATATAACACTTGAAGATAGAGTTCATCTTGATATGTTCGCAGGCGCCCACTCATTTATACGTTCTGTAAATACCCAAGTTAATAATATTACTATTGAAAACACCCAAGCATATCCCCGTATTGTTTCAATGATGGGACAGGCTACTGAAGATTTAGATAGTCTTAATTCTTCTTCATCAAATCTCTGTGAATTAAAAGGAACTACTAACAATTTTCAACTTATAGGTAATAAACTTGTTGATGATAATAGATGTATTGCTTTTTCACTTAAACCTATGATTTCTTTGAATATGGCTAATAACTTAATGGGTGCTGATAAATTTGGTAATATTCAATTGTCATTTGTGCTTGCTAATGCTGTTGAAGCATTATATACAAGTAATAAAGCAAATAGTGAACATATGACAAACAACGCAACTAAATTTTCAGCATTAAATTACAAGTTATTTAATCTCCTTCTTCAATGGACTGAAGTTGATATGACAGGTTCATCTGGTTCTATTGTTATGCCAGTTAAACACTTATACAATCAAACTATTACAAGTGAAAGTTCTTTCCTAAACGTTCAAGCACCAGCACTTTACAATGCTATTAGTTTATCATTTATTAAACAAACTAAACGTAATAGTATTTTTTATAACAACCTTCAATGTGAAAAAATATTTGGTATAGACCAAGTTGGGGGTGGTCTTGAACTTTTAATTAATGGCACAGACACAATCATTCCATTTAGTATTCAAGATTACAATTTAGTTGCTCTTAACTATCTAAACTCACTTAATGGTTTAAATAACAAAAATTTAATAACAAATAAAGTTTTTGAAAATGAAACCTTTGGTATAGGCTTTGCTATGCTTACATCTTCTAATGATAGACTTGCTATACAATTAAAAATAAATTCATCAGATTATGAAAATGTTATACCTAAATATGATGCTTTCATTTTTGTAAATTCTTTTATTCAAATGTAAATTAAAATTGAAAAAAGATAAATAAATAATAATTTTGTTTTTAATATTTTTTTTTAAAAATAATATATTATTAATATAATATATATATATAATATAAAATAAAATGGAAACTAAAAGCATTCTTATCCTTCCAGCAAGTATTGATAAATACAGAGCGCACTATATTATACCTGGCACTTATAAGTATTTAACCAAGAAAATCAGGCTTTCAGATTTTCAACTTACAAACAGCCAACAAAAACCCATTTATTTTGGTGCTAAAGGTTTATACAGTTTAATTAAAAGTTTTTCTGTCATTAACAGAGAAGGTATAGTTATTGATAGTATGACTAATAGTGATTATTTAATTATGAAAATGATGCAACAAGAAAATCCTATTCAACGTGATATTAACAGATATATACACCAAAATATGTGTAATTCTATTCAAAGTATATCACCAGCACAACTTCAATTAACGGAGGAAGTCAATAAACAAGATGCTACTAAACTTGGAGCTTATATTGATTTATCATTTATGAGTGATTATTTAATGAAAAGAAATATTAGTAATGATTTTATGACACTCATGATTGAATGGGTTGATGTTTCTGACGTTGAAAATGGATATGAATTTAGTCGCCCACCTTCTCTATATTTAGATGAAGTTCTTACATCTCAACCAGTTGATAGTGATAGTGTTTTTGTATATAACACTATTATACCTGATAAAGTTGTTTTTTATGCTGAAAATAAAAAAGAA
>Ga0208428_1000546_pt1 | contig 16989 bp, 37 predicted proteins | sample DEB08_DNA_11_FD_184535 | JGI IMG/M metagenome (GOLD analysis project Ga0208428, IMG submission 184535) | Aqueous microbial communities from the Delaware River and Bay under freshwater to marine salinity gradient to study organic matter... | ecosystem: Environmental > Aquatic > Marine > Coastal ... | reverse complement strand
TGATCCTGATATGCGTGAGATTGCCAAGGAGGAAGAGGAGAACATCATTGAGATGTTCAAACAGTGTGTGGAGGAAGAGAAGAACTGGGCAGAGTATCTGTTCAAAGATGGTAGCATGATCGGACTGAATGATAAACTTCTTTCCAAGTATGTTGAGTGGGTTGCGAACAGAAGAATGAAGTCAATCGGATTAAAACCGATCTTCGATGTCCCAGCAAACAATAACCCTCTACCATGGACAGAGCACTGGCTCAATTCCAAGTCTATGCAAGTAGCACCGCAGGAGACAGAGGTTGAGTCTTATGTCATCGGTGGTATCAAACAGGACGTTAGTGAAAGTACGTTTGCTGGATTTAAATTGTGAATTTCTTTGAATCTAAATATTGACAATGAATATAAATGAATGGTGTGCGATTCAATACAAATACTGGATTTAAACTATGACAATGAGACAACAAACTAATCCTGCGATTGGTAATTATCTTGCTCAAATGGAGAAAAGAAATCCTGTTCAGAAACCAGTTTACTGGTGGAACAGGATGAATGAAGATGAGTTTATTAAAACTATCCAAGCATTCCTTTGGGCAAATGACATTCCACCCAATAGTGTCAATTGGATGAAGTTACTGAAGGGTGAATACATTCCTGCTCCAGAAGAGATGGAAGAATGAACTTTATATACAGGTGGTTGCATGACAAACGAACTTCCAGAGTGGAAAAAGAGAGCACTACAGGATCCAACTCTACCAGAGAAACAGGTACAGGTTCTACTTCACGGACCCAAGTGTCTGACGGATGCTTGGTTTCTCCAAGCGATGAAGTTCAAATACCAGATCCGTGGTTATGAAGGCTAGTAGTGCTAAAGCAAAAGGCAGGAACTTACAGAAGTGGGTTCGTGAAATGTTGATCGAGATTCTTGATGTCCATCCAGAGGACATTGAGTCTCGATCTATGGGCGCAGGTGGTGAAGATCTCATCATGGCTCGTGCTGCCAGACAGAAGTTTCCTCATAGTATTGAGTGTAAAAACGTAGAGCGTCTCAATGTATGGGATGCATACGAACAAGCTTGTGCTAATTGTGGTGACTATGAACCCATCGTTGTCATGAAAAAGAATAGAAAGAAACCACTTGTAGTTGTAGACGCAGAATATTTCATTGCTTTGTTTGGAAACAAAGACAATCAGGAAGCATCGGATAAATAGTTCGATGCCTGTTTTTGTATATGCCTAGATCACAACTGACAAAGATTGACGTAGAGCATAAGGTTTACCAGTTAAAGCACGAACTCTATAATGGTCATGATGAGAAGAGTGATAAGTGGCACGAAGGGGCTCATTATACACTCAATAAGGTACTGGATATTTTAAATGAGTTTAGATACTGAAGACTTAAAAAAACTTGCAGAGAAGGCACATCGCATGAAGATGGATGTGTTATTTGAAGAACCATGTCCTATCTACGAAGCTAACGAAGAAGACTGGGAAGACTTCTGGTATAATGAAGATAAATAATTATTCATTGAGATGAATTTATGATCAAAAAATTATTTGCTGCACTTGCTGCAGTAGCGATTGTAATGCCTGTAGAAGCGAAACCTACAAAGGGTTATAATACTATGGATTCCTTGGGGTGCATGTTGTTGCGCGAGTGTACCGATGGAGTCGAACAAGTCTTTAGTCTTCTGGATGTTTCTAGTCAGTATGATAATACTGATGAGTTTACTTCAGTTACTCTTGAATTCAACCGAATGCTCGTTGCCCTTGAGCAGGTCGGAGTTAAGGTGTTTCTAGCCGATCAGAAGTATTTTCCTCATGGTCACCGTGGTGTGTATCATACTGTAGGTAATAACTTCTTTCTTAATAAAAAATATATGGATGATCCTGGTGTTCTCATGAGTGTCATGAGACATGAGGGGTGGCACGCTGCACAAGATTGCATGGCAGGTACTATTAAAAATAGTATGATTGCTATCATTCATAATGAGGAAGATGTTCCTATGCTGTGGCGCACCATGGCAGAGCGCACATATCCCAAGTCTGCTGTGCCCTGGGAAGCAGAAGCAGCATGGGCTGGGCGCACAGAAAATATGACTATGGAAGCACTTGAGTCTTGTGCTCGCGGTACAATGTGGACGGATTATGAACTGACACCACTTACTCGTGAGTGGTTGAAGAAAGAAGGATTCATCAAGGAATAAATAACTATGCCTTGACTCTCTATTATGTCTGATTCAAAACCAGCAGTAGAGAAGCAAGACCACGATGAAGATAAAAGTGAAGTCCTTGGTAATCTGGTGAAAGTTGTTGTACTTATATGGTCTGCTTCTCTCCTCACGTTCAGTTACGTAAGACTTCCCAACGGTCAAAAGATTCTTGATTTTGATCCCACATTTATCGCATCCGTGTTCTCTGGATCTTTAGCTGCCTTTGGACTGTCTCCTGCTAAAGCAGGTGGTGGTAATAATGTCAAAGCAGTAGCGAAGAAAGAACCAGAGGTTGTCTCTGCTATTGAACCAAAGAAAGATGCAAAAGATTATTAACATCATCGCACTCCTATCGGGACTGACCTCACTGGCAGTCCTCGGTGGGGGTGCTTATTTATATACACAAAAAGATGCCCTTGTAGAAGGTGCTATCGATAAAGTTACTAAAGCTGCTGTAGAAGGTGTCAGCAATGCCCTCCCAGGTATGCTTGATTCTTCTATGCCTAAACCACCTGAACTACCCAAAGCAACTGGTGGTGTGCTACCTGGAATGTGATATGACTACTACGAGAAGAAAAAAAGATAGAGATGCGGAAGGAAAGTTCTTTCTGTACGTTGCTTTTCATTCAGTATTCACTGCGATTTCTAATTTATTCAACGATGACTGATGGAGATCAAGGAAGTCCTACCCGTGGGTGTTGGAATTCGTGAGTTAGATATCCCTCCTGTTAATATCTTCGAACCACCAGTTGTTTATCAGTTTACCGCGCCGCCAGTGACAGTAAATATTGGTGTGCCTGTTGTTGATATTCCTGGATGTGTAGAAGCTCACGAATCTAATAACAAATCAAACACAGTTGGTGAAGATGACCAGAGAGGTTTGGTGACATATTGTGATGGAAATATGCCATCATTTAATCCTATTAACTTTGAACCTGAACAGATAGTTCCTACTTATCCTGCTGGTGTAGATACAAGAAGACCAGAGAAACCAGAACCACCAGGACAAGTAGAAGTACCCCAGGCAGCACCACCTACTACTGCCAAGGTAGATTGCCCCACACCAGCACAGGAAGCAAAGGAACCTGTTGGGACATATGTAGAAGGTTTCCGAAAGAAGGTTACTGAATACAGACTCGTAGGCAATGAGTGTATTCAGATAACAGAAGCAGTGCCTATTCCTCAACAGATTATTGCTGGTCTTCCTGCTCCTGGTGTGGTCACTACGACTGCTACTATTGCTGTTGTTGCTACTGCATCAGCACTTATGGCAAAACCGTTGGCAGACATCCTACTAAAGGTTGTCAAACCAACGGTCAAGAAAGTTATGAAAAAGATTGCTGCTATCAGGGGGAAGTCTGTCCCTGTGTTGAGCGTAACGGAGCGCCGAGATCTTCAGCGCGAGAGGACAGAGGCGATTCGGGCTTTGAAGAAGGTGCTGAAGCCGAAGGGATAGTATGTCTGTGGGGAGCAATCTTGTTCTTATTCATCACCACTACATCAGCACACACGGAGTAATAAGGACTCTTGGGGTGGAACATGATTCCTTTTTGGAGTAACTCTCCACAATTCTTGAGTCTGGCAATTTCAAAATCCAATCTCTTATTAGCAGTGAGTTGTTTTTGTAATTCAATCTGTGTGGTTGCTGCTTGCTTGCATAGGTCTTGTAACTTCTTGTCAGTTGGAGTGCTCCACGTCATAGAGAAACCAACGCCTAGGTTGTAGTTATCTTTCTGTCCAGTTCTTACAGGAACACGATATAAAATATCACCAGGATTATCTGGTGCTCCATCTTCATCCATGTCTCTCATGTCATATACTGGATCATCGTAATAAGGTTCCCATGGTCTAGTAGCAGAGGCACTGCCAGTTACATATGGTGTGAAGTTTCTGGTTGGACCTTGACACTGAATCCCACCCCCATAGGTGTTTGTAATGTAGGGTCCTTGTAAGACCTGAATGGCTTGGTTGGTCACCGAGCCAGAGCTATTTGCTACTGGAGCTGCTGTAGCACTAACACCCCCAACTTCAGCAAGTGCTTGAGTTGGTAATAAAAAATTAAGTCCTATTGCGAGAAGATACTTGTAGTATCTGTTACGCTTGTTACCTCTGTGGTTCTTTGAATTATTGTTTGATTGCTTAAACCAGGACCCGAATAGGTTTCTGTGAACTGAAACGCTCCCCCTGGAGTTGTCTGTGTAAAGTTTGGTCTGCTTGTTATTCCTGTCCATGTTGAAGTCACGCCGTCTATAGTTACATTGTTAGCACCTGTGCCTGGTTGTAAAGAACCTGATGCTGTAATTCCACTCCCTGTCACAGAGTATTGATACCCCGTGTTATAGTCCATCGAGTTGATGGTCTCTGTAATTTTTTGTGTCGTCTCTGTGTGGCTTGTCATCGACCCCTGTGTGAAGTTAGGGACCACTGGGACCGCCATAGCAGGAGACCCCAGTAGTAATGCCACGAAAAATAATCTCTTCATGGTTATATAGTATTAGTCGATAACAGTGATCTCGGTAACGAACTGTCCTGTAGCAGATGAACCAGCACCACCAGCAGTCAGCGTGATAGCATGAGTTCTGTCAATCGTACCTGCGAGTGTGCCAGCAGAACCAGCAGCATAAGAGGTAAGGTTACCGAAGTTAGGAACATCACCTGTGCTAACAGCAGAGGCAGGAACACTATCTGCTGCGTTGTATGTTTCACTCAACGACCAGTCTTGTCCAGATGTGGTAACAGTGTATGTGCCAGCACCAGTGGAAACACCACCCATCGTGCCTGCTGTGATGTTAGAACCAGAGGCAGAATAACTACCACCGATTCTTACCGCAGTGGTCCGAGCAGCATCAACAGTCAGTTGGACCGAAGAAGCATGTTTCGTAACAAGTCCGCCTGCATTTGCTGCACTTGCGGTCATCAGTAACATTCCAAAAGCAAGAATTGCTTTCTTCATTAACTTAAATGGGTACACCAAAAATATTTATAAGAGGGGGCTTGACAACCGATAAATATCGTGATACTATGATGCTCGTCGCAATTATGAAGCGTATGACACCAGTCACACTAATCGGAGCCGCTGGTCTGGCGGCGTTTGCTGCTTATGGAGCAATGACTAGCCCTCCCCCAGTAAAAGAAGTTGCAGTAGCACCTCCACCAGTTGAGATCCCAGTAGAACCATATAGATCTTCGTGGAAATGTGATACATGCACACCAGAAGAACAATATGTCCTCAAACAACTCCAAGAACACACTCGCATCACAGATCGTAATGCTCTTGCAACGATCATGGGTAACATTAAACAAGAGAGCAAGTTCATTCCCAACATATGCGAGGGAGGGGCTCGAGTTTCTTACAGCGATTGCCGTGTCGGGGGTTATGGTCTTATTCAGTGGACAAGCGTAGGACGCTATGCTAATCTCGGTAGATTCTGTACTAAATATGAATGTGACCCCAGCAGTTTGGAAGGTCAGACTCGATACATGATTAACGAGAGTGTCTTCCAACGCTACCTGCCTGAATTTGAGGGCAATGGAAAAACTGTCAGTCAGTACATGGTTCCAGCATATTATTGGTTAGGATGGGGCATCAAAGGAGCTAGGGAAACCTATGCCTATGATTACACCAAACGATTGAAGCATTCATGACCTATCCAGCACCAGAATATCTTGAGGATGATGAGTGGTTCGGACCCGCTACTCTATCCGAGAAACAATTAACCATCAAAGAGATGAGGGAGAAGTTAATTGAAGAAGAAATTCTTCTTCCCTTGTCTGAAGACCAACCTCCTACAAAAGAGGTTGCAAACATCCACGAAGTAATGTATAATATCGCTACAAGCAACGGTAAGACCACCACACAATTAGATCCTATGCCACAACTGGGTGGTGGATCAGAACAGATTCAATCTGGTCCTGGTGGTTGGTTGTCTGGCACAGGTATGGCTCAATTTAAATGACACAAAACGACTGGCGCTATTCCGACGAACGTATGGACGTGAGAACACAAGGACTCAATATCCTTCTCAAGAAATTTGGATCGGAAATCTGCTCTGACGGATCTCCACGCTACTCTAATCAAAGCATCTATGAATGTGTACATGATTGGGTGTCCCAAGGTAACGTAAGGACAGATGGCATAGTGGCTTACTACAAAGCATACTACGCTTGACAAACCTCTAACACTGTGCTACTATATACAGTGTTCAAGAGGTTGCAAAGTCTGTTGTTTCGGACAGGGGTTCGATTCCCCTCACTTCCACTTCATGGGGGTGCCATGGTCTCGACGGGGCAAAAAGGTTGTAACTGTTGACGGGACAAAACCATAGATGCAAACACATCTGAAACCGCAGCGAACAACATCGTTGCATTCTCCCGCAGCACCGTTGCTGCCTGAATGGGAGATGGGGGATAAGTCTTCCTTCTAATCCAACGGACTCTTTGGGGTGTGATGCCCCTTCATGTCTTGATAGCTCAGCTGGATAGAGCAACTCTCTTCTAAAGAGTCGGTCGTAGGTTCGAATCCTACTCAAGACGCCAGGGCGATTAGCGCAGTGGTAGCGCACCTCCTTTACACGGAGAGGGTCGGGGGTTCGAATCCCTCATCGCCCATAGTATTCTTATACTAATGTCTAAAAACAAAAACAAAGTAGAATTGAACGATATTTACCAGGAGCTCGCTTACTTAAGAGCGAAGATGGACAATGTTAGTAATCAGATGCAAGAATTGCGGGAAGCAATTAGAGGGACACCCTACCAAATTGAAGAGTTGCCAGTGCGAGAATCTTACGAGCATCCGTGGTACAAATATAAGCGGGAAGAACTTATCGCTAGTGGAAATTATACAGAACCCACGCGAAAAGAATACTCCACTACTGTCACGACAAGATATGGAGTATCAGGAGCAGCGACGACAGAGAAAGATTCGTCGAATTGAATTTGAGGAGCGTTGACTCCTTTCAGCGGGGTGTAGCGCAGCTTGGTAGCGCGGTTGCTTTGGGAGCAATAGGTCGCAGGTTCGAATCCTGTCACCCCGATTGGTACAATACCAACACTATTTTTTAATCATGCAAATTTTTCTAGACACTGCCGATTACAATGCTATCGCTGAACGTTATGCGACTGGTCTTGTCTCTGGTATCACAACTAATCCTACACTGGTTCGTAAGTCTGGTGTAAACTATTTTGATTTCATCCGTACACTTTCAAGAGACTTTGCTTTTGAAAGCATCTCGGCAGAAGTCGATGGAGAAACTGCTGATGAGATGATCGAGAATGCTCAACAGTATATCAAGATTGGTTCTGAAGTTACAATCAAACTCCCCTTAACCAAGGAAGGTCTTATTGCATGTAAGATTCTGTCCGAAGAAGGAGTCAAGACTAACGTCACCCTATGTTTCAGTGCTGCTCAAGCAGTCATGGCTGGTCTTGCAGGTGCCACATACATCTCCCCCTTTGTTGGTAGAATGAATGACAACTCCTTCAGTGGCGTTGAACTGGTTCGTGCTATCTCTGGTCTGTATTGTGCTCAAGGTGTTAAAACCAAAGTGCTCGCAGCCAGTTTGCGAGATGTCCACCATGTGTCTCGCTGCCTGCTCTACGGTGCTAAAGTAGTTACATTGCCAACGGGAGTCTTTGACAAGATGTATAATCATGTCTTGACTGACGCTGGTCTAAATATTTTCAAAGAAGATTTCGCTAACCTCAAATGAGATTCACTATCTACTCCAAACAAGGTTGTCCATTCTGCGATCAGATCAAACTACTGTTCGAGTTGAATGAGTTCAAGTTCGTTGAATACAAACTTGATAGAGACTTTGATCGTGTAGAGTTCTATGATAAATTTGGCGATGGATCTACTTTTCCACAGGTTGTTCTGAATGATAAGGTCAACCTTGGTGGATGTACTAACACCATTAAGTATCTACAAGAGCAAGACATCTGTTGTAATGTATGACTGAAGAACAAATGACAGAGATCACTGAACAAGAGTTTCAGGATCAGTTTGATGACATCATGGAAAGAATCGAAAAGAACCAAGAGTATTTTTTGATTCGTCGCGAAGATGGTACTGCTGTCGTAGCGGCTCCGATTACAGAAGAGTTGGAACCACTACTTGACATTATGCCAGAAATGCCTTATGATGACGGAGTTCCTGGCGAACCCTCCTACTGATGAAACAAACTATTCTTCTTGAAAGGTTTCCATACCGCTATGTGCAGTGTGGTATCCTTGAGATCAACGGTATGCCCGACTGTCGTATTCAGAAAGTAGATTCATACACAGGTCGATACAAAGACATGTATCTGTGTGACAATGAGATGCAGTTAATGACTGCTATGGAGGATCATGACTACACTTGTTGGTTAGATCCTGATAACGTTCCTGCCTATCGTAAAGACTTCGTAACAGCATGACTATCAAAGAACATTTAGAAGAAGCACTTGATCAAGTATCCAAAGCATTGATCGGTGCTCTCGAAGAAAAAAATGAAGATCAAGTAGTAAAACTATTTGAGCTCTACAATAAAGTAAAGGAAGCATTACCCAAAGAAACTTCTGGATTCTCTATTGACTTCAGTGATTACAATGTTGCTGCTCAAGCAACTGACTGGACTAACTTTGGTGCTGGTCAAGATGTAATCTCTTTCGGTGGTGACACTACTATCAGCAGTGATACCATTAGTCTTGGATAGACTCTAAACCTACCCTGGTGGAGCTATGTGGAATCATCTGCTGGCCTAGTCTCGGTATGACTATAAACTAGCCCTGGTCGGGACCCCTTCGTAATTATTATCTTATGTTTTCTAATAAAGTAAAAATTTATTATCATCAATACGATAATAATTGCACCCGAAAGGAATCTGAATTCATGTATGAATCCTGTCTTTCGTTAGATGGGATTGGTTATGAACCAGAATCACTACTCTCTTTGTCTGATGGCGAGGAGATGTATCATGTGTGTCCTGTATGGAGACACCGAGAGGCAAGAACTTTTGCTATTAGATCTCCGATTAATCTCAAGATCAACATCAATAAACACAGGAAACAGATTTCTATTCCTACGATTACTGATGAACAGTTTAATCATTACGTTGCTGGAAGTTCGTATGATCCTGACTGGTGTACAGAAAAACGTATTACTTTGCAGTTAGCTGTACCTAAATTTCTGTTTTGGACTGATGCCAGAAACATCTGGATAGAGCAGAAGTGCCATGCATGGTCTGCTACCAAGAACAATATGATTGCTATTGGTGGTTGGTTTAACATGTCGAGGTGGGAAAGACCTATCAATCCCGCATTTGATGTAGTTGATCATGCAAAACCAGTTGATATTAAACGAGGTGACATCATGTATGAAGTCACTTTCCACGCACCAGATAAAACTACAGAGTTCAAACTTATCAAGCAGACTCCCCCGAAAAGTATCGTTGATAGTTTTGTTCAGAAGTTTAATATCAAAAAGTTTTTGCCACCCAAAAGTTTAGATTATGCTTTGGGCAACACACCTTCTAAATGTCCTGTAGAGTTTCTATGGAACAGATCCCCGCAGGATAAGGGTTAAGCCTGCTGGTGCGGATGGGGTTACTCCCGCCTGGTTTCTTGTTTCCAGTCAAAGAACAAGTGGCGAGCCTGCTCTGGGGGACTGACCGTCCCCGACTCGCGGGGTTAGTTCAGCGGTAGAACGCTATCCTTCCAAGTTAGATGTCGTCGGTTCGATTCCGATACCCCGCTTGGTGGACAGTACACAAACTGTCCACTTGACAGACAATCAAAAGTCTGTTAATATAAATAAATGTTACAACTGGCACAGTGACAGTTGTTAACAAAACGAGACATGTCGAGTCTCTCTTCATCTGCGGGTAACCATTCCGCAAGTAACTAAAGGTAATTCAAATGATCAAATCTGTACTCGCAGCTGTCGCTGCTGCCCCTCTGTTCGCTGGCGCTGCTTTTGCAGGTCCTTACGTGAACGTAGAAGCGAACTCGGGATTCCGTGGTTCTAACTACCAGGGAACCTCTACCGATCTCCACGTTGGATACGAAGGTCCTATCGGTGAGTCCGCTTCTTACTACGTCCAAGCAGGTGCTACCATCGTTTCTCCTGATGGTGCTGCTACTGACACCGTTCCTTCTGGTAAGGCAGGCGTTGGCGTTGCTCTGACCGATGCTCTCGGTGCTTACGGTGAAGTCTCCTTCGTTGGTTCTGGCGACCGTAATGTTGACCGTGGATACGGCACCAAAGTAGGTCTGAAGTATTCCTTCTGATCTAAATCACTAACCTGATTCGGGGGACTTCGGTCCCCTTTTTTTATGAAGTATCTATTCCATCCTCTCACCCTTATGAATCTACTGATCTGTGGATTCTTGGGGTCAGTACAAGCAATACATACTCACGCTCACTATAAAATGACTTTAGATGCTGACAGTTATGTCACTGCGTTTATCAAAAAGAATCCAAAATTTTTGGAAAGCAAGTGTTACGAGATTGAGTAAGATACCAGAGAGGCATTACTGGCCTATCTTCGTTATCTTATCTCTTTACTTCATCGTTCCGATGAGTGAGATCACTGTTACACTCGGTGCTATTCTTTACTTTAAGTTTGAGAATAACATTAGACCAGTCATTGGTAGACTCACTAGTAGATTGCCAGACTGGTTGACCTATGGTGGTAGTATCATCTTCTTCTTGGTAATGATTGATGATACTATTTTTTACTTTGCTTTGATTGCTCTGGCGTTCTGGTGCTCCCGAGAGGTAAAGAAACAAAATGTCATCGATCAAGAATAATTATCGATGAGGGGCTTGACGCCCCTCTTTTTTTGATATATACTATGTAAAGATTTATAACAAAGATCATGACAGTCACAACTAACGAGCAAGGACAAAACAATATGTGGGCAGTTGAGCCCCAGATGGTTGTAGAAGAGTACAACCGTAAAGGTCTCTTCTCACCCATGCAGCAGCGTGAAATGTATAATGGACGCTGGGCTATGATGGGTCTCATCATGGGGTTTGTTGCCTACGCTATCAACGGTAAGTTTTTCTTTGGAATTTTTTGATGAATAAATTTTATATGTTTACAAAGGACTCTTGTGGTCCTTGTGGATTGGTGAAGCGTTACTTGAACAATCTAAAAGATGATCGCCTTGATCTAATTGAAGAGGTTCAGTTAGAAGACTTTAGTGATGAACCAATCCCTCAAGAAAACCTTGACCTTGCTAAACAGTATGGAGTGACTGCTACTCCCGTTCTTATTATTGCATCGCCAAATGGTACGTTGCTTGAAAAGAAAACTGGAGGCATGGAGATCACTCAAAACATTAGATCTTTACTCAATCAATATGCCCAATCCTAATGCACTCTACGAGGACATGCAGAAGCTCGACGATTTGTATGAAGAGCTACTGTGGCATCCTGACGATGAGTTACAATTTACTCACGATGGTCAAAAGATCATCATCACTAACAAAACTTTGGAGAACAAACAATGAAATTTGGATTCACCCCTGAAGCAGAAATTCTGAACGCCCGCGCAGCAATGATTGGTTTCATCGCCGCTGTCGGTTCTTATATGACCACTGGTCAGATCATCCCAGGAGTCTGGTGATGTTACTCCTGGCAATTTGTATGCTGGGAGGATTTGTCTTCGCTGCATTGCTTTCTGATAGAGATGTAGATGACGACAATGATGGTCCTGGTGGCGGCATGATGATCCCTGCCACCAACCCCATCTAATGAGTACAAATACTCATCTTTGGGGGCTTGACGGGTTTTCCGCACCATGCTATAATAAATAAGTAAACAAATGTAACGAACCTTTACGGATTTGTTACGTTGTCTACTTAACTAACGCACATCGCACTTTTAAAACTATGTCCGCAACTCTCTCGCGCCAACAGCAAGAGTCGCAGTGGGAACAGTTTTGTAACTGGGTCACCAGCACCGACAACCGCCTCTATGTGGGCTGGTTCGGTGTCCTGATGATCCCCACGCTTCTCGCCGCAACTACTTGCTTCATCGTTGCTTTCATCGCAGCACCACCCGTCGATATTGACGGCATCCGTGAACCCGTTGCTGGGTCACTTCTCTACGGTAACAACATCATCTCTGGTGCAGTTGTTCCTTCTTCTAACGCTATCGGTCTTCACTTCTACCCCATCTGGGAAGCAGCAAGTCTGGATGAATGGCTCTACAATGGTGGTCCTTTCCAACTCGTTATCTTCCACTTCCTGATTGGCATCTATGCTTACATGGGTCGTGAGTGGGAACTTTCTTACCGCCTAGGTATGCGTCCTTGGATCTGCGTTGCATACTCTGCACCTGTTGCTGCTGCATCTGCTGTCTTCCTGGTCTATCCTTTCGGTCAAGGTTCTTTCTCTGATGCAATGCCCCTGGGTATCAGTGGCACCTTCAACTACATGCTTGTCTTCCAAGCAGAGCACAACATCCTGATGCACCCCTTCCACATGCTGGGCGTCGCTGGTGTCTTTGGTGGTTCTCTGTTCAGTGCAATGCACGGTTCTCTGGTTACTTCTTCGCTGGTTCGTGAAACCACTGAGTCTGAGTCCCAGAACTATGGTTACAAGTTTGGTCAAGAAGAAGAGACCTACAATATTGTTGCCGCTCACGGTTATTTTGGTCGTCTTATTTTCCAATATGCTTCCTTCAATAACTCCCGTTCGCTGCACTTCTTCCTCGCAGCATGGCCTGTTGTCGGTATCTGGTTCACCGCTCTTGGTGTTTCTACGATGGCTTTCAATTTGAATGGCTTCAATTTCAACCAGTCCGTCATTGATGGTCAGGGTCGTGTGATCAACACCTGGGCTGATGTCCTTAACCGTGCTGGACTGGGCATGGAGGTAATGCACGAGCGCAACGCTAGAATTGTTGGTGTTGTTGCCTAGTAATAGGCATTAGAAAAATCGGGTTAAACGGGGAAACTCTCTATGAGACAATCCCGTACCAAGTCAGAAAGGGTTAAAGTTTTCTGAAAGGTCTAACGACTAGGTAGTGAGTCCCAACAATAATCTACCCACGAATGCCCGACTCCTTAATAAACATAAGGATGAAGAGATAGTCTGAACTTGCTGGTGACAGTAAGAAGTAAAGAATAAAGAGTCTTTACGGTAACACAATTGCACAACTTCCCTCTTGACCTCGCAGCAGCAGAATCTACTCCTGTAGCACTTACTGCTCCTGCTATTGGTTGAGATAGTTAGAAAAACTGAATAAACAGAAAAGGAACCTTCGGGTTCCTTTTTTTATAAATAATTATGGAAAGTTATGAGCAACCTAATGGATTTACATAAACTTGTAGTTGAAGAATGTGAAAGAAGAGGATTAGATCTTGTGCATCTCCCAAAAAAACTTGTTCGTCGTTCTACTGATGTGACTGTAAGTTGTCCTTGTTCAGGACAAAGAAATATGAGCATAAGAAACTTTATTGCTGTGGCAGAAAAAGGTGATGAAGCATTCTGTTGTAAAAGAAAATCTAAACTGGGTAAAAATAATCCAGCATTTGGAAAACCAACTTGGAATGCTGGAACTGTCGGTGTATCAAAGAGTTATGGATTCTTTGGATTTAAAGAGGAATGGTCTGATAGAGAGGATTATTTGTATTTTATTGAGACCATTTATGGAACTTATAAGATTGGTAGATCATTTAATGGAATAAAATACAGATTTACTGAAACTGTAAAAGAACTTGGAGAATGGAAAGCATCGCATAAAGAAGTTTTTGAATGTGAAAGATATATTTTGGGAACTTATAAGCAGTATCAAAAAAAGATTGATGGTATAATTGGTGGGTCTGAACATTTCACAAAAGATTTGCCAATAGATGATGTTATAAGTTATGCAAATACTTTTTTGTAGGAGACAACACCCACATCCTCCAAAGTATGATAGATTATCTAAATACTTAAAAAAATAAAGATGAAATCTTACGCAGAGTTCATAACTGAAGCAGAGAAAAGAATAAAAATGATAAGACTTCATCATGGATCTGATACGGACTCAGTGGCATCGATCAAAAAAAGTGGTCCTAGACCTTCTCCTAAGGGAAGTGAAGGACCAGGACATTATGTAACACCAGATAGAAAGAAAGCAGAAAAATATGCTGAGTTTACTTCCAAATCAAGAAAGAAGAAACCAGCAGTAGTATCTTATAGAGTGCCGAAGAACTCAATCTCTAAGACGGATACTATTCCAAAAGGACTTACATCACAAAAGAAAACGACACCAAAGAAACCAGTTGTAAGAAACACAAGGACTGGTCATGTTGCTATGGATGCTAATTATGCAAATAAGAGAATGATTCGTAAAACAGAACCAATCATCCGTAGAAAGAAAAAATAATCTAAGTATAAACTCGTAGGCATAAATTTTTGTTTCTGAATTGTATTGATTTACACACAAATCATCTATATAGTGGTAGAATTGGAGAGTTGAGCAAAGTGTAACTAAGTCGATTTTTATTATGAGTAAATTTATTTGTGGAGGTTATTGTGCATAATCTTATATCCTATAATCAATTAGCAGGATGGAAAGAAAGTTTTAAAAGATTTGGTAAAACCCTAGATAAAAGTATAGAGGAATCGGATCTAATTAATGATTATTACAATTGTCTAATTGAGTGTGATGATAATCAGTCATCATGCAAACGTATATGTCGGGAGGTTCTTAGAGAATAATGCATATGGTCTTATCTAAATATTAATGTAATAAGGACTCTGATGAGTCCTTTTTTAATGGTCGAATATGAGTAAAAAGAAAAAGAGTAAATCATTTTGGAGATTGTGGTGTAAAGCACTTGGACAGAAAGCATCAGATAGTGATAGAGAATCTGATATTGTTGCTACCATCCGAACATTTGTTTTTCTTACATATCTCATTACTAATATTGCAATCGTTTCGAATGCAGTAAGACATTGGAATGATAATGAATTTTCTAATCAGGGTTTCACAACACATCCAAAGTACCCGGACATAAGAATGTGATAGATAGAGTAATTGCAAATACTTAATGAAATTTCTTTTTGCATTTCTTGCTACACTCTTTCTTGCCGCACCCGCATGGGCTATTGATGTTACAATGGGTTCTGGTGGGAACTTGATTTTTGATCCGTCAGATGTTACAATTAATGCTGGAGACACGATTCACTTTGTGAATAATATGCTCCCGCCCCATAACATTATTGTTGAGGGACGTGCCGATCTCTCAAGAGAATCACTGATGTTTAATCCTGGAGAATCACAAGATATTCTTTTTGCCGATGCCGGAGATTATACTTTCTTCTGTGGTCCTCATCAGGGTGCCGGAATGACAGGAACTATTCACGTTAACTAATGAAAATATTTTTAGACACTGCTGATATTGATGAAATCAGTAAGGCAAACACAACAGGAATGATTGAGGGTATCACAACCAATCCTACTTTGATTAAAAGAAGTGGTCGTGAACCTGTAGAAGTTATCAAAGAGATTTCTTCTATGAGTAATCAATTTCAATCTGTATCGGCAGAAGTTGTTGCCGATACTGCCGAAGAAATGATTGATCAGGCAATGGAATTTGAAGGACTATGGAATGTCACAATCAAAGTTCCTTGTACTGTAGAAGGATTAAAGGCATGTACGGCACTTGCTTCTGTGGGAAGAAAGGTTAATGTAACTCTTATCTTCTCTGTAGCACAGGCAATTCTTGCTCGTCGTGCAGGTGCTGCATATGTTTCTCCTTTTGTGGGAAGACTGAATGATAATTCTGTTTCTGGAATTGCACTTGTGCAGGCAATTGCCGGTGTTTATGATCGTCACTTCAGCACTACTAAAATTCTTGCCGCATCAGTTCGTGATGTTCATCAGGTAGGAAGATGCTTTGATGCTGGTGCAGAAATCTGTACAATTCCACCTCATGTATTTTGGGGAATGTATAATCATGTTCTAACGGATCAAGGTTTGGAGCAGTTTCAGCAAGACTGGAACTCTGTTAAGGGTCTATGATTAGTTCATCCACACCCGATAAATTGGCAGAGATTATTCGGGACACTTGGCCTCAACTCTACCGAAAACATAAAGTAGGTATAACTTCTCATTGACTTCTATTGTAAAGAAGTGTAATCTAAATAGCATAAGTTTATTACGGAGTTATGACTACTTCATCACTTTCACCCCCAATTTCACAAAGAGGATGGTTAGATGTCTTGGGTCGTTTCCAACGCTTTGCCAAGTATACTGATGACCAACTGAATGATATGATTGATACATATGATCGACTAGTAATTGATAGTGCATGTAAGGTAGTGTAATGTATAGTACGTCAATCAAAGGAACTCATCCAAATAAAATCAAGATGAACTGGTATCAGTATTGGATAGGTCATTGTTGGATGACTGGATGGCAAACTATTAGATCTGCATTCGACATCTGGGCAGATCTTATGACATCAAATTATGATGGATACACTGTGCTTGATTATGATGACCCATACACAGAATGTAGAGAATGGTTTTGGCAAACTCTTGGTGAAGACGATGTTTATTCTAAAGAATTTCTTGAGTATCTAACACAAATGGTAGATGATATTGAAACTCGTAAAGTAAAAACTTATCCAATAGACGAAGTTTTTTATAAAGTAAAAGATATTATGGAGGAAAAATCTTGAACTGTCTACCACCTCTTCACAGGGGTGGTTTTTTATTGTATAATACTCTCATACACAAAGAACTGAAATGACTGCCTTCACTTACAAAGGATACGGACGCATCTACACTAATCCAGAGCATATTCA
>Ga0208428_1000545_pt1 | contig 16996 bp, 16 predicted proteins | sample DEB08_DNA_11_FD_184535 | JGI IMG/M metagenome (GOLD analysis project Ga0208428, IMG submission 184535) | Aqueous microbial communities from the Delaware River and Bay under freshwater to marine salinity gradient to study organic matter... | ecosystem: Environmental > Aquatic > Marine > Coastal ... | reverse complement strand
TGCTCAGTGACATAGCCTGACATTTTACCTATGCCTAAGCCTGTCAATCCGAACATCGGTCCCATGACAGCAAACATACCCATGCGTTCACCAGCTGTGAAGTTACGACCTACAGCTATATTCTCTAAGGCTCTCAAAGAGAAAGTCAACCACTGAGTAGGTACACGCATTGGTCCACTCTGAGCAAAGCTACGAGAAGCTGTTGTCATACGGAATGACAAATCTTGCTCACGGTTAGTGATCCATGTTCTTCCTTCAGGAGACATAGGGTCAATATTAGGACGTTTAGCTCTGTGCTCTAGGTATGCCGTAGTTATAGATGACATACGTGTGACACGTTCACCTTCCTTAAAGAATATTGTTGACTTATCTAGGAAGGAGTTAATAGCACCACCTGCCTTCTCCGTCAGTGAACTAGCAGCACCAAACTTTTGTGGAGCTTGGAGTTCGATGATCTGTGTGTCAATAATATTACGTCCACTCTCATCGATATAACGTAACAATCCTGTTAGTTCTTCCTCTGAGATAGGAGATACTTTAGCTAGGCGTTGGATAGCTAAGGCACGAGCAGCTTCATCTTTCAAACTAGAAACAACTAGAAGTGGGGCAGCTAGTCCTAAGGCTTTAGTTCCTTGCACAGGAGAAATACCAGCTATTGTCAAGCTATGGAGAGCCTGAAGCATAAACTGATCAGGATTAAAGAAACCAAACTTAGAGTAGAAACCTACACGCAGAAGCTGAGAGGAAGGATCTGAACCTGTAAGGTCTATTTTTTTACCTGTTTTCTCAAAGATAAACTCAGTAGCTGAGGCTGTAAATGTATCCCACTTGTCACTGAACCATGTTGACTGGTTAAGTCTACGTTTGATTACGTCTTGCTGTTCCCTTAGCTGTGCTGCAAGGTCATTGAACTTACCTGTTCTAGTTACCTCAGCACCTAAGAAACGATTGAGATAGTCATTCTTAGGGATACCTGCAGGGAATGTGACAATACCTTCATTCTTCTCAGCTAGTTTTACCCAGCCTACCATGGCATTCTGTGAGGCTGCACGATTAGCATAGCCAAAAGCTTCAGACCCGAATTGATCAGCAATAGCTGACACAGGGCTGGCATTTGTAGCTTTCTTACCGCCGAACTCCATAAGAGGTGTGTCACCCCGTTTCATATTCAGACGAGTGCCTACAGTTTCCCCGAAGGATTGTCCAACCATAGCTGGGTTTTCACCAGCCTCAGTGATTGACACCTTTTCATCACGAGCTTTAGCTACGAACTGCTCACGGAAGGTAAAGTTGTACTCACGAGCTAACCTTTGCAGATCCTCTAAGTCGGTAATGTGCTTATTCCAGTCGTTATTGGCACGTATCAAGTTACCTAGTTCATCATACTCAGGCTTAGATAGAGTAATCTGGAATATGTCAGATGCACCCTGACCATCCATTATTTCTGTAATACGACGAGAGATAACATTTATCTGACGAACAGCTGTCTCAGCCTGTTCCTTACCGAATGACCCAAGCATTGTCTTGAAGCCACCTGAGATAGTATTACCTGATACTAATGTCTGTTCTTTAGTTGAACCTACAAACCAACGGAACTCAGAGTTAGTACGAGGGCCACCCACATTGTAGGGCATAACGTCAACTCGTTCTAAGGCTCTGGCACTCTTCACATTTGTGACAAATAAATGGTCTACATATGTGTCAGGAGTTTTGAATACAACATTGTTTTCTGTAAGTTCATCCTTACGGAGTGTACGACCTGTAGCTAAATCAAGAATATACTCATCATCTGGAATACGTACCTTCTGTCCATCTACTCTGTAGACAACAGCACCGAACTCATCTGTGAAGTCAGCATATACGCCACCTTCAGCTACGATTCTCTTCAATCTCTCAGAAGATTTGATCTGCCATGTAGCATCGTTAATATCTTGAAGTGCTACATAAGCATCAGAAGTTTCTTTCTTAGGACTAGAACCATACATAGTCTTATAGAGTGCCTCAAAGCTCTCACGACTAGGAGCTTGACGCATGTATGACAATTCACCATCACGAAGTTGTGTCATAAAATCAGAAAGGTTTTCCTTTTCTTTTCCCTTGACACGGTTAATAGTCTTCGCATACGGTTTAATAAGATCTCCTACAAGAGCCTGTCCAGCCTCAGCTTGCAAGAACTTAGCACCTATCTTTTCACCAAGTCTAATTGTGGCTGCACCGAAGACCTTATTGATAGCATCCCCTACGAAACCACCTTTGTCGAATCTATCGATTTCATCTGGTAAACCTAAGACATTTATTCTTTCTTCTGTCTCTATGAACCAGCCTCTGCCCTCTTCTCTACGGACAACCTTAAGGCTAGGATCTTTATCAGCTATGGCCTGAGCATCCATCTTACGTCTAAATGCTGTACCTGAGCCATCCTTACCTAGTCTGACAACAACTTTGTAGTCCTCTGATCCTTCATCGATAATACGTTTACTATTGATGACTACATCGTTTACTCGTGTGGCAATCCTAACAGCTGTGTCATTAGCTACTTGTCTTATTGTTTCATAAGGGACATACTCACCGAAAGATCCCCGACGATTGATCTCTTCTAGTTTTTCTGTAAGGACTGTCTTACGTGAACCCTCACGAAAGGTGACACCTGATGGCCTAGCAGATGGTCCACTTGCAGGATCTAGTTCTTGTGGAAGACCTCTACCAGCTGTGACTTCATCTACCTGTACACCTACGTCATCCACAGATTTAGCTAAGACTGTACCAGCTATTGCATCGCCTTCTTCTACAGACACTACGTCAATAGGTCTACGAGACTTATAGAGTGACAGAAGCTTACCTGCTACCTCACCTGTCTTACCGACAGCCTTAGGTCCAGCCTTAACGGTATTGACAGCTGCAGTAGCCCCTTTAGCTAGACCTAGAGTAGCTATGTCAGCTGCACCAAACAGAAAATTAATACCAGCCATAGGGTCATCCCCTAGGTATGTGGCATCATTAGCTGTCTTATACAAGTTCCATATGCTGTCATCTGAGAAGATACCCTCAGCCTTACGTTCTAAGATATACTCCTTAGCCCACTCTTGGAACTCAGATGGTTCCATCATGTTAAAGGCTTCTCTGATGTCATTGCCTTCACGATTAGAACGAAAGGTAACATTCTCGAAAGCACCTATGGTAAGTTCCCTTAGGACATTTACATCTAGGAATGACAAGACTTTAGAGATACCTGACTGGTCATTAGCTTCTAGTTCCTTCTGAAGCAAACGGTTCCATGTTTCCATGTTTGTCAGAGTACGAGCAGCATAAGGATTGACATCATTGTCTGACAACATAAGGTTCTGAATGAGCATATACTCACCCAGAGACATATCGTCACCCTTTTCTTTTCTCTCTTGGATTACTTCAGCTATAGCTTCAGGTGATAGACCATCCTCATAGGCTTGGTCAATAGCTAAAGCATAGTCAAAGTTTAACCCTTGGGTCTTAGCTACAGCTGTAAAGTTGTCATCACCAGCTAGACGATCAGCCCGTATCTCATCTTCAGCTGCACCTGTGGCTATCGATAACTCTTGTGCCTTGATGCTTTCTACTTGAGAATCTGGGTTATACTGTTCTAGTTCTTCTACTTCTTTCAGTTGTTCACTAAGGACTTGCTCATTAAAAATTTTGTCTTCTAATGTAAGAGTAGCCATTATTTAGTCACCTCTTAAACCAGAGAATACTTGTTGACCTGTAGGTGTCATTGAAAACTGTGCTGCTTGGAAACCTAGACCACCGACAGCCATACCTAGCTCACCCATACCTGCTTGCTGTGCAGCCCTTGCTGACAGCTGAGTATATTGTTCACCTAAACCTGACATCATTGTGCCAAAGCCTAGGTTAGCTCCTAGTTGAGAAGATATACTAGCTAGACCACCAGCAAGAGCAGAAGTCTCACCTAAACCTCTTACTTGTGCTGCAGCTTGAAGTTGTGCTCTTGCAGCTATAGACTGCCTAATAGCACTACGTCTTTGACGGGATGCTTGTTCCCTTTGCATAGTTGCTTGTGTTTGGGCTGCTCGTCTTTGAGATGATATAGCTTTTTGTTGTTGGCTTACTCCATAAATGGTTGCGGCTGTTCCAACAGCAGCTAAACCTGTTGCAACACTTACACCTATTGCTGTAAAAACTGCCATCTTATATTTCCTTCACATAAGCTGTTTCAACAGGAATAAAACCTTTTCTCTTAAAAAGAGTACCAGCTTTGCTTCCTAGTATATTGTCTAATTCAGATAATCTAATAAAGTTACAGCCCATTTTCTCTGACCACTCCACATAAGAATCTATAAGTTTCATTGATGTTTTTCCATTCCTATGCTCAGGGTCTAGCCAAAACATTAATTCTTGTGCAAAGACTAATGAATTAATAGGTACACTAGATATTACAGCTATGAGAGAACCTACTATTTCATTGTCATGCTCAACTATTTTGACAAACCCTTGGTCAATTTGGCATAGCTGAGAAACTAATTCATTAACTTTATTGCTATCGAACTTATCCCAAGCTGGGTGTGGAACTTCCTTACAGAATTGCTTTACAGATAAAACAATGTCTAATACGTCTTGTTCGGTTGCATCACGTATAATATAATCTGTCATTAATATCTATTATTCCTACCTTGGATGATACCCCAGCCTAACAAAAGGAAATCCTTGCCTTGTTCACTTTCGTATCTCATTCTCATAGATCTACCGTGACCTCTGATTTTAAGTCTTGTAGTCATTACTGTCTCAGGATAGTTAATCGTTGACAAATCTGAAGGATCAGGAACCAACGGGTACTTAAAACGATAACACTGTTGACTAGCATTGAATGTTGTCTTGAAGTCCCATGCTGTTGACACAAGAAGAGAAGACGGACGGATTAACTCGTAACCTGTAGCTTCTGATCCTGTAAACCCTTCTTCTGTCAAACGAGAGTAAACAACAAGATAAGGTGCATTCTTCTTTAAGACTAAATCACCTATGAAGTCATAGCCTGTCTCAGCAAAGGATGTATAGTTTGTGTCACCCCAGTCTAAGAAAGTATTACCTGAGAAACCACCCATGGTTAATTTATTTGTGGCTCCATCACGAATAAGGAGAACAATAGCTGGGTCTCCTGTAGCAAAGGATGATACTTCTGCTGAGACGACATCATCTCCTGCAGATGTGACAACATCATCGCCTACTGAAGTGATGACATCGAAGGTTACTGTGTCAGCCCCATAGCCAGAGTAGAAAGCTAGTCCTACAATACTACTTGTACTTGAGGTTTGGTCATTGACTTTCCAAGGGAAGAAAGCTTGTAGTTGAAGATCAAGGATTAAGAAGTTATTAATCTTAGACTCGACTGTCTCATTTGAATTAGGATAACCCCAGTAAATCCTTTTGTTTATGTCATCATATAAAGCTGTGACTTTTAGCTTGTCAGCTGTAGGAATAGCATCCCAGAAAGTCTGAATTGTAGGTAGAGTAATGTTCTGATCTGTAGCTCTACCTGATACATCATCGAACTTAAGAGTATAAATACCGAAACGTGACCACCAAAAAGGAACACCCTCAGCTGCTACGAAAGACTGAGGGTTCTCAATACCTGTATCGGACACACGAGAAATAGAAAATTCAGTTGCTCTAAATACTCCGTCTACACCATTGATCTGCCATACGCCATTCTCAGCAAATATAAAGAGACTTGTCTGGTAGGTGTAAAGAAGTTTAATGCCTACAGCCTCAGGGATTCTTATGACACCACCATCGGTATCTAAAAGGTCTGACAAATATTCAGCTGTAGGGTCATTCCTTTGGTGACATTCGCCTAACTCATTCTTGTCTTCAATCAGACGAGAGAAGAGAATAGTGCCTGAGTTTTTCTCACTGTCTAAGCCAGCATAAAATATACGACCTGAGAAAGCTGTGACAGATTTAAATCTACTTTGTTCGAACTCAGTTGCAATCCCTGCGATACCTGAAGCAGTTGCTCTGTCTTTAGCAAAGAAGTCTAATACGAAGTGACCATTGCCTGTTAGACTTGTACCAGCAAAAACTTTATCCCACTCAGCTGCATCGAAGTCTCCACTGGAATCTTTACCTGCATACCAAGGGTGTGTTAAAGCTGGATACTTTGAGTTAGCTGTTTCGTAGTCCGTAAGGGCTGCACTTCCTTTGTCACCTACCCAGCCAGCATTAGCTGTGTCGTACTCTCTTTCAGTAGAAGGACTAGCTATTCCTTCATCATAAGTTGTTGTGTCACCCTGCCATTCAAAGTCACGGGTCTTAAAGTCAATAGTACTTATGGTAAATACTGAACCATCCCATGTAATATAGATTGTATCAATAGCTTCAGATGCTACAATCAGAGCACCATCAATACTTGCGAATTGACACTTAGCATTATTAGCACCTATAGATCCTGCGAACTCGTAAACTGAAAGATCTATGCTAGTACCTACAGCTTGGCCTGAGTAAGGTGCCTCAGATTTATTATAGAAATGAAGAGTATTACCTACTTGAACTACAAGAAACTTTTGACCAGCTACACCCTCTACGTTTAACCATTCACCTGTGTGAACTAAGTCATCATCAGTAATCGTAAAGGATGACAAAACATTTGATGATTCAAGTTCAACAGCTAAACGTCTACGCCTAGAACCATCACGATTTAATTCACAGTTTAACTCATCTACAGATGCTCCATCAGGGAATGTAAGTTCAGCCGCCTCAGTTATGAGACCTCTGACAAAGTTATTTACTGTCTTCTGAGTTAAGCTTTGCGGCATCTCGTTCTCTCTTGCGTCTATCAAAATCCTCAGCAAATTCTCTTCTACGTAAAGTTTTGCTAGGTTTTTTATTTTTAAGATACTGGGTTATCGCCTGTTTTGCTTTAGGGATACTTGAGTATTTACCTGATAATTCCTTAGGAACTAAGCCTTTTTCAAAGTGGAACTCAAAGAAAATAAAACCATCATTAGATTTTCTTATGTGTATATCTGTAGCAAGCTTGTCAGTTTTACATACACAGGTTTGTTTTGCTGTGTTTTCTATAAATTCTACCATTAGTTTCTGCCGTAGTGGGTTCTCGTGTTAGCCTTCTTAGTTTTGAATTGGTCATTCTGTACGTATGACTTCAACCGACGAGAGGCTTGTTCGATCTTAGGATCACTGCCACCTTTGAACAAAGAGAAACATACTGACTTACTTTCAGCTAAAAGATAAGGAAGCATTGTGTCATCTAGGTCAGGCTGGAAGGTATCTGCTTGAGTAAAACTAGGGTACACAGTTCCATATGCACGAGTTTTAGATTCCTGTAAGGTTGACTCAACTGATGAGTCGTAGCTATCAAAGACAATATAGTTGTCATCGAAACTTGTGTAGTAACTAGGAGCACGATCAGTTCTAATGAAGATCTTAGTGCCACCATTCTTATCTAAGACAGAGGTAACATTACTTCCATCCTCGTTGACTTTATTAAGGAAGTCAAGAGGCTCTACAAAGTAAATCTCACGGTAGTTAGTTCCTGTAGTGCTTATGTCATAGAATACACGTTCTAACTGTTTAGTATCTGTTGGGTATTGGAAATGAGTAGGTCTCGTACTGTCAGCTAATGCTGTCAGCTTTAGGAGTTGCTTATGCTCAGGTATTTCACGAGCAGCAATAATATTAAAAAATGTATCCTCAATGACAGAGGCTACTTGTTGGGCTTCTACTGAATCACTAATGGAGTTCACATTCTCTGAGTCCATGTCACTCAGAATAGACTGAACCATTTCAAGGAGTGTGTTTCTCATTATGTTCTATCCAATACTACTACAAAACGTAGTTTAGCTGTGTTAGTGGATGCTCCATCACTTTCAATAGTAATGAAACTATCGGCTGTAACTGTATTGTTTGAGACAGGAACTAAAGTATCTACATCACCTGCAGCAGATCCTGAGGCAGTTATTGTCAAAGTTCCCATAGATGAACCTGCAGCATTCTTAACTGTAACAGTAGAATTAGATGATGAAATAGAACTCTCAAGAACTGTTACAACTTTATTTATAGTTCCAGCAAAAGGAATAGGTAAGTGAACTGTTTCTACTGAAGAGACATCTTCTAAATAACCATTTAAAGTCTCACCAACTAAGGTTTCTTTAGCTGTCCAAGCTCCTGATCCTGATCCATTAGCAACATATACCTCCCCTGAGGCAGCAGCTGCTACACCCTTAGGTTCATGCAAGTAAGGGTCTGTTAGTGAACTATGATTTACGTTTGCCATTGCAATCTCCTAAGGTGGAAGGAAGGGGGCCGAAGCCCCCAACCAATTAGTTTATACTTCGATGTACTCAATGACCAATTTGGCAGCACCTGCAGTAAATGCAGCTGTGTCATAGTCAAGTGATACATAAGCATCTGCAGCACCTACGGTTACAACACCGTTTACATAGGCACCGTCACAAGCTACAACATCACCATCAGCATCGATTGCAGTTACTGCGATAGCAGCATCGATACCTTGAGCAGCAATAGCTGCACCAGCAGCAGTCTGCAGACCGATGTTAAGGGCAGCAGTTGCACCAGCAAAAGCATCCGAAACAATCAAGCTTGCACGAGTGATGTATGATCCTGAAGGAATGAATGCATCATTCGCAGCAGGAGCAGCAGCAGTAGCAGCAATAGTAGTCGCATCATCGATGTCAATCATCAAGAATTTAACACCGTTGTTGTTACCACCAGTTAGGTTGGCTACGCCTTGATCCCCATCAGTGAGGATGTAAAGGCCATCTGCGTTAGTGTAAGACATTTAGTATCTCCTTATACTGTAGGTGTCGTGACAACACGAACCATGTTTTCAGGACGGTACAACTTAACACCATAACGAGCAGTAGTTACAAACTCGTGACGTTGGAAGTCTTTGTTATACTCGTAGTCTACCTCAGGCTGTTGACGCCATGCACCCACGAATGGATTCACAGTAGGATTAGCTGAGAAGAACAAGTTCACTTTACCGTTTGTTGAGCTGAAGTCATTGGTAGTTGAATTGTCACGTTCCTTCAGAGCAGTGTCTGTTGCATCAGCCAAGTAGTTTGATGTATATACATCGAAACCATAGACGTTAGCTACGAAACGCATACCAGTAGCAATACCTGAGCTTACGATACCTTCAAACTTAGGGTTGTTGGTAACAGCAGCAAGATCACTCAAAGTGTTGATTGTAAACTCAACTGATGGGTCTACAATAGCAACCATTGCTTGATCAGGTACATTAGCCATCTTCAGCTTCATGCGAGCATAAGCAAAGTCTTCGACTTCGATTTTACCTGCATTACCGCCTGAGAAACGGTGGATTCCTCCGTCAACCAAAGACTGATCATTGTCAGCTAAACCTGCTTCGGGAGCAGCCATAGTGGTTGTTTCGAAGTGAGCCATGATTGCACGATCTTGTTCAGGAACAAAACGGCTCATCAGTTCACTTGCGTAGAAGGTATCCTGCTCAGCTTTCTTAGTCATGTAAGTAGCTGATGACAGATACTTATCGACTGTGAAAGTGAACTCACCTGTGTCAAGTGGACGGTATTCTACGGAAGTATCTTCTGCGTAGTTGTCTACCTGTGCTTGACCGATTGATGGAATGTGAAAAGTGTTCCCATCTGGGAAACCTTCAAGCATACGGACGTACCGTTGTGCTTGCATTTCATCACGTAAAATCTCCTTAAGTTCCGTAGACCAGACTTCGGTACGGGTAAGGAGAGTAGAATTGGCTGTATTCATACCAGACATTTTCTTTTCCTTTTATTTAGATTCCAAACTTACTACCCAAACGACTTTTGTCTTCCATTAACTGTTGTTGTATTTTGGGCGTATAGTAGAGATTACGATTTTCCCGACGAAGCTTTTGGTAATATGACCAATCACGTTCTGCCGAGGCTTGCATGTTGACACCCTCTGTGCGAACCGAACCTTGTACCATAGGGCTAAAGGTTTTCTTAGGTTCACCAATAAGAGCAAAGAAAGCATTAGGCGATTCAGCCGCAATTTCTTTGATACGTTCCATTGACATACCAAGTTCTTGTGCTTTCTCTTGGATCTTAGCTTGGGCTTCTGTGCCGTAGCTCTTCTCCAACTCTTCGTCAACAAGTTTAAGATTATTACTTACAGTACTATCTATCTCTCGTTGATTGAGTGTCTGTTCCACAAGGCTCTTCAGGTCTTCCTCACTCAGAGTCGGATTGGTGTTTCCCTCTGTAGTGCTACCGTTATTATTGGACACTTCAGGTTTCACTGCGGTAGATTCAGTGGCCTTATTCTGAAGTTGATCAAGTATCTGGGCCTGATATTCTTGTTTCTTAAGATCCTCTCGCATTTGACTAAGTTGATCTTCAAGGTTTTTAATGTAGCCATCAGCTTCTAATTTGCCTTTAGCTAACACTTCAGGGTCTTTCCAGTTCTCTCCCTTTGTCTCTACGAGTTTCTGCAGATAAGATTCCTGTGATGGGGTTTCTTGTCCTTGAGCCTCTGAACTCTGCTCTGGCTGTTTGGTTTCAGCACTGTCAGTAAATACCATAATTTTATTCCTTATCTAGGTTGATAATGTCAAGCACTTGGGTTAGTGCTCTATTGTAGCCGATACGATCAGCTTGTTTGTAGGCCCATGATGGGCTGTCATAATCAGCCTGAGGAACTACTTCCTTGAGCATAGGCTCAAGTATTTCTTTAAGACGGTCAAGGCTTTCACGGTTTGACAAGACTGCTTGTCTTACACCGAACTTATCCTCTTTTGTCTTACATTCTTTAAACCAGTAAGATTTCATTTATTTCTTCATTGGTTTCTTTTTAGCCATAGGTTTCTTTTTCTCTGCTGGCTTTTTAGTTGTGTTCTTGTAAGGTTTAACCTTGCCCTTCATATATGGCATATTACAATCCTCTTTCTATTGCGATCTGTTGTTCCTCTTCGAATTGTACCTGAGCTTCGGTAGCAATCTTCTGAGTATCCATTTGCTCAATCACTGTGATGTTGTCAGCAAAGAGTTTAGGCTCCCCTAACTCGTCAGCTAAGATACGAGCAAATTCTTTCCCTGACAAGTGAGCACCTACTGTTGGGTCAGCTGCTTTAATCTGATAGAGTTGTGTCAGGTTTTGTACCCTTTGAGCACGTTCAGCAAAGTGACGAGCACCCATAGGAACAATCTTACCGTTGCCCTTGATGTCTTCTTTTGTAATCTCTTCGAAGAAGAAAATACCTGTGTCATCATTCAGGACACGGATTGTGTCAGCATAGTCCATGTTACGGCGAGCAGCCTCTAGCATGGCATTAAGGATTGGCTCAAGGAACACACGTTCAAAGTGAGCAGTTTTGTGCTGGAAGATACGACCAGCAGCTGTCATAAGCTGGTTGACCTCAAAGGCTGTCTTCTCGCCAGCTGTACGGATACCCATGGCTTCACGGGGAGCACCAGCTAACATTTCCATTTTGTTTTCTAGGGTCTGGATCTGGAAGTCAGCATTTAGGGCTGTGGCATCAGGGGCTAGGTATCCTACGTCACCTTCTTCACCTAGGTATATACGAGAGGCTGGTTCAAAGTCGAAGTCCTCTACATCTCCACGGATCTTAAGGATAGGATAGGCAATCTGATCAAAGACATCAGCCTTGAGGTTCTCTAGGTGATCAATTCGATACTGCATACCTACTAGATTGTCCAGTGGTCCCATGGCATATAGGTTGTCAGGGCGTTCTCTCCATCCTGCATGGAACACAGGGGACGTACCTAGCCAGTTAGGGTTCTGCTCATTGCTCATTACATAGGCACGATCTAGGACTGTAATGACACGGTTCTTATGAAACTCTTCGTTTACACTATCATAGATGTCACCATAGAATGTGAGGATCTCTACGTAGTTAGACTCATAGTATTCATTAAGTGTTGAGAACCCATCAGCTATGTATGCCTGAGACTTATTAATATCTACGTCATTACCATAGACAGCACTACGGCTATACATCATCTTTTCGAAGACAGCCTTAAGGTAGTCGTTCTCTAGACTCTCTTCCATCTTACGTTTGATTTCACCTAAGGTCATAACTGAACGGATAATCTTAGGTGATGACGCAAAGTCAGGGGCTGTAGGATTGAAGCAAATATCGAATGGAGATATACGGACTAGCTTAGGGCCAACGTAGTTGACAACCTTTTCTTCTGTGTCTTCATAGGTAGTGTAATCTCTTACGAAGTCAACAGTTGCGAAGCAGTTTCCATATTGAATATAGTCATTAATAAGTCTACTTGTAGTATTGACAAAATCAGATTGACGTACCTTGTTCTCCATGTACGCCTGAATAATATCCCGTTTACTTTTTAGATTACTTGAGTCATCACTAGCTTCCCAACGCATCCATTTATTATTCGGGAATAAAGCTGAGAAATAATTAGCATGAAGATTGTCAGAAATCTGTGTCAGCTTAGGAGTAGTCGTACTGTTAGTCCAAGGTAACTTAGAGTTACTTGTAGTACGAGTATCCGTAGCATAGACATAGTTACGCAGTTCTTTCCACTCTTCAATCTTAGTCTGACGGGCCATATTCCATGTGCGCCACCGTTCAGCAATCTCTGTGCCTAGGTTGTCAGGACTAATAATATTCTCAATGTCTACAGTTGTTCCAGCCATTAGAAGGAAACTCCACCAAATCTTGAATTGAACTGAACAACATTGTCAGTTTTTCTACGTATAGCACGAGAAGGTTTTACAGCCATGTCTACCACAGAAGCCAGTGCATCGATAATATCATCATGCGGTGGGTTACGTGTTGACAATTCTTCTTCTAGTGTCTGTATGTTACCGCCTCTGTAGTGCCACATACTCAGGTTATCATAACGTGGCTCAAGGATAGAAGCAATGCGTTCTTGTTTGTTACCTTGGTTCTTGTTAGGTCTGTACTCATCAATACTAATGGCTAGGCCGTGTTGCTTAATGAGTTCTTTTAGTTGCTTAACGATAGCCATCTGAGCAACGGTAACTTCTGCTCTTAGTTTTCTAAAGGACCACTTACCTGATAGTTGCATAATGTGCTCAAAGTATTCAGCTATCCTATCAGTTTTAAATCTGTCAATATCTACAACATAAACATTATTGTCAGCATCTATTCCTATGACAACAATGGCTGTGTAGTCAGCTTTCTTAGATAAACTAAATGCAAAGTCAACAGCTGCGAATACGTTAAGCTTGTTGTCTTTGTAAAACCAATGCCCGTTGTCTTGTCTTAAATGCTTGCGTTCATAGTATTGAAACTTGTCTCTACCTACAGGGATGTTGTCAGGATCTGAAGGGTCATTGTAGTACTGCGCCCTGAACTGTCCCTTGTCTAGGTACTGTCCTCGTTTCTTAGCTAGGATCTTTATATCGAACCCAAACCACTTACCGTCTTTACGTTGTTGACGAGGCCACAAAAACTCCCCTGTGCCATCGCCCTGATCCTCTACTGGTTTCTCGAAGATCTCATATATGTTTTCCTCTCCGATCTTATTTCCTTGATCGTTGAAGATTTCTTCTGTCATCTGAAGCAAATCATTATATAGATCAGCTGGATGGTATCTAGTGCCTACGACCCACTCTTTAGCTTCAGCACCTTCAATAGACGAGAGAAGAGAGTATTGACTTTTGACTTTATTGCGTCCTTCACCCGTGTAAGCATTCTCGTACACCACGACATCATCCAAGACAGCAATGTCACAATGCATTCCTGTGAGTGACGTAGTAAGCCCACCAGTGAAGATCGAAGGGTCTCTAACATTTTCTTTCTTCCTTAATGGATGGTCTAACATAATCTCTGAGTTAGTCCATCTAGTACGTTTACCTTCATCAGGGTTGACATGATCAGGCCAGTATCTCCTGTGAGTATCTGACGTAAGGATGCCCTTAATAAACCCTAATTGTTTCTCTGCAAGGTTAGCTGTAGCTGAGATATAAAGTATTCTCAGGGTAGGATCTTTGGTTAATTCCCATGCAACCCTGTAAGCTATTAGCCTTGACTTACCATGGTCACGAGGGAAGAGTAATAGTTGGTGAGACTTATGGTCTTCTCTTGTCCACCAATTACAGACATCTTCATGACACTGCCCTAGGACTTGCTCAGGTGACACCAACCTAATAAAAGTTACTAAGTCTTGTTCAGCTGCATCCCTGATTTGTTCTAATGTAGCCATTATATCACAGTTCTAAACATATGTCAAGATTAATTATTAGCCATCTTTTCAACTGATTCTCTAATGGCTTTAATGTTCTCATCCATACGACCAAGAGTTACAGCTTGACTTTGAACGATAGTTTCTAGAGATTCTAAACGAGTTTCATTACGAATAATATCTCTTGAGTTAGTATCTACGGCACTGTCTAAACTTGAAATATACCAGACAAGGGCTACTGTCTGTGCAATGATAGCCAGTACCAGAGTTACAGGTACTGACTTACTGAGATGCCAACTATCTTCCATGACACCCTCTAAGCTACGAAGACAGTCTTAGATGTGAAGTCCCGATTGTCAGATATACGGATGACAACATTACCTGATACATAACTTGAGACAGTTGCTCTGTAATAAACTTCCTCTGCATCAAACCCTACACCCTCGTAGTTAGATGTAAAGGTATCAGCATCGAACCAGTCAGAGTTATTCCAGCTACGTTGTACTGTAACTGTAGCATCCCATGTACCAGAGATAGAAAGGTTGAAGTGACCAACTACCTGCAGAGAGGCTGTGCTTGCATTAGAGCTAATTGTTTCTGTTACAGCAACCATGATTACTCTCCCTCTGCCAGATGCGCAGCATAAGCAGCCTTAACCGCATCACTGAATACTGGAGTACAGATAGCAGCAACATCAGCATCTTCTGCCGATAGATCAGCATCAGGCATTACCACATGACGGTGGAATGTACGGCTGATTTCTGTGCCATCCTCCGAGATGATTGTCGCAGTGCGTACTTGCACAGATGACCAATCACCTTGATTGATGACTTCGATCTTGTCGTTTACTGTTGTTTTAGTTAATGCCATGTTTACCTCCTATGGCTGGACTGTCCACGCACTAGGCGCATTAGCTGCTTATAACATATGCTACTGGCACACTGCCCGTAGCCGTTCCAGCAACAGAAACAAATGTAATTAAATCGCCAGATGAAGGCGTAAGATTTGATCCAGTGCCAGTAACAATATATGTGCCATTTTCTATTGTCGTATTTGCATCACCAACTTTGACAGAGAAAACATCACCCGATGCCGTGCCTGTAAATCTAGTAATGGTTGTTGCGCCAGTGTTTGCAGTATGAAGAGTGTTTATACCTCGAACATCAGGAGTTGTGTCGCCATCCGTAATTGTTTGAACCGTATCAGTGCTGCCACCAGCCAAACTATTTCTATAAATTATTTTGCCATCCGTTGTGCCACTATCCGTTAAATCATTAAACACGTCCAAGCCATAGTTCCCATCAATAATGGAGTATTTATTGCCTTCATCTGCTCCAAGTGTTATTCGACCACCTGATTGAAACTGATTGTTTGAAATAACAATGCCTACATAACTTTGTGCATCAATGCTTTGAGTGCCAGCATCCGAAGCATTAAAGTTATTGTGACCAATGAAGCAGTTTGATGCTGTTATAGGGCCAACTGTAGACCCTATTTGAATGTGTGACCCAAGACCAGTCCCCCCTTCAAATGAACAATTTGTAATTTTGCAAAGATCCGTACCTAAAAATACATTTGCTGCCGATGTGCTGCCTTCAATAATGCAATTTGAAATTACATGCTCTGCACCGTTTAAAAATGCTATTTGATACCCACCATCAGTTGTGCCATTATCTTTAATTGTTGAATTATCTAAAACAAATAGCTGTGGCCCTTGCCCAGATATAAAGTCATTTTCAACAATCAAACCCCTAGCATCAGAGTTTCTAATTTCACTTGCGTGGATTACAAAGTTTTGTGGGCGACCTAGACGCACACCGACATTGTTTGCAAAGTCAACCTTAACTCTCTCCATCTTGCCATTGAGAGGATAGTTTACTTTTAGCAAGTTTGTTTCTGCGCCAGAGGCGTTTCCTTTTAGTTGAATATCTCTAATCGTCCAACCCCAGAATGTTCCACCACCATCATAACCACAATCTAATGCAACGCCTGACGATACATTAAAATCTAATATAGTGCTTTCGGAACCTTCACCGATTATGTGAACTTCTTTTTGCTGAACCGTTATTCCTGATGTCATATAGTAAGTGCCAGCGGGAAAATATATTGGAACCTTCCTAGCTTCAGCCGCATCAATAGCTGCTTGTATTCCAGTAGAAACATCAACAGAACCCGTTTTGGCTACTACATCAGCAATCTGAGCATCAGACAAATAATCAAGAGCATTGACCATCATGTCTGCAATCATACGAGATTTTACTTTAGTTAATGCCATTTGATTTCCTTACGAAGATTGATAGCAAATAGAAATAATTACAGTGTTATCATTTGCTCCAGTATTTAGGTCAGCAATAGCTAAAGCATTATTGGATGATCCATTTGAAGTTGTTTGATAATATAAAACTAATTCAGACCCAGAGGCTTGAGCAATATGAGGATGATCGCCGGTAAAGGCTGTCGCCCAAACAATAGCAGAATTGCGAGAGTTCGCAGCAGCAAATGGTAAACCGCCTATCCGAACAGTGCCACTAGCAGAGCCAACCGTAATGCTATCAGTCCGTAAATACACACGAGCATTAACCATATTACCAACCTTAGTGTAATAACCCTCTTGTGTATCATAAGTTACACTGTCGAAATCTGTACCTGATGTTACATACGTTGGAGTAAAGCTCCCCTCTTCATAATCCGAGAACAGTTCACTTGTGCCAGTGCCAGAGGTGGCAGAGAAGTCGATGCCAGAACCTGACGTTCCCATTACTAGATTGCCGTTGCCAACAGTTACATTTCCACTGCTATCAATAGTCAACCTGTTGTTT
>Ga0208428_1000544_pt1 | contig 17027 bp, 22 predicted proteins | sample DEB08_DNA_11_FD_184535 | JGI IMG/M metagenome (GOLD analysis project Ga0208428, IMG submission 184535) | Aqueous microbial communities from the Delaware River and Bay under freshwater to marine salinity gradient to study organic matter... | ecosystem: Environmental > Aquatic > Marine > Coastal ... | reverse complement strand
TTCCATTCAAGTTTATTCATCACTTCACGAATGATGGTGACGTGGACCTCGAGGTGGACGAAGATGTAGACTGTTTGTCCGAGTTTCTCTGTGAAAAGCTCATCTGGGAAAATGATAGTGGGGATGATGAATAAAGGCTTAAAGATATATACCGCGATCAATTTAATGAGCGTTTTGCAAAATACACCAACACTCGTTTATATAATTACCAATCAAGCATTTTCACAAGTTAAAATCGGTTTAACCAATCAGATAAACAGACGTTTACGGATATTGAATACCGGTGTTCCCCATAGATTTCATGTTTATCATTCATTATCATTTGATTCACGAGACGTAGCCAAAAGAATTGAACAGCAATTACACAATATGTTTGATTCTGAACGAGCTCCTAATGGCGAATTTTTTGATATTAACCCCAATGTAGCACGTGAAGAATTGACAAAACTTTATAATATGGAAAACCTAAGTTAGAGTTTTGAATTGTAATAAGTATATCTAAATGGAGAGCGTCCAAAAGCTCACCCACATCGAGCACATTCTCAAGAGACCTGATTCCTATGTCGGTCCAGTTGAACTTGGCACGGAACACTACTGGGTTCTCCAAGGTGATGCATTCACCAAGAAGAATCTCAAGTATTCCCCAGCTCTCTTGAAAATCTTTGATGAAATCCTCGTCAATGCGATCGACCGCAACTCCCTCCACCCCAAGGGTGTAACCTCCATCTCCGTCTCTATCGACAAGGACCAAGGCTCTGTTACGATCGAGAACAACGGACCCCTTGGTGGTATCGGTGTCCGAATGCATGAGAAGGAGGGTCTATGGAACCCTGAACTCACCTTCGGTCACCTCCTCACGAGCACCAACTACGATGACAACCAAAAACGTATCGTGGGGGGTCGCAATGGCTATGGTGCCAAATTGACCAATATTTACTCCTCGGAGTTCTCTGTGATCATCAAGGACCATGAAGTGAAGCAAACCTACACACAAGGGTGGTCCAATAATATGACAACCTGTCACCAACCCAAGATTAAGAAGCATGCAGGTGCCACGTCATCGGTGTCCATCACCTTTACCCCCGACTGGAAGAGATTTGGGATGTCCAAGATGGACGAGTCAATCTACCAGATTTTCCAAAAGAGGGTTTGGGATGCAAACATCTGTACGACCCCCAACTGTAAGGTCAAGTTCAATGGAGATGTTCTCCCAAAGACGTCTTTCGAAGCCTATGCAAAGATGCATGAGGGCGTTGAGAATGTGTGCTCCGTCGTGTCTGATAGGTGGTCTGTGTGTATCGGTCCGGCTGAGAATGGCATGGAACAGGTATCCTTCGTCAATGGTATCTGCACAACCAAGGGTGGGAACCATGTGGATCACGTGGCATCCCTGGTGGCAAATGGAATCATTGAGGACATGGCGAAGAAGATCAAATTGAAGCCCCAACAGGTGAAGAACACGTTCAACATCTTCGTCAAGGCAACCCTCGAGAATCCCACATTCTCGAGTCAGGTAAAGTCTGAATGCACCTCAAAGTCCCAAGACTTTGGCTCGAAGTTTGATCCCCCGAAGAACTTCATCAAGAATGTCCTAAAGACTGGAATCCAAGATGAACTCCTGGCACTCTCAAAGTTCAAGGAGATGAAGGAACTCAAAAAGTCTGACGGTGCCCGGAAGTCCAAGATCACGGGGATCCCCAAGCTGGATGACGCGAACAAGGCTGGCACTGCGCAGTCTGGGAAATGCACACTCATCGTGACAGAGGGTGATTCGGCGAAGACCTTGGCGGTCGCGGGTCTCTCTGTGGTTGGAAGGGATCACTATGGTGTCTTTCCCCTCCGTGGGAAGTGTAAGAATGTGAGGGATGTTTCGGTGGCTCAACTGTCATCGAACCAGGAGTTCAATGACCTCAAGAAGATCTTGGGTCTCCAACAGGGTAAGGACTACAAGGATGTGTCCGAACTCCGCTACGGGAGGCTCATGATCATGACGGATGCAGATAACGATGGCTCGCACATCAAGGGTCTCATCCTAAACATGATCCACTACTTCTGGCCAAGCCTCCTCAAGTTGGGATTTGTGGTTTCGATGGTGACCCCAATCATCAAGGCCACGAAGGGTTCGGAGACTATGTCTTTTTACACCGACTCAGCTTTCAGAAGTTGGTATGGATCTGGGAAGACTGGATGGAAAATCAAGTACTACAAGGGTTTGGGTACCTCAACATCTGTGGAGGCGAGGGAGTACTTCAAGAAGATTCGGGATCTCACAGTCAAGTTTGACATGGATGTGATGACTGACACGTCGATCGTTCTCGCATTTGACAAGAAGATGGCGGATTCACGGAAAACCTGGCTCCTCGACAGCACAGCCAAGGAGGCTTCGGAACTTGAGGTTCCCTATGGGGATGTGAAGCAACTTGACATCACAGACTTTGTTCATAAGGATCTAGTGAACTTCAGTCTCGCAGACCTAAAGCGATCAATCGCCCACGTGGCTGATGGTCTCAAACCCTCCCAGCGGAAGGTTATGTATTCTTGTTTCCAGAAGAACCTCAAGGATGAGATGAAGGTGGCACAGTTGGCAGCCTATGTGGCTGAAAAGAGTGCCTACCACCACGGTGAAGTTTCCCTCGCAGATACAATTGTCAAGTTGGCGAACGACTATACGGGGTCCAATAACATCAACCTCCTCGAACCGTGTGGTCAGTTTGGAACCAGGTTGATGGGTGGGAAGGATGCATCTCAGACGAGGTACATCTTCACCAAGCTGACCAAAGAGGCTCGAAAGCTCTTCGACCCCAAAGATGATGCAGTTCTCAACTACCTCGACGATGATGGGCGCCCCATCGAACCAGACTTTTACATGCCCACTTTACCTATGGTTCTGGTGAATGGCACTGAAGGTATCGGTACGGGTTTCAGTTGCTACGTGCCCCCTTTCAACCCCGAAGATATCAAAGAAAACATCAAGAGAACTTTGGGTGGTGAAGACCTCATCGAAATGAAGCCGTGGTTCAGGGGTTTCAAGGGACGGGTCTACAAGGATGACACAGGTCTCTGGATCACGGAGGGTATTTACAAAGACACTGGTTCCAGACTCAAAGTCACAGAGCTCCCACCCGGACGATGGACCCAAGACTATAAGGAGTACCTGGATACACTCGTGGAAAAGAAGATGATCAACAGCTACACGAACAACAGTACCACAGAGGATGTGGATTTTGAGATTTTTGGCTACACCGGGAAGGACCTGATGAAGGACCTCAAGATGAAGAAGACGTTCCACACCTCGAACATGCACCTCTTCCACCCAACCCGGGGTATCCACAAGTATGCGAATGCCGAAGAAATTCTTCGAGATTTTGTGGAACTCCGATTGGAACATTACAAGAAGCGAAAAGCACACCTAGTGGATGTGTTGGAGAAGCGAGCCGCGATGTGTGGTCACCGCGCAAAGTTTGTCACAATGGTCATAGAAGGTGACCTCGTGGTATTCAAAAGAAAGAAGAAGGACCTAGAGGCTGAGATGTCTGCGACGTTTCCGAAAATTGAGGGAAACTACGACTATCTCCTCAACATTAGGACGGTTGAATATACGGAGGAGCGTGTAAAAGCCCTCATGGATGAAGAAAGACAGGCAAATGAGGACTTGGAACGCATATTGAAAACGAGTCACATCACGATGTGGAAAATGGATATTAAAAATATATAAGTAGTAAGTAGATATGGGTGAAGCCGCTAAGATTTCCCTAAAAGCTATTGGAAAGCAGGATACACAACTACTTTCCAAAGACCCAGACGAATCATTTTTTAATTACAACTCAGAGAGACACTCCGAATTTAGAAAGTATCACCGCGTTCGAAATGTTGTAAATAATGGTACCATAGCCGAGTGGCCATTTGGAAATATTGTTAAGGTTCAATTCAATCCCACCAATATGGGGGATCTTTTGAGTAACATGTATCTGAGTATCAAGATGCCGGGTATAACTGATGGTAACTACGCCGACCAATTGGGGCGTCACATCCTCAAAAGTGTCACAATGTTTGTAGATGACATCGAGGTTGAGAAGATCCATGACGATTGGGGAATTATCTACGATGAATTGTACTTGGAAATATCTGAAAAAGTGGCGAATAGATTTCTCGTCAATCGAAATTTGGGATATGATGACTCAAGTAATAATGAAACCTATGCGCGTTTAGAATCGAATCTGCTTATTCCACTTCACTTTTTCTTTTCGAGAAAATATGCAAGTGATGAATATTCCTCAAATAAACCAAACCGTCCATATTTTCCGGTGTGTTCAATTTTTAAACAAAAAATTGAGTTTGAGTTGGAGTTTCACCAACAGACATTTTTTACTAATACAACTGATACACTCAGTCTACAGTCATTCAATCTCGTAACTGAAGAAATCACTGTCAGCCCAGAAGAAAGGAATTATTTAGTGAGTGAAAATCAAACACTCGTCACAGACCTCGTCAGAAAACATCCCGTAATTGTGAGCGAACTTGGTATAGATAGAATCATAAACAATCTTGTACCAAACATCCCCGTCAAGTGTATTCACTGGTTTTTGAGAAATACAAATTTTGAAGTTGAAGGTGATGCTATTGGATCTTCAGATGTAAATGAAGAAAGGCTTTACCAAAACCGTTTCAACTTTTCATCGAGTGCGACGTTTGACGAAATACAAACATTTTTCAATCCCATCATGGAGACTGCGAGTATTTACATTAACGGTAACAAGTTGCCGAATGTTACAAAGACGGATCACAACTATTATAAATACCTCATACCATTAGAAACACGTCTGGCGAGACCATTTAGAAATGTATATACATATAGCTTCTCGATGAATCCGATAAATGTGGAACCATCGGGGAGCTTAGATTTCAGTCAAATACAATCAGATAAAACGAATATAGATGTGAAATTGGATACAACGAAAGTGGATGTGTCTTCTAATACGTACTCTCTGAACCTGTACTATACAGGATACCAAACGTTTGTGTTTGATAGGGGTTTTATGTCACTCGCTTACTAAACAATGACGACTTATTGTCGCTGATATAATCTACGATGTTGTTCTTGATACACCATTTGATGAAATTCAACTGTGCCAGGGTTGTATGAATTTCATGAGATGTTCCGGGCACTGTGTATGCAAACTTCTCGGCTCGACAAAAGGGATCGAAAAGTTTCTTACTGTACCCATCCAGACTTGACTTGTACGCACAGTGAACGGTAAAGATTTTTCCATCATTTGTTTTGAATGTTGTGTGGTTCTTCTTTGCGTAGGTGGTGATAAACCATTCGATATTCCGGAGTGAAATACCACCAGATTTACCCAAAATATCAATTAATTTTGTTCTGTGTCCCTCTTCGGTGTAAAAATTGTTTATAGATGTTAGTAGGATTCCAGTTTTGCTCATTATTAAACAAAGTACTCAAATCTATAAGCCCTCTTTTCACATGCTGGACAACCGGGAACATTTCTTAGGTCGGGGTCGTTATGGTTATGCTCAATACCAGATCTTCTTACTATCTGTGGGTACGGTAATACTTCACCCTGCTCTTTATGAACATTGCAATACTTACTATCTTCATCAACAACCTTATATGTACATCGCGTCAAATCATTCATGATCCCTCTACAAATACCGGGAGCACATGTATCTGGAATACTGCGCGTAAGAGACTCTAAAGAAATTTGATGCTTCTTCGAGATGTTGACGTTGTGTTTATTAATCTCTATGACCAGAGACCTTTCACGCTCTTCATTTACAAGTTGAAGCAGTTTGGAGTCGAAACTCATCTTTTAATGCTATCTTGTTCGTATTGTTTAAATATATTTTGGAGAGATTGTGACCGAGCCTCTTTAATCCTTCCCTTGAGATCCGATACGTTCCCTGATTCATCTAAACCCCTCTTTTTACACTCCTCGATGAGTTGATCCCTTTTCATGGTGCTGATGGCGGGTCCCAGTTTCTTTTTTTTGGGTTTATAGTGCTCAATAATCTCACCGAAGATCTCCTGTTTGGTATTTTCGAATAACGGATCTAAAAGATCACACACAGGATTGAGAAACTTGTTTTCAAAGTAGTACTGATAATCCACAGGGATGTTGTGCTCCTCAACATACTTGGGGTCTTCGGACTTTTCAAATGCTTTCGCATTTGGATCATCCGTCTTTGTCAGTAAGTAAGGGACACGATCACCAGATTGGGGTTCTGATCCAGGTTTTCGTTCCCTCATCTTAACGACGACCTGAACATGTGATTGGTTTATATTCACACTCTCCGGGCTTGTAATCGATACTGGATCTCCCTTAATTTTATAGGTATCTGAAAGCGATTGACTCAAAATCAGCTTTTCATTTGGTATTTCACCAGAGAGGAGTTCGTTCGCCCTCTTTTTGGCCAACTCCTTGGGTGGTCCGGGATCACTCGATGTGAGAACAACATCGAGAAGCTCTTTGCACACCTCCCGTACATGGGGTGTGTTATCTCGGCGGACGACCTGAAGACCCTTGATGTCAATGTAGTCCATGTGCATCTGGTCATCCTTCCCTTTGGTCCAAAGTTTGGCGGCGTACCGTTTTTTAGAGTAAAGGAAGTAAGGCCAGTAGACCTTCTCCAGCTCAAGGTTGTTGGGTTTCTTGAAGAGGGCACTACATTCTTCCGCCGCTCTCTCACCCACCTCCCAACTGTACCTAACAGCATCCTCACCCGTACGCCCCCCAACATCGAACTCAACCATCACTGAATCGGTGTCCCCATACCTAACCTTTGCACCCGGGAAGTTAGCCTCCACATAGTTCTTCGTCTCCTCGATCATCCCCCGACCCCTACATGTCGTCGTAGATGCAATTGGGACACATGGGAGAATACCCTTCCCTGCACCAGTGAAACCATACACAGAGTTCATAGAAACTTTATAGGCCAATTGCTTACCATTATAGACCTCCTTCATCGACCCAGTGGCGTTAGCCATGTCCCGCTTAGCCTTTTTGCGGAACTGTTTGAGTTCGAGAAGAATGGCGGGTAAAAGACTTTCAACACCTTGAGCAAACTTGTAGGTTTTGTCACCAATCTTAAAAGTTTCGTACGTGACACCCGGAACATTACCGTACCGCCTCTCGTCCATGACATACGTCGAATAACAGAGGTTGTGAGCCATCATGATCGAAGGGTACAGGGCTTCGAAATCCAAGGCTGTGATTGGTGTGTAATACGCACCCTTTTGAGCCTCTAGAACCGTCGCACCCTCGTAGGGTTCTTCTGGAAGAGCACCGTACTTGATTGTCGGAACCATGTACCCCAACTCTCGAGCCTTCTTGGTAAGCTGACTGAACACCTTAATCTGCTGACCGCGTTCAACCAAGAAACACAGGGGGACCCACGTCGCCTTTGCCATCTCTAAGAGGTTGAGGAGTGTGCATAATTTTTTCAATAATTTATGGGGGAGGAGGGTATCTTTGATGCAGTATTCAGCAACTTCACCCAACTTTTGGGGATCGCCCTCATTATAACGAGCAAACATCTCCTTTGGTGACATGTCAATCTTCTGGTCTCCCAGGTACAGTTTCGAAACTTCATTCAACTTGTACGAATCCAATTTGTAACCCTTCTTGACTTCGTGGAACATATCAAAGATGAACCTTCCAGTCATAGGGAGGAGCTTTAGAAAGTTATCACCCAGGGCACTCGAACTCAACTTCTTCATCAAGAGGTCACTTGGTGGATCGTGGAGCTTACCAAGATTGAAAAACTCCTCGTGACACCCAGTCATGTGCGCCCTCTTGTAGATGTACTCGAGATCGAAACCAAAAATGTTCCACCCGGTGATAATATCCACATCCTTTTCATGGATGTACTTTTGGAAGGCTTCGAGCATTCCCCTTTCGGTGTCAAAGCTCACAACGTTGGGTCCCTCCGTCTTCTTGTAACATAAGCACACTTTTTCGTACGGTTCGTCGCTTCCAAATTTACAGAGAGATAGGGCAATTTGAAAACATGCATCATCCGGTACGTCAGCACTCGGGAACTTACCAGTGGAACTATTACACTCGATATCGACCGACGCTACAACAAATGGTGCGATGTCATCCCGATCCACTGGCTTCAACGTCCTCCAGTCATTACACCATAGGTCGATGTCAACCTTTGCGAGATGGGAACGAACACATTCGGAGCCTGTGTCCAACCAACCAGTGGATTGAATACCAGTGCGATGCATCAATCTCAGGACAGGATCCAAGTTCGATTCATAGACGTGATACTTTTTGAAAGTATTGTTATAGGCAAATACTGAATTAACCTTCCTACGGTCAGCGAGTGTCTTGAAGTTCAAGCGCATGTAGGCAAACATCTCATTATTTTGAAAACCCCATACATCCTTCTTCCTCGTGACACTGTAACTCGTGACATGATCTTCGCGGATTTTGTTCAAGTCATCGAACAGTAGCCGAACCTCTTGATCAGTTGTCCCCCTTGGTAATTTAACGAAAAAGTATGGTTCAAACACAGTCGTGACGCACACAGACTTACCATCTTCCGTTTTACCCAGAATACTAATTAGATGTTCGTCATCTTCATCCCTCGCCTCCCATGTCAAAGCTTGAAATACCACCATATGTTTATATCCAGCCAAATTTTTAATATCATTTACTAATAAATGTCTGCTGCTTTAATTGAGCTCGTGTCGGTGGGAGCCCAGGATGTGTACATCACTGGTGACCCCCAGGTCAGCTTTTTCCGTCAGAACTACAAGCGATACACCAACTTTGCCATGAAGCCCGAACGCATGGATTACATCGGTACATTTGGTGACTCCAATGAAGTCACCATCCCCATTCGCTCCAAGGGTGATCTCATGAGCTACATCTGGATTGAGGCTGATGGTATCGCCGAGGTTGGAACCAACTCGGATGGTCTTTTCTCAAAGACCGCTGCCAGCCCCACAGAATTCCAGCTTTGGATCGGTGGTCAATTGGTCACCACACTTGACTCCCTTTACATTCAAGGTGTTCATAACACCCTCATGAGGGACTCGTCGGCTAAGGCTTCCTTCGCTGTCACCACCAACACCCGGAAAGAGAATCACTCTGGGAACTACTACATGATCCCCTTCTTCTTTGGGGAAGACTGGACCAAGGCGCTCCCCCTCATCGCACTCCAGTATCACGATGTTGAAATTCGTGTCAAGTGCCGTGATGGATTTACACCCAATGTGACCCCCAAGGTGTTTGGTAACTACATCTACCTCGATACAGATGAGCGTAAATACTTCACGGACAATGAACACGAACTTCTCATCACCCAAACACAAAACCAACTCACCTCCAACACCGATACTGACATTGACCTGAGCTATTTCAATCACCCAGTCAAGTCCCTCCACCTCGTGTCCGGTAATGCCAATGATGCCAACTACGTCGAGGAATACAGCTTTGACACTGCATCTCTTTACATCAACGGTACCCCCCTTTTCGAAAACATGTCTAACGTGTATCACCATGACGTCGTCGCCGAAATGCATTGCACCGATCTCCCCGATGGTGCAATCGACAACGTTCCCACCTACTCGTGGCCCTTCTGCCTCACCATGAGCAAGATGCAACCCACCGGTTCCCTGAACTTCTCTCGTATCGATAACGCGAAGCTCACCCTTACCAACCCAGCCCATGGTAACCAGCTTCACCGCGTCTATGCGGTCAACTATAACATTCTTCGTATCAAGAATGGTATGGCTGGTGTCGCTTTCGGTAACTAGAAGCCTAAGTCAGTTGAAAAAAAAAGAAAATAAAAAGTAAGATGGTTAAAGTACGTAGCGTTCGTACAACTTCTTCCCGGATTGTAGTGGAACTCGAGAAACCCAAGAGAGTCACCAAGTTCAAACCATCCGCGAAGGAGAAGAAGCTCATAAAAATTGCAAAAGAGGCTATCGATCAGCTCGGCAAAAGTCACGATGAATTGGAAACCGAAAGGGAAAAATCTGCCAATCAAATAAAGTTATTAAAAGAGGAAGTAAACCATTGGAGGACAACTTGGGGTAGACTTGATATTGAAAATTTGGATCTGAAAAAACAAATCGCAGAAGCATCAATCACACGGACCACCTGTGAGTGCTTCGAGCATAAGGTCTCGAAGGTAAAACTCCACGCAGTTGAAAATCTTTTGAAAAAAGTGGGTGCTGGACCAAGAATGATGAGGACGTCCAAGGGGATCTATAATTGTGTCACGAACTCCCCGGATATCATGAGTAAAAGGTCTAAGACGATTGCCGCTGGTATCGTTCACTATTCAACTGAGCCCAAAATGACCCGGAAGGAAAAGCAGGAGTTTTGCAAAGTTTCGGGCGTTTCCGCCCTCTCCATCAACAAGATGACCCACTTGATTCAGGAGCACCTCTCTAGTTCCATTCATCGATGAGTTTTTTTGTTTTTTCATACATTCCCTTCGCGTAAAAGGTATCCTCCTTGAGATCCTCCCAAATTGTGAGACGATGTCGTAGAAATTGTAGAAACCTCTCCGGATCTTCAGGAGACTTGTAACGAAATTTTTCAGCATTGAGAGCTTTATCCATAGCTGCGGAACGTAGTTCCATCGAACGCTTAGCGATTTCCTCGGGGGTGAGACGTGTGAATACCTCAACCTTTTTGCTGCTCATATATACTTCAAGTGACGCAAAACTTTATATTGCCTAATATAAAATGAAAAACAGTTCAACCCGAGATGCCAAAAAAGCTCGTGAAGTATTTAACACTCTGAAAGAAGGTCCTACCCCATACCTCGATTCCAAAGGTCGTCGGATTAGGAAGAGTAAAAACGGTGCCGTCTTTACACAAAATTCCAATGGTAATCGTAATTATAAACCGAATGCGGTGATGATTAAATCTGTTGCCGCCAATGCTCCGATAAAAGCGATTACCAAGAACAATATAAATACCATTCCTAAAAATATTCGCCCAAACAACAACAACAACTTTAATGTACTGTACTACTGTAAATCATGCCAAAGAACGTATGATGGGTTTGCTCAATGTTGTTTTGACATGGATCACATCGAAGTAAAAATCTCAAAGAATAATAAATGATTCCCCTCATTCTCGTTGGTGGTCTCGCTGCTCTCACAGCCTACACCTACTTTGGACAAAATCTCATATCTCCAGAAGAAGCCAAGCGACTGATCAAGAGTGGTAAAATCAAAGCTGTCATCGATGTTCGCACGATCATGGAGTATCGCGCCGGTCACTACCCCAAAGCACTCCACATCCCAGTGAACAAGATGAATGAAAAAACAACATCAGAACTCCCCAAGAAGGGACTACTCGTCTACTGCAACACTGGACAGCGGGCCAGATTTGCAGCAGAGAAATTGGAAAGTTTGGGGTTTGAGGATGTTTATTATATCGCTGGACTTTACTCTACCTTACTTTAATCTATCAAGTCTGGGTTTTTCTCGATTTATAAACACTAAGACTTCGATTGGGTCTCTCGAGAGCTCAACAGAACCGTGTGTATTTAATGGATGCACATATTGAACACGAATCAAATCTACTATGACCTGTTTCTGACCAGAAGCCTGACTGTAATGAACAGCCAACGCAGCAGCATCCTTTTTAGTTTCTTTTGGTAAGAAATCTCCATCATAAGAAACTACGACATGTGAACCCGGACACCCCTTGACATGAAGCCACCAATTCGCCGCAGGACTCGACTCAGTAAGTTCATAATTCTCTTTGGCATTTGTACCAACTCTAATAGTAATTCCATCCAGTGATTTATATGTCTTCATATGTTTTAATAAATTCTATCCTTTATTTATAATGCATGTCATTCTCAAACCCAGTCCCTCTATCACTCATCGGTATAGAGTAACTTTACCATGTAAAAGGTCGATAGATTTTGGGAAAAATGGGGTTGACTACTACGTAGATCACGGAAATCCTCGTATCATGAGGGCGCAACTTCTTAGGAAGGGAGCAATCATCCCCAAGGAGGTGCGAATTGAGAGAAATCCCTATGAAATACATAGGGGTATGTTAAAAGTTAAGGAAAGTACTATAGAAGATTGGGATAACTACCTTTCTCAAGAGTATTGGGAGCGTTGGTTACTTATGTCATTTTCTCATATGCACAAGTCCAAGCTTTGGATGGCGACACAGGAGGGTGTGCTCTTCATGCCCGTGCCCGAAGATTTTTGGTATTGCTCTAAACCCCTGTAGAACCGAAACCACCCTCACCCCGGATGGTTTCCTGGAGGAGACCAATCTCTTCAACTGGTGGAGTCTCACACCTCTCTAAGACGAGTTGTGCGACGCGGTCACCCATCTTTACTTCCAAGTCCTTACTTCCATGATTGAAGAGAAGGACTTTGAGCTCACCCGTATAGTCAGGATCGATGACACCCGCACCAACTTGAATACCATTCTTCATCGCCAACCCAGATCTTGGAGCAACCCGACCATATACCCCGGGGGGGAGTGATACCGCGATGCCCGTGGAAATCAACCCACGATTACCACCTTCAATAACCCCATCACAATTACTGTAGAGATCGTACCCTACTGCGCCATCAGAACCTCGAGTGGGAAGAATAGCATCATATGTAAGTTTTTTAACACCAAGGGACATTATACATCTTATTCGTCGTTATTCTTTAATGCATTGCACTCAGAGGGTTTCGAACCCCCGGCCTCAAGCTTACTAAGCTTGCGCTCTACCACTGAGCTATGAGTGCCACGAGAGACACCTCCCTCCCACTGAACACTACACTCTTCAAATCTTTAAGCACTTGGGGGTGTGTTCATATGACGTCTTTTTCTCGAGTGTAGCCAAATCTTTCTCAACCTTCTTCTCGAGACCTGAGCACCCATGTTTCTCAAGATGAAGACAGCGGGGGCAAAAACTTCCACTACAGTGCTTACAGTCTATGGGCACTCCACATTTCTTCTTACACAACTGACAGGGCATATACTATAGTATTACAAGCTATTTTTAAGTCTATCGAAATGGAGTTGTCTCACATATTTAGGGTTACGATAAAACAAAGCACCCCCCGATAGTTCTTCGGGTGCAATCCATGTGAATTTGAAGTCATCAGGTAAGTTGAGCAAATGTTTTATCACAGACTTTCCAGGGTCGTGAATATCTTTGTAATATTGACCTTTCTTGTGCGCCTCGCGCTTCCTCTTGTTACACGATTGACACATTGGCTGGAAATCTGAGATTTTGAGATCGGATAAGGCGATCGTATAATCATCATTCACGTGATCGCATTCGATTCTATCATCGACATCGCAAATGATACATCTCGCACCCGGTCCACATATTACGGAATGTATACGACGGGGTATAGTCCGTGAATTCGCGCTATGGCGTCCCCATACATATAAACCCACTACTTCACCCTTTTTTGGGTGTGGTAAAGTGGCTATATCCAATTTTTGTTGTTTATATTTTTCTTCATCCTCATCCTTTAGATTTTTATGAAGGGGGTTTCTTTTTGTTTTGTACACAACAGTGATCCTGAAATACTTTTCAAAGTTGGTTCGCCAAGCACCACCATTATTCGTGACATCGAACACTTCCAACTCAATGAGACGGTTCACGTGAATAAATGGATCAGTGAAGACTTTAGTCTCCATCAAAATTTTACCTAAATTCGTCATCTTCATTTGTTCTCTAATTGCATTTCACTTAAGTTCTTAAAGTATTTTTCATCCAATTCAGATCCAATGAATTTCCTTCCAGTCTCCTTACAAGCAATAGCTGTCGTCCCACCGCCGAGGAATGTGTCTACTACCAGATCACCCTCATTTGAGTGTTTCTTGACGAGTTCTTCGAATAATTTGATGTTCTTTTGGGTGGGGTGAAACCTATTCTTACCCCCTTGGATCGGGAACTTGTATATACCGTTATCATACTCCCCATTGAAGGTTGGTTTTCCTTTCTTTACCCCCAAGAGTGCAATCTCCCGGGAGTTTGTCAGATAATTCACACGGGAATTGATAGGTTGTGGATTTGTTTTGATCCATTCAATAAAACGCAACTGTTTGAACTTGTGTTTCTCCATGAGTTCCTTGAGATGTGACAACTTCCAAAGATCGAAGAAGATGATACACGTCCCACCATCCCTCAACTTTGTATAGTACAACTTCACGAACTCTTCGAGAGTATCCATCGTAAAATTTTCATCCCATTTACCATAATTTGTTTTCACACTATACTTGGTCCCATAGATCGTTCCATATTTCATGTAATTCTCCATCGCACCAGGTGTGGTTTTTGCAGCCTCATTTTCTTCGAGATACTTGTTCCACTCCTCTTCAGTCTTTGTGAGATTCTTCCCAGATTCAATTGCATCGTGGAGAATGTTCATACCTGTTTCATGTGAAATAATATAAGGTGGATCAGTAAGAATTAGGTCTATGGATTTATCATCCAGTGAATTCAGGAGATCAATTCCGTCACAATGACGGATGTCCATATAATTTATATATCAATAAATCTTTAAAGCCATTAAAATATATAAAGATTTTAAGTATCTTACAGATAGTATATGCTGACTCTCGCTATCGCAAAACCCACACGCCTACCTATCACCAACCGTTCTCTCCCCGAGTATGAGAAACTCAAGACCAGTCTCAAGAACTCCACAGCTGCATATGGTGCGGCTCTATCTACGTCATACTTTATTACGCAGGGGGCGGATGTTGGTGTTTCAGCAACCCTCGGTGCTCTAGCGTCCTACACCTACATGAACCTCCTCTCGGATCATGTAGATAATATAGAGAGGTCGACATTTCAGAAGCAGATGTTTGTGCCAGTGAGCACCGCTGCCTTTGAAATGGCGTGGAATAATGCACCATTTGCGTTTGATTTTGATTATGGAGCTACATTCGTAGGATTTTTGGCGTATAAATTTGCGTTGACGTATGTCTTATTTGAAACGATTCGAGATATGATTATTGAAGACAATACTATTGACGAAGATTTCTGAGTTTATTTCCGTGTGTAGCGTCGATTTCGTCGCCTTTGGTTTGCACGTTTTCGTTTGCGTATGGTGCGCAGTTCGTCAGTTGCTTCCATTATTTCTTTCCATCTCCATATCTCACGTTGCATGTCGGGGCAGAGCGGGGCGGTAGCTTGTAAAAATGCGAATTTGACAGCGTCACTCATTTCAACTTGATTTTATATATTTTTATTAAAAACTTAGGTTACATCTCCCCAAACTGCAGAAAGTTGTCGATCTTGCGTCCGATGCTCTTGCCAATGCCAGCAACTTTGTTGGGACCCTTGGCAAGTTCCTCACCGGAGGTCACCTCAAAGTCAAGGTTCTTGATAGCTTGGGCAGCCTTCTTGTAGGCAGCCTTCTTATGAACATCTGACTCTCGGGCAGCCACCTCACCAAGGGCATCGAAGATGCACTCATTGGTCATAGGAGGCTTCTTCTTGAGTTCCTCGAGTCTTGAAATCAATCCAGTCTCGAGAAACTCATCAATCTTCTTGGCGATGCTCTTGCCGATGCCAGCGACCTTGGTCTCTCCCTTGGCGAGAGATGCACCATCCACGATGGTGTAGGGGATGTTATCGACAGCCTCGGCAGCCTTCCAGTACGCCTTGCTCTTGAAATCATCCATCTCAAGGTCGGAGAGTTTCCGGAGGGCATTGACGATCGCGGCATTTCGGGAGATGTGGAAGTCATCCTCATCATCAGACTCCTCGTCCTCGGTGCTTGCAACTGATTCGGTGTCGGACTCGTAGTCCTCGGTGCTTGCAACTGATTCGGCGTCAGACTCGTAGTCTTCATCCAACTCATCCTCGAGGTCCTCGATGACTGCCTTCAGATTGAAGATTTCAATCTGGTAATCGGAGGCATCTTCGTTGAGTTCTCGGACTTCCTCGCGGAGGAGCTTGTTCTCGTTCTCGAGCTTGGCAATGTAGGCGGAAATAGTAGAAGCGTTCATGGTGTTTCGAAAGTGAATGTTTTTACATTGAGGTGGACCCACTTAGGTTTTCAAAAGAATAATAATGTGAATGTAAAATATGCTACTAGTGTTCGCCATCGTTATAACAGTTCTAGCATTTGGATTTTTATTAGTGACCAGAAAAAAAAGCGAACCCGAAAGAGGATCTAAAAGCGCTCGTTGGACGGTCACCAGTTAAATAAAATATTGTTTTCTATAAATGTTAACTGTACTTAGACCACCTACACCTCCCCCCATCAAAAAGGTCAATCCAATCAAAAAGTTCATCATGAAAGTTTTCAAAATCAAGGAGATTGATTATGAAAAGTTCCGTAAGGAGGATAAATGGGCGATTAAAATCAAAGGTGAACCACCTCGAGAGTAAAGTTTTTATCGAATTTACCTAGACGAATATTCCCATCGTCTACGAGCTTCTTAATTTTCATCCCAGTCTCCAAGTGATCCCCTAACTTGTATTCCCCGGGGACATCCGGCATGAATGCCATCAACGTGACCATCTTCTGATTCATCGTGAGTTCTTTGTTTTGAAGCAATTGCTTAATGTATGGTGGGAGACTATCCACGTTCATTACATTATATGAGGATATTTTCTTTAAACATTAAAATCTTCTAACTTTACTCTCTATCTCCTTCGCATACCCCCACTGCCCCGCCGCGCGGATGGCGTCCTTCGTTCTGCCTTGCATCTTTGATAGTGACTTCCCCTTTTTTAGGTTTAAAAGGGCACGATGAACAGTTTCATTCCTGATCGATAATTTTCTTTTTCCTATGGCAAGCGCCTTCTGATCCTCCACCTCTAAAACTGGAACTTTTTTGGATCTCATATTTTCGATTTCCTGCTTTGCCGCAAATAAACTGGTTCGTAAAAACTTAGTACTTTTGGTGAGCTCGTGGACCTTTTGGTGAAGGTCACAGTTCTCAGCCTTGATGAACCGAAGTGACGCTCGTTGTTTCTTCATCTTCGCATCAATTTCGAATGAGTTTTGATTTCGGAGATCTACAATTTCCTTTTGAAGGGCTAAT
>Ga0208428_1000539_pt1 | contig 17096 bp, 16 predicted proteins | sample DEB08_DNA_11_FD_184535 | JGI IMG/M metagenome (GOLD analysis project Ga0208428, IMG submission 184535) | Aqueous microbial communities from the Delaware River and Bay under freshwater to marine salinity gradient to study organic matter... | ecosystem: Environmental > Aquatic > Marine > Coastal ... | reverse complement strand
CTGCCTCAATACGCTCACGGACTAGCGCTTTCAGAGTCATGGGCTCAACCTTCATCTTTTGTGTCGGTTGAAACCCTTGACCCTTCGCAAGTTCAGCATAGTCTGCTGCCTTGTTATCCTCGTTACGACCAAATGATACCAAGATCTCGTTCTTAATAATATCACCTAATCCATTGTTACGAAGCCAGTTAAACGCCGTCTCTTTATTTGCTTCTGTAATAGTAGCACGATACGTCGTTGAAACTTTAAGATGTGATCCATCTTGTAGTTTTAATTCTGCTAAACCCATCTCGGACATCATGGTAGGTATAACCTCACCTGATATACGTTGGTATTCTTTTTTTAAATCTTTTATATTGTTCTCACTTGTTTCTATTCTTTTGTGCAACCCCTCTAACATCTCTACTTGATCTGCAAGAGACTGAATGTTTTCAGTTTTCTTCATTGCATCTTGTTGGTCTTGTTCAAAGTTAATCATCTATTTCTCCTTTCTCGTATAGATTAATTTCAATAGGATAATATTTTCTTTCTTGTTTATCCCACTTCAATACATTGTATTTGCCGTTTGTAATATCAGATACAATAGAACATGCAACACCTATGATTGCAGGATCTCCTGTTAATAATAAATAATCTTCTGGTGTATAATTTTTCAAACCTTTTCTTAATTTAAAAATTAATGGACCAGGAGAAAAAATCATTTGAGAAAATTCTGGTAATAAAAAATTAAATTTACCTGAAGTAGAATAAGCTGCTGCACCCATAATATTTATTTTAGGGCTACCTGCTTGGCTACCTGGTATTTCTTGTATTACGTAAACTTTTCTTTCTGACATTGACAAACTATATAAACATGTTTATATGAATGTCAACTAGAAAGAAGAAAAAAAATTATGAATTATAAATTTAAAACTAAACCCTATGCACATCAATTAACTGCATTGGAAAAATCGTGGAACAAAGAAAACTTTGCATACTTTATGGAAATGGGTACAGGCAAAACAAAAGTATTAATAGATAATGTTGCTATGTTATATGACAAAGGCAAGATTGATAGTGCATTAATTATTGCACCTAAAGGTGTTGTTAAAACTTGGTACGAACAAGAACTTCCTACACACTTACCAGACCATATAGAGAATGTGTCTGTATTGTGGCAACCAAACATTACAAAAACACAACAAGAAAAATTAGATTCTTTGTTTGAAATAGATAGTGCATTACATATTTTAGTTATGAATGTTGAAGCATTGAGTACAGAAAAAGGTGTTAAGTTTGCAACTAAATTTATTAACTCACATAAAACTTTAATGGCGATCGATGAGTCTACTACAATTAAAACTCCTACAGCTAGACGTACTAAAAATATTATTAAAATTGGTTTAAATGCTAAGTATAAAAGAATCATGACCGGTTCTCCTATTACAAAGAATCCACTGGACTTATATACTCAATGTGAGTTCCTTGATCCGTGGTTATTGGACTTTAGTTCTTACTACGCGTTTCGCAATCGTTATGCTGAAATGAAAACGATGCACATACACGGACGTTCTATTCAAGTAGTAGATAAATTTCAAAATCTAGGAGAGTTATCTGATACAGTAAAACAATTTTCTTACAGAGTATTAAAAGAAGATTGTTTAGACTTACCTCCTAAGGTATTTATCAAACGTCATGTAACACTTACAGCTGATCAACAAAGAATCTATAAGCAAATGAAAGATCAAGCTCTTGCTGTACTCAACGGTAAAGTTACAACTACCATGACAGTTTTAACACAGCTTATGCGGCTACATCAAATTACATGTGGTTATGTAGCAGCTGATGATGGAACTACACAACATGTTGAAAGTAATAGACTCAATGAATTAATGTCTATTTTAGAAGATACAGAAGGCAAAGTTATTATATGGGCTAACTATCAATTAAGTGTAAGTGATATAATGAAAGCGTTAACTAAAAAGTATGGTGCTAATTCTTTTGTTCACTATTATGGTTTGACACCACAAGAAGATAGACAAGATAATATTCGTAAGTTTCAAAATGATCCTAAGTGTAGATTTATTATAGGTACGCCTCAAACAGGTGGTTATGGTATTACACTTACTCAAGCAAATACTGTCATCTATTATTCTAATGGTTATGATCTAGAAAAGAGATTGCAATCAGAAGATAGAGCACACAGAATAGGACAGAAGAAAACAGTCACCTATATTGATTTGATTACTGAAGATACTATTGATGAAAAGATAGTAGAAGCTCTACGTAAAAAAATTGATATTGCTAGTCAAGTTATGGGTGAAGAATTAAAAGATTGGATCTAAACTAAATCTTTTGCTTTACCTATTATAGGTTTGTATTTTACTTTTTTATCTTCTCTATAAGCATGCATGAACTGTCTTCTTGGTTGATACGGTATATAACTTGCATGTATCCATCCGCTGTTAGGTTCACCTGGAGTGTAGAATTCTAAAATCAGCTGATCTGTTTCACAGTTCATATGGACCCAATCAGCTACCTCAGCGTTATCAACTCCTATACATTCGAAATCAACCGCCTCAGCTTTTGCATGTTGCGATTTTTCTGAACTACCAATGGCCTGGCAAAGCTCAATTGTACGGAACCCTGAAGTCACTTTAACTCTTCCGAAATGATCTCGCACGGGCTGTAAAACATTTTCACATAATGCTTTTAGTTTTTCTACTTGATCACCATTAGGATTATTATCTATATTTAATCGGATAGCTGTATCTGATTTGATTAACTCTTGAAGAGTAAAATTTTGTGAAAGGTTCATTTTTATATATTATTAATTAGTAATGCAATTATAACTGCACCAGCTGCACCCAATATCATTTTTTCTAATCTAAGTATTCTTTCTTTTATTTCTCTAATTTCTGTAAAAGTTTGTTTTTGCATAATCTTACACAGCTTTTCATGAGAATCAATTCTCTCTACTGCAGATTTTCTAGCCATTATATTGTAACCCCCGCTACAATAGAAACCCGATAGGACTTGCCTATCATACCGCCCAAACTTTTAAATCTGTTAATCATTATGTAATCCTTTTCCCAGCAATAATTTGCTCTTCGGGTGATAATAATGCTTCTTGTGTACGTGTCAAGTTAGTATTTGGATTCTTTAATGCCGCTGTTTTAACAACGGGCATTGGTGTGTTTGGTAGTGGTGGTGCTTGCACTGTTAGTGGATTGACGTATTTATCAAATAATTTTTTACCTACTTCAGGTATAAATTTTAATCCTTTTTTAATTAAACCTTCATCTTTTATAGGATTACCTTCTTCATCTAAAATCATGTTTCCTTTTTTATCTAACTTATAATCAAATTTTTCAGGATCATATTCATTACCTCTTTCAAAAAACCTTTTATCAAAATAAGAATCTTTTAATGTATCTAATTCATCTATTGGAAATACATAATCTTCATTTAATCTAAATTTGTATTTTATATTTTCTTTGTTTTCTTTTCTAAGTTGTGAATCAATAGTATCTACTTTTGTTTGAAATCTTGCTTTTGAATAATTAGTTGGTGTAAATACACCATCTAATAAATTACCTCTCAACCTTGAACTAACTCCAGATTTTTTTAAAATATTATCTATATCGTCTTCACTTAAATCTAAAAGTTTTAAATCTTGAATTCTTATAAACATATCTTTTTGTATTCTAAATGCTTCGTCTTGCATTTTTTTAAATGTTTTAACTTGAGTCATTGGTGTGTTCTCACCATAATTATTTACATTGTAAAAATTTTCATTTTCATCGACAGCTCTTAACATCCTGTTCATGTCTGATGCAAAATATCTTAAATCTTTTTTGGTATCTATTCTAATAATTCTAGTACCTGCTAATAATGCTAATAGCTCATCTTTTAAATTTAAAGGTTTACCACCCTTTGTTAAATCTTTTCCTATAGCTCCTTCAATTTTTTCTGCACTAGTAAATACACCTGGTTTTACCCCATCTAATATATAAGCAAAGGATTTTGCAAACTTATCTCCTATACTATCTGATGCAGCAAAAACTGTACCTCCCTGATCTTTTTTACCATTTCTTACAGTAACATCTAAAACTCTATCATAACCTAAAGGCTCAGTTATAAATGGAGATAAGAATGTCATTACAGGTCCATCTTCTGCAAACATTACACTCATTACATAATCATCTGTTTCTTGTGGATTTAATTTTTGTTTATTGGCTTGGTTAATTGCAGATTCAAACGGTGCCCATAAACTATCATATGGTGAAAAATATGAAAAATTAATTGCTGCCGACTCACCATCCTTCCAACCTGTAACAGGGAGTAAGTTTGAGTTTCTATCCCATGGTGCTGCTGAAGAACGTTTGTAAGCATCCCATTGAGAATCTGTCGAGTTAGTTAAGAACTGTGCAAGTTCCACTAGTCCTGTTCCTGTTGCATAACTCGTCATAAATGCACCAGTTAATCTTCTAAGACCCATTTGTCTTATTGCTGGATTACTACTAGATGTTTCTTTTAAACCTATAGATGCAATGTTTGCACCTGTTCTAAGTATTTCTGCAGGGAAAGATATGAAAGCACCTAAAGGTAGCTTTCGTAATTCTTGTATTGCAGGTGGTACTTTAGAATAAGTTGGGTAAGTATTTCTAATTAAGTATGCTGAAATATCATCGACGTGGTCATCAAAAGTTTTAATTACACCTGTTAAAGGATTAGTTTCTAAAAACTCTTCTCCCATTTCTCTGTACCAGTTTTTAACATCATCCATATTTTTAAGAGCACTATTTATTTGTGATCTTGAGTACTCATAACCAAAGTGTTTCCACAAGTTATCACCACCTGCATATAGTCTTGCAACTTTATCAGTAGGTGCCATTTTAATTAGTTTATCAAACAATTGATCCGATGTTCTTACTTCTTGATTTTTAATTTGATTCATGATTGCTTTTAACTCAGACGCTACAACGTTCTCATCCCAAACACCCAAACGAACTAATTTTTCTACATAATTATTAAAAGAAACTTCATCTATATTTTTTTGACCTGCTCTAAATATATCATCTAATACAATTTTCATTGCATTAGTAACACTTGCTTGTCCTCCAATGTGACCATTCATCAATGCAAAGAATGCAGCTGATGATACATTTCTAACTTGTGTTTGTGGTGAGTACAAAGTTTTACCAACTTGAACCAATACTTTCCCTTGCATAATTTCTCTATAGATAGGAACATTAATTAAGTTATCTAATACTCCACCAATACCTTGAAACATTTGTACGTAATCTGGATCGGCATAATATTTCAATAAATCAGATTTCATGTGTGGTCCAAGTCTAGGCATTTTAGAAATAAGTTGTGGTGTCAATACACCTTTGTTAATTGCTTCTTCAGCAGATCTAAACAACCAACCGTTTTTTAAACCAGACTCTGCAATAAAATCAGCTGCTTTTTTATTTGCCATAGCAGATATCATTTCAGCTGTTGTACCACCCACAGATGCTTTTAAATTTTTTTCAGGACCTAGTAAATTTTTAATTGCATTAGGTAATTCTTCTCCTGTTTTTAAAAACTTGTAATCTTTGAATCTAATTAATTTTGCAATTTCTTTTAATGATTGCAAAGGACTTCTACCTTCTGCTTTCCCGGCTCTAAGAACAGCTTCAACCATCATCTGTGCAGATTCTTTATAAGCTTGATCTAAATCAAGTTTTGGAAAATCAGCTTTAGCTCTTATTTTTAAATCTTTGTTTCTTCCAACTACATTTTTAGCAACCCAGTCTACTGCTGTGTTATATATCTTTTCATCAGGTGCGTAGTTTGGATTAGTAAATGTTGAAAAAGATCTCAACATGTAGTCTTTAATTCTATTTATTTCTATACCCTCTAAATTTTTTGTAATAGCATCACCATCTTTACCTTTTGGTAAAGCTTTCTTAAACTCTTTCATTGTGTTTTTTATTTCAAGTTTTAAATCATCAGCTAAATCTACTAACTCTTTTGGAAGATCATCTCTTTTAAGTTGTCCTCTTAAAAATTCTTCTATTTGATCAAGATAATGTTTTTGTAATGCGGGAGAAGTAGTTGCACTGTTATAGTTATTTTCAAATTTTTTAGCTAACTCGTAAGATCTTTTTTCAATACCTTCCATAGTTCTATCTAATTTTCTTGCTCTACCTTTTATAAAAAGCATAGCTTTTTCTGATATACCTTCAATATCTTTAGGTGCTTTACCAAAAGATCTAAAATAAGATAAAATATTATCTAAACGTTTGATAACTCTTTTTTCTCTAGCTGGATTTGTTACAGAATATAATCTCCAGTCTTCAAACTTTGGTAGTTGCCTAACTATTTTACCTGAGAATGTTGAAACGATTGCAGGAGCTATAGCTTTTGTTAATACAAAGTCAGTTGCATTTCTAATTGTTTTTGCAGTACCTGCTACAATAGGTTTGACTGCTTCTCTTGATCCAAGATAACTTATAGGTCTGAATACTGCAGTGTTAATACCTTTAGCTCCTAAGGATGCTGTTGTTTTTACAAAGGGTGCAAGACCATATTTATAACCTAATTGTAAACCTTTACCTATCAAAGGAAACCCAGCACCAATGATAGCACCTTCTTGTCCATATTTAATTCTATTTCTAAATTCAGCGGCTGCTCTTTCTTTACCTTTTAAACCTTTTGTAGATTCTGGTTCAAAGTAAGGAGTGCTTCTTCCTTGTTCCGATGCTAAAAAATCTGTTGCAGCTACAACAGTCATACCTTCAGCAGCTCTTGCAACAATCTTACTAACTTTTCTTTTGTTACCACCTTTAATACCATTAACTATTTTTTTAATTTGACCAACAGTCTTTGTTCTTCTTAATACTTTCTGTATAATACCACCTGGTATTGCAAATTGAGTCATTAGACCAACTAAATCACCTCTCCATGTTTCGGGTCTATCCGGTTCTTTGTCTTTCATCATCTTATCAAATTTTCCTAGAAAGTCTGAATCAAATGTATAATCTAAACCAGTAAATAAAGTTGTTCCTACTCCAGACATCAAGTCATAACTACCTGAGTCCACTCCTTTTCTTATTTCATCTAAAATAGATATATAATCTTTTTCTTCACCGTCCTTTAATAACTGCATTGAGTCTACAGGTTTGTCATATTTTTTAGACATAGCTGTGTCTAAAAGTAATTTCATGTTTGGTGATCCTGAAAGAATAAATCTTGCTAAACTTTTATCTTCTTTTTGAAATGGGTTAAATGGTTTTAAATATTTAACCGGTGGTGTAGGTTCTGTTATGTTTTCTAATGCTTTTAAAAAAGAGTTTTGTACTTGATTAAGTTCTCTTACTTGACCAGGAGGAGTTTTCTTTTCCTCTTGTTGTTGCTGGTCTTTTTTATATCTCTCTAGAGCAGTTTCGGCCATTTTATGCCTCCTGCGGTAATACTAAATTCACACTATATTTTTGATTAAATAAATCAACATCTTGTTGAGTAGCAATTGTTGCAAAATCTTCTAAAGCTTCAGGACTAGCAGCAATTAGTTTTACAACATCGTCGCCAATCTCTTGTGGCAGTCTAGCTCTTAGTGTACTGAAATCCATCTTAGGTCCTTGATTCGTGGTCATTGGTTCTTGAGGCATTGACATTGGCTCTTGGGCCATACCTGCTCCACCACCCATTTGATAACCCGCTCTACCACCTTCTGCAAATTCTGAAAATTTACCTGTTTGAAAAAATTCTAAGTAGTATCGTTGCATATCTTCTAATAATCTTGGATCATCATCTCCTTTATAAATTGATATTCCATTCGCATCTTTTTTATCTATTAAATTATCTTTTATTTTTCTTAAAATTCTTTGAGTGTATTGTTCATCACCTAATAAAGAATCTCTAACAGCATCATTTTTAGTTAACTGTTCTAATCTTAATTTTTTCTTACTTAAAAGATTAGCATCGTTTTCACTAAACTCATTTGGAGTTGTTGTTTGTTTATTTTCTAATTTCAAAATTAAATCCATAGTTGTTTCAATGTCGTCAGCTATTTGTAACTTGACACCTCTATTACCAACTGCATCCCCCATACCACTTAATGCTTCACCTTTTGCTTCAATCAATGTTTTAAATAGATCTGCATCGGTTGCAAAACTAGTTGCTCTATCTGTTTCTCGTTCATCAAAAAATTTTTCCGCAGGACCTTTTGCGGCTTGTGCTCCTGTAGCTAATAGACCAGTAAATCCTTTTCCTGCAGGTGGTCTTGACATTAAATCTAAACCTGTAGAGATTAAAAATCTATTTAAACCCTCACCTTGTGGTCTTTCATACCTTGGAAACATTGCTTTTGCTTCATCAAACTCTGATTGAGTTGGAAAGAAATCTACAATACCCGCTTTTTTATATTCTTGTCTAGGTTTATCTAACCCTGACGTAATACCGGTTCCTGCAGAACCACCTATTCTAAACATTGGTCTTTTTAAAGTTCTACTCATATTATTTTTTCAATGCGCCGTATATCCCTGCTCCAGTAGCCGCTGCGCCTAATGCAGTTTGTAAGAATGTTGGGTCTGGTACTTGTGATGTTTGTGTTCCTGATCCAGCCATTCCGCCCATGATACCTGTAACAAGGTTACCGTAGTTTTGTAATTCTTCTTGTGGTTGATAAGCAGCCATTCTTGTAGCTTCTCTTTGTGCATCAAGTCCGGCTTGTGTTTGCGCTTGATTCAATGCGCCCAATGAACCTAACGTTGAAATATCTCCCGATTGTAATCCAGGTATTGCAGATGCTAATCCCATTTGATTTTGAAATTGTTGTTGTGCTGCTTGTTGTGCTTGACCAAAACCTTGTTGTAATAAGTTTGCTTGTAGTTGTGCTCTGTTCATATCAGAACCTCTCATGTATTCTGATTGTACAACACCTTCACGTCCACCACCAAAAGCTCCTGATGCTACTGCTTGATCTCTTAAACCTTGTTGTTGTATTTGTGCATTTCTATCAAACTCTGCAAGTGATGCTTCCATAACTTGTGATTGATATGGTGACATAAACTGTTGATAAGCTTGTGGTCCAGTTGCACCTTGTGCAGCTGTTAAAAAAGGTTGATAACTTCCTACACCTTGTGTAGCTAAAGTTTGTGCTTGTTGTTGTAATGCATCTTGACCTGCGATCTGTGGTGCGAGTCCTGCTAAATTTTGTTTTCTTACGTCGAATGCTCTTGCAGCATCTTGTCTTGCTTGAAACCCTTCTGGAGTTTCACCTGCCATTTTAGATAAACTTCCAATGCCACCTGTTACAACAGGAACACCTGTCATTGCTACAGCTTGTTTAGCTAAATCTTTTCCTATATCTTCTACAAAGGGTGCTGGTCGTGATATTGTAGTTTCTTCGGCCATTATAATACTTCCTCTAATCGTTGTGATGTTTGAAACATTTCTTTAGCGCCATCTAATCCTTGCGATTCTTCAGATACTTCACCTCCGGATTCGAGGTTTTTCATCATGTTATACATGACTTCTGCGCCCTTGTCTATATCTCCTTCACCTGCATTTCTAACAGCGTCAGCAGTGAATACAAACTCATTCTTTGATAATCTTGCAGGCACATCGTCTGCTCTTTCCATTCGACCAATAGGCACAAACCCTCCATCAGCTCTGTAATCTTTTTCCATGCCGTCCATATCTAATAATGGCATAGTCTTCTTGGCTACTGGTTCTGCATCTCCACCTTCTTGATAACCTGTTCTCATCAAACCACCATCAGCAGCAAATCTTGGTGCTAGAAAATTATAAGGTCTATTTCTTATATCAGCAATGTCTATACTATTTTTTCTGTAGTATTCATCTATATCAAAACCTTCATCATCTTTTTTACCTATACCCAATGCATCTAAAGCAAAAGGAAGACCAAAACCTAAACCTAATTTACCACCTAGAGTTAACTTACCACCACCCTCTCCTGTGGCCATACCAAATTTAGATAATACTTTTCCAAGTGGACTTAATTGAGTCATAGGTCCATCTGCTGTTGCTTGTGCAGCCATACGTAATGGATTAAAACTTCCTTTACCAAAAAATGAAGCTAAACCTTTTCCACTTCCACCACCAAAACCACCACCAAATTTAAATAACGCTGCACCTAATGCAGCTTTACCAAATGGAGACTTAGCAACTTTCTTAACTGCTCTTGTTGCTTTCTTAACTAACTTACCTAAGAAATACATTTGTCTTCCTGATTCAAGGTCCATGATTCCACCTGTCGGATCATCTTCTTCTTGATTCATCATTCGTCCACCATCCATGGCACCTGCACGTCCACCATCTGCCATACCATCGAAATCAAATATAGAGCCCGCGAATCTTGGAGCAAGGCCGCCTAAGTTTCTTGATGGTGTTGCAGGATCAGCTGGGTCATTGTTTACTGCACAATAAGCCGGTGGGTTGGGTCCTAAACATGGGTCTGTTTGTTGTTGGTCTCCACCACCTCCATCATCTTTTAGTAATGTTGGTCCTGGAAATAATTCTTCATATTTACTTTGAGTCATTTCTCCACTATCTAAAATATCTTGAGCATCAAAAGTTCTACCTAATAATTCTAAACCACTTCCTTTTTTAGTTGGATTTAAATTATAATTATACGTTGCTTTACCATAATCTTTAATTCCTTGTATATCAAAAGCCATTTCATTTAATTCTTCTTCAGTCATATCTTTAGCCCAATCAGGAACTTTACCAGTAAGACCATCAATAAGCGCTGTTGTAAAACCTGTAAATCCAGGTTTTTTTAATAAACCTGTTTTTTGTAATGCAAGATATTTATTTCTATCAATAGATGATTGATAGCCTTTATTTTTTAAACTTTGAAAAAATGTTGGAGGAGAATATACTTGACTACCTGTAGTTCTAAAACCTGCATCTCTAGCTTCTTTTTTCTTTTTTTCTATTTCTGCTATTTGTTGTATTTTATCAACATATCCACCACCATCTCCACTAGAAGTTGTTGTAGTAGGATTATTTCTAGTTCTATTTACAGCTCTGTCAAATTGACCATAATTAGATCCTGTGTCTCTATTAGAAGAGTTATTACTACTACTATTATTTTTGTTACCACCATAATTTCCACCAGATGATGCTCCACCTGCAGGACCTGTTGATGAACTTCTACTTGGCGACCCATAAGATGAACCACGATACCCTGGACGTTTACCATTCGCTGGTTTGTTTACAAGTTGCTGGTATTGCTGTGCGTTTGTTATTGCCATTACTCTGACGCTGCTCCCAATGGTGGCATTGCTGCTACTTTAATTTTTAATGATCTTGTAATTTCTTCTCTAATCGTTGGAGTGTTTGAATCTGCAATATCATCTTCTGCTTCTTGATCCGAGTTATATTCTACATTAGTTCTTGTATTCCTTAATACAACTTCTGTTTCACATTTTACAACCGGTACTTTTTTACCATTTATTATTGTATATGCTACTTCACCTTCTTCTTTAAATGCCATAATTAATCCCTGTTTATTTCCAATATTGCACAAGTGCCTTCTATATCATTAGCACTAGCTGCTTGTACTCTTAATACATCATTTTCTTCTAAAATAACAGTACCATCTGACACACTTTGTGATTCATTTGCAGCAATAGTATGCTTTGCAAAAGTAAATTGTGTTGTCGCAGAACTATCATAGATATGCGCATGAACTACAACGTTTCCTGACCCTATGTTTGCCATATGTATATTTTGTACAATAGCTCTTGAGTTTGAGGGTACAGTATAAACATCTGTTGCATTAGTAGTTGTTAGATCAAACTGTGCGTTTTTGTAAATATTAGCCACCTATACCTCCAGAATTAAACCAAGTAAATCTTTCATTTTCTTGTTTAAGATCATTTAAAAAAGTTGAGTTTAATTGTTCAACAACTAAAGCAATTGATCTGTTAATTTGTTTTTGGTTAGATACTTCATATTCTTCTTTTGGTTCTGGTATCCTTACTACTATCTTAGCCATTATCTTCTACCATCCGGTTGTACATCTATTCTTAAAGTGCCAAAACGCCAAGACTCACTAACATCCGTATTTTCTATTTTAATGTTAACAAACCTTCCTCTGGCTCTTGTATCTTTTTTATCAGTGGTAGAGTTAATTGTAAAGGGACTTAAAGATGTAACTGTATCTGATTGTTGAGGATAACGTTTAACTGCTAGTGTTACTTTTGCATTACCTTGAAGATCTTTAAAGTCTGGTACAAATCTTCTCATAGCTAAAAATACTTCCCCAGCAACTGTAGGACCACTTGATTTACCTTGTGCATCTTTTTGTTTAGCTTGTAGATCAAAGTCAAATGATTTTATAAATGAGGTAACAGTAGTTGTACTACCATTCGGATTTACTTGATCAGTTCCAACCTCATGTTCAAATAATGTTGTTTGACCTAAACCTGATTCTCCAACAATTACAGGGAAAGTACCTGTAGCTGAGTCGTTAAATTTAGTAGCTGATGGTTTAGGATATACACTAGCATCAATCCAAGATGTTCTAGCTTCAGTTCCAATATACCAAACACCACCTTTCATAGGTTCACCATAATTAAATACGACGTATTGATCATTGTAATCAGAACCTTGAGATGGGTAATACCAAACTACTTCAGTATATAAATTATTTATACCTGCATAAATCTGTTGACCTTTTGTAGTATCTGCTTGATCATAAACATAGTCTTCAACAGAACAAGGTAGAGATTTAACAGTACCATCAAACATAAAGAAACCATTATTAGACATCCAAAACGCAGCACCATCTATTTCAATCGCTGCATTCTTACCAATCAATCCACAGTTAGTACCAACTTGCTCAAATCCAAATGTAAAAGGCGCACCAATAAATTTCATGGTGTACAATGCATTATCAGTCCAAACTAGAATTGTTTCTTTTGCTTTTAAAGAACCTATAATTTTAGTTCCGTCTTGTAATCTTTGTGATCCAGCACTGTTAATAGCTGTTGGTGTGTAATCATTTATATCTTCTTGATCAGAAAATCTTATAAACATATCATCTTGAGTTGATGTATCTCCAATAGTTGTTTCAGTTCCAAGATGAATCAAGTGACGTGTTGTAGGTGATACTAAAGATACTCTAGTTGCAGTAGGGTTATTCGTTGTTTGAAAACCTGATGTAGTTGTTGATGCTCTTGTTGTTAATCTTGCAGCGTCTCCTGCATTCCATGTAAATGTTTTACCGTTTGCAATTGTTGCAACTAACACTTGACCAAAATTACTTAAACTCCAGAGGCCTGGTTCCAGACTCACGTCAGATGCTGAAGCTGCTTCTCCCCATGCACCACTGCCCCAACTATCAATACCCCAACCATATCCATAAGATTGTTCTGCTGGACCAACTTGTTCATAAGGTTTAACTTCTAAACTACCACCTGTTGATACTGTTGCTGTTGCATTAGAACTTTGTGTAATTGTAAATACACTTGAACTTGTAACACTTGTTACTTGAAATAATTTATCTTCGAAATCAGAATTTGTATAACCTGTTCCTACCGGTAAAGTTACATTATCTAATAATACAATATCTCCTGCACTTAAACCATGAGAAGCTTTTGTAATAGAACAAATAGCTGAAGCATTTGTTGTTGCAATAGTACAAGATGTTAAAGTAGTTTTTAAAGGTGTTACATCATAAAGTTGACCTTCAAAATATATAAGTAAAAATTTATCTGTTCCAATTGCAATGTATCTATTTCCATCTAAGTCTACGAATGCAAACTGACGTCTTGCAACACCAACAATTGTATCTGTAACTAATGATGACCAACCACCAACTTTTTCAGGTAAGTTATATCTGAATCTTACATTATCACAATCAACCCATCTGTTTTCTGCACCAGATGTGGTATCTTGTTTATCTATTCCTGGTAAGACTTTAAAATCAATTAGAGCCATGGTCCATGCTCCTATATTTTATCTTTATAGATCCAGCCTCTAGTTGCATTGACATACACTAAAGTAAATGCAGCACCATTAGTTGAAACAACTAAATTAGAAGCGGCGCCTAAAATATTAGAACTGTTTCTACCGATTGTTAAATTGTTTGATGCAAATGCATTACCACTATCAATAAAATGTACTTCATTACCTATTGCAGGAGATGCTGGTAAGTTAATTGTAACTGCAGTACCAATACCACTTCCTGAAGTATTTATTAATAATTGATCTCCATTAACTGCTGTATAAGTAGAAGGTGGAGTGTAGTATCCTTTTGTTTGTAATTTTCCTGTGATGTTTGTGCCATCAGAATATAAAACTGTTGTTGATCCAACCGGTAAAGCAAGTCCTGTACCTGAAACTGTTTTAACTGTTAATGTATAATTAGATGAAGACCTAGCTGTTGCATCTTCTACTATAAAAACTCTTTCAGCACCATCAGGCATAGTAACTGTTCTAGCTGCTGTTAAAGTTCCTGTTAATTTATAATATAAATTTTTACCATTTGCTGTTGCATGAGTAGCTAAAGATAAAGCAACGTCCGCTCCACCTACTGCAAGTGATAAATAACCACTAGCTGCTTGTTCTAAAATTTGTAAGTTTGTATTAGTAATTGTACCCCAGGTTCCTGATTTTTCCCCTGTGGTTATTAGTTCTAGTTTTAAATCTGTCGATGTACTTGATGCCATAATTCTCCTATGCGTCGGGGTCTATCGGGACCCAAACTTGATTTACTCCTGGTGGTATTGGGTTCCATGATATCACACTTACGGGGTTAGTTGCAAGTTCTAATTCATTCCCTGAAACAACTACTGTTTGACCTATTTTAATAACTACATTACCTGTAGCTAAATCTACTCTTTGTCCTGTAGGTAAAACAATTGATTTACCTTCAATAACTACATTACCTACTGAAAAGTTTAATCTTTGTCCACTTACAGTTACAAATATACTAACTCCGCCTGGATCAGCGAAAGGTGAGTTTGCAAAAGGTGTAGCTCCAAATAACATTATGGTGTTTGTATCCTTGTCCAAGTTTGTGAGACGCCTGGTACTACACCATCCCATTGTTTAATGTTTATAGAAGTAGGTACTGCTATTTCTAATCCTACTCCAGTTGTAATTACATTTGCTTTAGCTTGAATTGTAACTGTACCTGTTGATAAATTTTGTCTATTACCTGTAACAATTGCTGTTGCGTTTGCTTTAGCTGTTGCATTACCAATCGCTATCTCTACTGCACTTCCTGTAACGGTAACATTTGCTTTTGCAACAACAGATACATCACCTGTATCTAAATCAACTCTAGATCCTGTAGGTAATATAGTTGCAGCTGCAGTTGTTGAAACTGTACCAGTAGATAATTCTACTCCTGATCCTGTAACATTGTATCTAAATTGGAAAGTAACAGTTCCTGTATCTAATTCTAAAATACTTCCTGATGGTACAACTGTCGCTTTACCTATTGTTGTTACATCACCTGTATCTAAATTAACTCTTGATCCTGTAACTCCTACAACGTCAATACCTTTTGCTGTACCTGTATCTATTTCAAAAGGACTACCTGTTGTAGTTGTTGTAGCACCTGCTGCAATAGTAACACTTCCTGTTGCTATCTCTGTTGCAATACCTGATACACCAATAACATCGGCTACTTGGACATTACCTATTCCAATATTAAATCTACTACCATTCGGTAATATAATTGCTTTACCAACAATACCAACAGTACCTGTTGATTCGTTAATTCTACTACCTGTTACAATCGCTAATGCATTGGGATTAAATCCTGGGTCTGCAAAAGGTGCTGATGCAAATGAAGTTCCGCCAAAAAACATAAATATAAATCCTTAAAAGGAGACAGGGGGTATGTGGTGGTGCCCTGCCTCCATCTAAAGATTATATCATCGTTTAAACCAAGAAGGAAGACCTAAATGAGGACGCTTGTCAAACATATTATCTCTAGCGCCTGGCGTTTTACGATTATTATAATGAAGAAATACTTGTACGCATTCCTTACCCTTGAACTTATTTCTCCAATGCTCTAATTCACAACCAGAATATACTAGCATATCTCCTGGTTTTAAATCTACTTTAATACCTTTTTTGCCAGTCTCTCCAGATGGTTCTAAATAAATTGGCCAATCATCACCACCTAGATTCATGGTCGTAGATATCTCACAACTAAATCGATCTTTGTGTCTTTTTAAAATATCACCTTTTTTATAAATTCTAGCATATGTATATGCTGGATATAATTTTAATCCTGTTGCTTCTTCCATTTTAGGAAGACATTTTAATAATAAAGTTTCCATAGCCATATTAGAATACTGACTATATGTATTTGGAATCTGTTCATTCTCACCTTCGTAATAACCAATAATAGTTTCAAATGGTGAAAAGTATCTACGCTCTCTACAAGTATCATAAACTTGCTTTTGCATAGCAAAATAATTTGCAACAAAAGCTGCTAGGTCCTTTGATATTGCTTGTTTGATTACTGTATATTTTTTCTTTTTAAACATCTTTTGCCATCTCTTTCGGCACGGCTTGTATATTCCAATGTATAAATCTAAATGGTTCTATACCAAAATCTACTGCATACTCGTGTTCTAGAAATCCTGGAAAGATAATTAATGTACCAGGCGTTGGTTTAAAGTGAACAAGTTCTGAACCTGGCCAAACACCTTTTTGGTTTGGTTTCATTTTTAATTTTGTAGCACGAGCACCTGTTCTTGGTTCATGAAATATTGGGTATGATGTTTTATCACTGCACTTTAAAAAATAAAAACCTGATACGTGTTGATTCCAATGTATATGTGCTGAATGATGACCACCACCTTTTTTAGCAAATTCTTGTACCCATAATTCAGAAAACATAGTTGTGTATTGTGACATATCAAAACCTTGATGATCTAAATACTCCCAAGACTTTTGACCAATGTAATTTCTAAAATCTAAAAAATCATTATCCATTGTTAAAGGTGTTGAGTGATGTGATAATCCAAAGTCACCATATTTTTTTATATGGTCTTTATTTCTATTTCTTGCTTCTTTAACATATTTGTTAGATGCTTTGTTTAATGATTTTACAAACTCTGGTTTTTGTT
>Ga0208428_1000535_pt1 | contig 17170 bp, 25 predicted proteins | sample DEB08_DNA_11_FD_184535 | JGI IMG/M metagenome (GOLD analysis project Ga0208428, IMG submission 184535) | Aqueous microbial communities from the Delaware River and Bay under freshwater to marine salinity gradient to study organic matter... | ecosystem: Environmental > Aquatic > Marine > Coastal ... | reverse complement strand
TCCTTGTCCGATACTTCAAACTTCTGAAAGAAACAATCTTTACTGCACATTAGAATCACTCCATTCTGAATCTTTGTACCATAAACATGGTTGTGGGCCATTGCGTACGCTGCTAACTGCACAAAATAATCTCCAATCCATTCCCTTTGTTTAGGTTTATTAGTTTGTTTAAAATCGATAATAGATTCTTTGCCATCATAAATACCTACAACGTCAGTAGCCCCCGCGTACAATCCAGGATAGTATAAAGTTACTTCACTACCCCACACTTCCTCCAGGTCCTTGAGCCCTGATTGAATAACCACGTTTGCCATTTTCCCTGCTTCCTGGCCAATGCTTGTTAAATCCAGATGATTCTGTCCCAAGATATACCCTTCCAAATACGTATGCATTGCCGTGCCTCTCATGGCGCTCACATCACGAATTCGATCAGCTTGCTGGGTACCTACCCGCTTCTTCCACTCTTCCAATTTAGCCTTCTTTTCCGGACTCTGTGTTGCTGACAATATCGTAGTCACAGACGGTAATTTCTGACCTGTTATCTCGTAATGTCTCTTACCTTCTATCGATGATCTAATCGATGCAGGATATTCAAATTTTTTATTCCACTTCATTAGTTTAAAGTTTTATTACTGATTTGTTTTCGCTCCTGGAAAGCTTCATAGTGTGTCATACTACTGTGATCTCCAAAGTAATGCGTATTCTCTTTTATAGAATGTCTGGCATAACAATTATTAAATAAATAATTACCTAACTTTCTACAATAATCGACATAGACATCGTTAAATCTTATATAACTTCCGTGCCAACCTGAATGAACTAAGTCTATCTTTTTTAATTTTCGAAGGGCATCATCATACACATTTTTAGGAATAGTTAAATAATCAGATTCCAATAAAAACACTTTTGGTTTCTTAACATCTAGTAACATTTCACTTTTAAAACGTTTTGCATTTACTTGCCAACCTGTTTTGGTACACATGTCTTTGTAAAGCAAACCAATCATAATTGTTAATGCTGCATGATTAGTTTCATTACCAATCTCTTGGCCCCATAAATGAGTAAATGGTTTTACTTTCCACTTATCACTTAATACACTCAAACCATTAAAGAAATGATTTAAATTTTTTAAGGGTATTACTCTAACTTCCTTACCTTTGTAGAAAGCTTTTATATTTAGTCCGTCTTTGATCATATCAACTCCTTTTCTTTTGCGACTCTTATTACATTTTGTATTAACTCTAATGTTGCATGATGTTTTTTATCATTGCAACCACTACAACAGAAACCTAAGTTTCCAACTTGATAAGTTTTATTATTATCAATTCTATCAATAGAAAAATTCGTAGTATGCTTTACCCGTTTCCCGGTCCCAACTGTACGTTTATAGGTCCAAGGATTTTCGCAATAAATACAAAGGTTTCCGTCACTTTCCGGAAATTTCTTTTTCATATTTAATCTATGTTTTTTTAATTCTTCCCAGATCCCTGGTCGAGTAATCGCTGGCCATAGTCCACGTTTCTTACATGATGATGGTTTAAATATAGAAGCAATTGCATTCGTTACAAAACCATGCTCGGAGTTTTGATACTCCATAGCACCTTTAAGTTTTACCGCCTTACCTCTTTCAGAATTAGCATAAATTTTATTTCGTGCTCTTTCTTTTTTCCTAAATTCAGGATCGTTATTATATTTTTCTTTGTAACTCCAGGGCATACTTTTGTTTTTTATAGGCAACACCATTGACTCGATGTCCATATTTCTTTTGCCAACACCATACACTTATATAACTACTGCGCTTTTCCAGTAGACTGAGTCCAGAATCGATAATGGTCCAGATCAATAATTTCAGCCGAGTTTTTATCTGTAGTTTGTTCAGCATAGTGTTTTATAATTTGTTGAATTTTATCAAACTTAACATGAACATAAGGCCAAAGCAATCTAGAAACATAATAAGCTTGACGGTGACTACAACGCCAACGCCATTGTTTTTTACGTCCAGGTCTAACTTTGCGAGAATGTACCGTTCCAGTACCTAAAACTTCATGAACCCAATGTAAAATAGATTCATCAGTCATAGCTATTTCCATACGTATTTGCCAAGTTGGGTAAGCCTTCTTGCCATGTTTTCTTTTACGCATGTACTGTTTGTACGATACACTGCCTTCCCCATCAAAGAGTCCGGCAATGTATGCTAATGCCTCACTGCTCGGAGAAGTCGTTAGCTCGTTGTTCATAATCTGCTCCCTTCTGTATTGCATTAATGACTTTGTTAAGTTCTTTAATTTCAGCTCCTGCCCTTCTGCAAGCATCTTGAAGAAATTTTATTTTACCACGTTGCTCATCAATAAGTTTTATTAATTCACTTGGATCAAGTTCTCCTTGTGAATTACAAGTTTTGCATTGTGCGTGTACTTCTTCTTTCGCAGCTTCGTAAGGTACTCTTACAAAACCATTCCCCTTACAATCCGGACAGATAACTGTCTGTTTATTTAAGTCTACCATTTAACTTTTTCGCTTTCTCGTTAACTAATAACGTTATAGTTTGTGATCTGCTAATAGTCATTTCAGGTACCATTACTCTCCTAATTTTATCTATTTTATTATAGGTTTCTTTAGGTAGAGAAACGTTTTTATATTTGTTTATATCAGTCATAACTGTTATACTCCTTTCTTAATATTAATCATATGGGATTTATCTCATAATATACAATAGGTGTCAATGAAATTTTTGTTAATTGTTTATATTTGTTCTGCAATTAGTGGAGAATGTTTTACTACTCCACAATATCCAAAAATATTGGATGACCACCATGATTGTGTAAGAGCGGGACTATCTGACTCGTATGAAATAATTTATGCAGAAAAAAATTTTACCAAAGATCAAATAAACAATTCACAATTGTATCCTAAATTTACCTGTACTCCAGAAGAAATCATATAACTCGTTGTGGCTCCCGGTAGGTCTCACCCGGGATTATTCCTAGCACATGCCGTGCATCGCATCCAAGACCAATGGGCCACTAATTTTGTATACATCCATAAAAATAACCACTGCCATCATTCATGACATGTTTATTGTCGAATGTATCATAGGTAGTTAACTCAAGTCTAAGTATATTACACAACTCAAACAAATCAACCTCATCAAACAACTTTATATCTGTAATCATCTGTTTCGTTACTGGAACTAGATGAAACAGACCATCGCTTAATATTATGAGGTCCATTAGCAAACTCCTTTATTTTTTTATACCAAAGATCTTTGTAGTAAGGATCTTTAGTTTTATGGTATTTGATAGCTACGCTATCTATTTCCGAAGTATCTGCCATACTTTTTTATTACCATCTTTCTCCCTATTATAATCTGCATAAGGTTTTGTACCCCACTCAATAACTTTTTTAAGTCCTGGAGCAGAGATATTCATGTCAACCTTAAAAGGTTTCCATGCTTTTTTCATTAAGTTTAACTCTAACAATAGGATACCCCATTGTTTTTGAGTCATTCCATTTACTTTTATAGTTATATTTTTTTCTTTCATGCTGACAGTCTAGGATATTATATCAAACTTGTCAACGGCCTTGTCGATTATATTTTTTATAGTCTCTTTTCTTAGATTTATTAAGGCTTTTTGTGTGACGGCCTGGACGTTTTCTAGGTTTTGGACGTGGTACGTAGTGTGTAAATTTTTGTTTAGCCATTTTTTAAATTATCAAACCATTTTTTTACTTTTTTATCACTTATGGGTGTTGGTAAATAACTAATTGATCCATTAATCCATTGTTGTAAATCAGTTCCACAAGTAATGCAACGATAAAAAGAACGGCTAACTCCTACTAACATTGTATATTCTTCACACGTCGGACAAGTCCCGTTCACTATTTCGGTATACATTTTTATGAAAACTTTTTCTGACATAATCTTTCTTAGAGCTTACCACACGTTGATGGTACTTTCTATCTTTTAATTCTTTAGCAAAATTATTTCGGCTTGATAATTCTTTTGATTGATTTTGAGCCATCGATATTATTCTCTAATTCTGCCTCTACATTTCCGCACATGTACTGAATATTAACGTTTACATCACGTTCCGCTAGGCGTTTTCCCTTTAAACAATCTGACATAGATTCTTTTATTCTGTGTTCTTTTAACTCACCTGCAATAAACATACAAAGAGCAACAACACTACTAATAACCGTTTCCATTAGCAAACTCCCGTTGTTTGTCTTTTAATTTTTCTATATCTTTTTGAGCCTTATCTAATTGTTTCATTAAGAATTCTATATTAACTTTGTTAGTCATATTCATTTCTTGTGTTTGTTGCATCTTTTCTACTTGTTTATATAGATCTTCGATAAGCATGAACTGCTCAGAATCAGCGGGCAACGAACCCATCAAACCTCTTGGCCATTTAATTCTAAACTCTGTGTTATCCTGAACATCAGATTCCATTAATTGTAATCTAGTATGATGTTGGTTCTGTGTTTCAATCAAACCAAAATAAGCCCAGGTGCCGATTGCGACGAGCGCTATCAAACTGGCAACCGTTTTCATAGGCATCTGCACTGATGCCTCTTCCGATATTGTTAATGGTTTTTTTGTTGACATCAACTACCACTTAAAAAGCCAATCAACATATTTCTTCCACCATTTTTTGATGAATTTAATCATATTGTTATCTCCTGTAGATACATTAGCCCAGGTACAATGACAGTATTGACATTGATCTTCACCTCTGTGTTTATGATTACAAATTGTACAAAATCCGCTTAAGTTTTCCATAATTATATCCCCTGTAGTCTTGGATCGTTAGATGTAATATTCTTTTCTGCCTTTGGTCTGGCAATAGAGTCCTTACTTCTTTTACGAAGTTGAGCTTTAGCAGCTTCTTCTTTTCTTCTATCGTCCATTTGTTTTTTCAAATCCCATTTAAAATTCATTTGTCCTCCTTAGGTTCTATTTCATAGAACATTTTGTCAGAATCTTCTGTAACCCAATCCGAACCTTCGCAATCCCAAACTGTATTTTGTACTTTATAGTCAGGCCAGCTGTTATCAGTAGTGTATGAATTAACATGCCACAAAATGCGATTGTTAGGCTGAGCAGCAAAATTGCCGTTAGCAAGAGCCAATACGTGCGCACACTTATGCTCTTGAGGTATTTCAGAATGTTCTGTATTGAGTATATTAGTCTCTGGATGCGCCCAGTCAATAGTAAAAAGATACTCTCCATGATAAAATTTCTTGTCTTTTCCTAGATATTTGCCGCTTATACCAGCCAACCAATCAAAGCAAGTAACACTAGGCCAATAACTGAAACAGTTCCACAGTTGGAGTTGGTCCGTCGACATATCCGGCACATTGGCTCGGTCATACGATTTTTGGAAAAACGCTGAGATAGGCAAACGCCAAAAGCACGCACCATTGGGTAGCATGATATTAAATAAAAGCGCACGTCCCGATATAGATACCACACCGAATATAACGCAATCTTCACTTTCACCGTGATGTTCTTTAAGATCATAAAGATACTCCTTCCTTATTTTGCAATAAATTGGAGGAATGTTCGCGTTCAAATATGCCATAATATTTACCCATGTATTTCACCCCAGTTATTGCCGTACTCATAATCAACTTTATTTGGGACTTCTAGTTTAACAGCATCTTCCATAATCTCAATGATTTTTTTAGCATGAGATTCGTTTTCAACCGATACATCTAGTTCATCATGTATTTGTATGTGCGGTATAATTCCTTCTTTATACAATTCTAACATTGCTTTTTTAGTCATGTCAGCAGCAGATCCTTGAATTAGTTTATTTAAAGCTTTGTATGTATAAGCTCGTCTTATCCCCGGTCCATGTTCCCTTAACGCATCTTCATGAGTCATGGCTTTATGCATACCGAAACTATTAGGCTCCCACAAATGAAACCTACATAATCTACCTAGTAATGTTCTTATCTGACCTCTTTCTTGAGCTCTGTTAGATGCTTTGTCCATTAATTGTTTTACAAATGGTACACGTGAGTGATACGTATTAAATAATTCTGCAGCTTTGTCCTTAGTAACACCTAATTCAGCTTGTAATTTAGTTTTACCCATTCCATAAAATAGACCTAAGTTAATTGTTTTAGCTTGAGATCTAGGTATCTGTGCCATATCTGCAACAGTCTGGTGAAAGTCTGCACTAGAATCGTTATTATAGGCATCTAAAACCTCATATACAGACGGTAATTTATATAAAGCAGCATAATGTACTACCAACCTAGGCTCCTGCTGAGAATAGTCAAAACAACCCCATGTATGGCCCTCCTCGGGTATAAATAATGACCTTATCTTAGGTCCAAGATCTTTATTACGTGCTGGAATTTGTTGTAGGTTAGGGTTTTGATAACTGAATCTACCAGTTACCGTACCGCCACCTGCATTTCTTAACTGATTTATTTCTGCATGTATTCTACCATTATGCTCGTAGCTTATAATAGAATCTAAAAAAGTTGTATGTGCTTTGTTAATCTCTCTTGCCTGTGCAATCATATTAACAACAGGATGCTCATGTTCTTGTAAAAAGTTTTTTGTAAAAGAGGGTGCACCTGTTTTATCCGTTGTCGGATATTCAAGTTTCAACATATCAAATACATTTGCAACAGATCTTGCTGCCCATATTTGTGTATCTACATTCGTTTCTTTTTTTATTTTATGTAATAAATCTTGTTCTGCTTTTTTAAATTCTTTTTTCATTTGATGTGCACGTTCTACATCAACACGTACACCTTTGAATCTCATATCAACAAGACATGGAAACAAATCAGATTCAAGATCAAATATATCTTCCAGGTCCTGATTAATAATTTCTTTTTTCATCTCTTGCCAAAGTCCTAATGTAACTTCAGCATCACGTTCAGCATATGCACCAACATGCATTGATGGTAATTTATACATTTCTGATTTGGGATTGATTCCCCATTCCGCTGCAGCTTCTGCAAGTGCAGCTTCATTCTTACCATAACCAAGATAATGCCATGATAAACTATTTAAATCATATCTAAATCTATTCTCATCAGTTAACGCTGCAGCTATCATTGTGCAGGCTATGTTACCGTTTATTTTAAAACCTAATGCTCTTAACCAACAAACATCATAAATTGCATTGTGAAAAATTTTTGTTGAAGGTGCTTCAAGTACATCTTTAAGCCATAACAAAACTTTATTTCTATCCATATTACCACCACCTTCATGTGCAATTGGAAAATAACCTTTGTAATGACTGGTTGCAACTGCAATACCTATAACATCACCATTACCAATAACAGAACCAGATCCTTTTTTAAGTAAGTCTGGGTCTTTTGTTTCTAAGTCAATCGCTATCTCATCTACATGACGTAAGTCAGGAAATTCTGTAGGCTTTAACCATTCGGTCTGTGCTTCAAATTTAGGTATCTTCATTTAGTCCTCGGTTCAAAGATATATTTATCTTCTATTAGTTTATTTAATTTATCTTTATTACTAAAAGCATATAGAGCTGCATTGTAATCTTTTGGAAAAATCTCATAACATAAATTTTGACGATTAGAATAACCACTGGTCTCTAATCTTAGATAAATTTCTAAATCAAATTCTACGCCGTCAACTTTAATATTTCTTTTTATTATATTTCTTCCCATCTAAATCTTTCATCTTTAATATTTCTAAATCACAATAATGCTTGATCTTTTCTAGATCTTCTATACCATTCTTGTTCAAATATCTACAAACATATTTCACAACGTTTCCCTGAAAAAACGATAAATTATTTTTTGAAATAAATTCATACGGTTGAATGGTAAACTCCTTATAGTGATTTCCTCCTATCTGCTTTTCTTGCGGAAAAGTATTTTCAAATAAGTCCTTCGATGTCATAACCTTGATCCTCCTTTTTTGCTGACATAATGTAGAGATTTTGTTTTGTACGTGTAACTCCAACATACCAAACTCTATGCTCCTCATCTTGTTTATCCTGACTCTTTTCTATTGAGTCTCGAATTTTTTTTGTATTATCTAAAATTAACAACACATTTTCAGCTTCACCACCTTTTGCTGAATGTATTGTAGATAATTTTACTCTAGGTATTTTGTTTAATTCTTCTCCATTACTTAACATTTCTCTAATATATAAACATTCTTCATAATCAGATGTAAATGCATCATACCAAGGTACTTCCGGATCAAATCCAAATTCTTTTAAATCATACATTCGTTCATCAGTTAATTCTTTATCTATATCTGTGTATTCAAATATATCTTTTACTTCTGCTAAAGATAATTGATCACCTTTGGTCCATCTTGTGTAGTTTAGAATAGTTCTAAACAATGTAGTTTTATAACTTTTACGATCTTTATATTCAAAAAAGATTCCACGTTCTTTTAAAAATGGTCTAAGTCTATTTAATTTGTCGTTGTATCTTGCAAGAACTAACCAATTACCTTTTTCCAAAGGTACGTCTTCCAAACTAAATACATAGTTTATGGTTCCATCTTCTTCTCTTGCTTTCCAAGATTTTTTTACTCTGTTATCGTCAGGTATTTGATTTAAAATTTTATCTGCAATGTTTTGTACAAGACCTGGGACCCTGTAAGATTGTGGCAAAATTATGTCCTTCTTTGAAATTTCTTGCTGAAATTTTTTTACATCTGCGCCTGCCCAGCCATAAATTGCTTGATCATCGTCACCTGCTAGTATAACATATTTGCTATTTTGCTTGATAATATTAAACATTTTCCACTGTACCGGTGACAAATCTTGAGCTTCGTCTATAAATGATACGTCTAATTTAGGACACAATTCTGACACAATAAATTTATCAATCATGTCTGTAAAATCTACTAATTTATATGAATCTTTGTAGTTATTTAATTCTTTTGAAATAATAGGTAATAATCTTTTATCCATGTTTTCTGAATACATATCTGTATTGTATTCATCTTCGATAGATATGTTTTTAATTCTAGCTGCACTAATTAAATTAAAATATTCACTACTTGAATTCAAAAATCCTGTGGATTCTTCTCCATTAGAATACACTGTTACTTCTATTCCTAGACTTCTACCAATATCTTCGTAGTGTTCATCTTGCATTACTTGAGACTTTTTCATACCCAATTGTTTAAATGCTAAAGAGTGTAAAGTTCTAAAATATTTTAAATCTTTTTTCTGATATTTAGGATAAGCATCTAGCATTCTGTCCACCGCCTCATTAGCTGCTTTAGTTGTAAATGCAAAATAACCAATCTTATCTATTGGTGTACCTAACTTTAAAAAAGTTTTTACATATTTTAAAAGCTTTGTAGTTTTCCCTGTTCCCGGAGGCCCAAATAATTTTCTACTAATTCTGGATCTTCCATCTATCATATTATATCTGTCTTATGTTTTGTTAATGTGTGGTGAATAGGTACTTCTTCAAAAGACTTTCTATTTATTTGAATGACATTTTTTACAGATGAATTGTATTTATTTTTTTCTTTAGAAGGAAATCTTTTTTGTTCTAAAAATTCTATCTCACAACTTTCATAAGTTACCTGCATCATACGACCTGTCTTATCTTCGTTGTACTTCCAGTTCTTTGCTTTTAACTTGTCGTAAAATTTATCAAACTTAAAGTATGCATAGTCTCCTTCAATTAATACAGATCCAGTTTTAAATGCTGCATCACTTGTAGCCTTAGCTCCATTTATTTTTGCATGTAATACATCATGTAGTTTTTCTTTTGGTGATGTACCTACCGGTGGCTGTACTGTTTTTTGTGTTGCGTACAGAGCATCCATAACAGTTTGTTCTACGTCCCCTTTAATTAGTGGTGGTAAAAATCCTGCAGCTTTTGATATTGCATTTCTTCTTTTACGTTGATCATTTAAATGTTCAATTGTTTTACAGTGTACCGTAGCTGTACCAATACCATCTGGTTTAGTTACATCAAATTCATATTCTGGTTCTGGGTCCAAATCTATTTTTCTAAGATTAGTTAATATAGGGTAAGAACCTTTTGATCCCGATAAGACTCCAAATTTTTTCTTTACACAAATACCTTTCTTACAGAATTCACTTAAAGGACTTTGTGTACAAGTATATCCTTTTGTACTTTTATTCCATGATTTAACTTTTGCTTTTAATTTTTGATCACTCCATGCATTTGCATGTTGTCCTGAAAAATATTTTACTGGTGCATTTTTAACTCTTTGTTCCCAATCATCACCATATTTCATTTTAACCATAACATGATAGTTGTACATAAACCTATCTTTACCATCAAAGTTTTCGTTTTTAGATAATTTAGATATTGCTGCTAGACATGGTGGTCCTTCAATAAATTCATCATCAACACCTTCCATACTTTTTACTTCGATGTCGTCTGTTATTTCTTTCAGTCTTTCTTTTGTCACCAGGTTTACACTGATGACCTTCATAAATTCTTCTAGACTAAATGATGTACCATCTATATTTAATCCTCTTCGTTTCTCCCCAAAATAAGGTAGGTTAATAAATTGTCCTGGTTTTAAATTACCTGTCTCACTATCTTTTGTTAATTGTGTTTGTTTAGGAAATATTTCACAATCTGGTTTTAATCCAAACAATGATAATAAGTTTGATAAAAATGATTTTACAATTGAAGCATTGGTAAATTTATCCATGAATAAAAATAAATGGAGTCCGCCGCTTTTAGATTCGACCGGCAATAAAGGTAGATCATACTGTTGTATAATATCTATGTAATCTTTTTTATTAAATTCCTCATAATCTTTTGGATCTATATCTATAACACCAAATCTAACTTCTGAGTTTTCTGTACAAGGTTGAATACCAATTGATAACTCACCTTTTAAATGCTGTTCATATACTTCATCAGTAAGTGGTTCATAGTTCCATCTATAAACAGGTTTCTTTTTACCTGTTTCAGAATCTACGTAAGAATCCTGGTGGTTAAAATCAGCAACACCATAAGCATTCTTATATCCAGTAAAAAATTCTATATATCTTTTTTCCATAACTGTTTATGTGGGCCATCCACTCTCGCTTAGGCCCACACTGTGCACATATCCCGAAGGAATTATATAATGCTTTCGTCCTTAGCTTTATCTTCGCCGTGTTTAGCTTTAACAGATCCTCTAGAAATGCTTTCACTAAATGCCTTAGCTTGATCGTAAAGACCTTTGTCAGTTACTGGACCAACTTTACTAACTTCCCAACCAAACCAAGTGCCTTTATCGTTTGACATTTGAGTGGTCTTTAGTTTGTAAATGTGGCTGAAAGATGCCGGTGTAAACATTCCATTTGCACCCTTCATCTTTATTCCAGACATCATTGAGTTCCATTTTCTACTAATTTTTAATTGAGTAGATTTCATTGAAATCAATGCTGTTGATGGATTATCTCCCATTACAATTACAAAGTGTGATGCAGTTTTTTCTACATAGTTACCGTTTGGTAATCTATCTTTGTAGTTTGCATCTGGTGTAGTCTTAGACAAGATATCTGAAGATGAATCATAGATTGCAACTGGTGCACCTAAACCTTCTCCTCTATCTTTCCATTCAATGTACTCCAACTTATAGAACGCTGGAATGACATCGATTCCTTTTACACCGTCATACAGTTCACCAGAAACTGAATTGTAAATCATTCCTGGTTCTGCACCTTCAACATACTTACCATCACGTTTATTAACTTCTGGTGAAAGTTGTCCTAGGATTTTTAGAAAAGGTAAGGCTAGATCTTCTTGACCTATTGCACCTAAACCTTTTGCTGCATCATCTTCAAACATATTTGCTGGAAGACCTGCAGACTTTTTCTCTGCTACTTGGTTCATGTTTATTTACTCCTTGTTACTTTGGTTCTGTTTCCTGAGAACACATTAAATAGATCAGAGGGCATCTCTTGTCCAGACTCAAGACGCTCTCTGACTAATGCTTTAAGAGTCATTGGTTCGACCTTTAGTTTCTGGACAGGTTCAAACCCTTGACCCTTTGCAAGGACAGCATAAGACTGTGCCTTGTTATCTTCGTTAACCCCGAAGGAAACCGTTACCTCATTTTTGATAAGGTCGCCGAGGTTATTTTCTCGAAGCCATGAGAATGCTTCTTCCCTCTTACCTATAGGTATAGAAGCACCATAAACTGGTTTAACTTCAACTGAAGAACCATCTGCTAACTTTAATGTAGAGATGTTCATCTCTTGCATCATAGTCGGAATGACATCACCTGATACTATATCAATATGTCTCTTCAGTTCTTTTAATTCTTTTTCTTTTTGTTCAAGTTCGTCCTCTAATTTTTTTAATTTGACTACTTGATCTGATAATGATTTTGCATCATTAACTGAACTGTCAGTAAGATCTGCCCTTTGATCTTCTTCAAAGTTTATTGACCCACTTCCAGTAAATGTTTTAATTACTTCACTCATTTATTTCTCCTTTCTCGTATAAATTAATTTTAATAGGGTAGTAAGATCTTTCTTGTCTATCCCATTTGAGTAAGTTGTATCTACCATTAGTAATATCAGATACAATAGAACACGCAACACCAATAATAGCAGGATCACCTGTTAACAATAAATAATCTTCTGGTTGAAAATTTTTTAATAATTTTCTCAACTTAAAAATTAATGGTCCAGGTGAAAAAATTATTTGTGATAGTTCTGGTAATAATATTTTAAGCTCGCCATATTTTGCTGCGCCCATAATATTTATTTTAGGACTACCGATTTTTGTCCCCGGTACTTCTTGAACTACGTAAACTATTCTTTCTGACATTGACAAAAGATATAACATCGATTATATAGAAGTCAACTAGAAAGAAGAAAATAATTATGAAGTATAAATTTAAGACTAAACCTTATGAACATCAACTCAAGGCTTTAGAAATGTCTTGGGATAAAAAATATTTTGCCTATTTCATGGAGATGGGTACCGGTAAATCTAAAGTATTAATAGATAATATATCTATGCTTTATGATAACGGTAAAATTAATGGTGCATTAATTATTGCACCAAAAGGTGTATATAAAAATTGGCATGAAGGTGAAATACCAAATCACATGGTCAATCATATAGATCCAATAAATATATTGTGGAAGTCTTCTATAAATAAAAAACAACAAACAGAATTAAATAAATTATTTAAAACAGGTGAAGACCTTCATATATTAGTTATGAATGTTGAATCTTTATCAACTAAAAAAGGTGTGGACTTTGCAGAAAAATTTTTAAATTGCCACGATACAATTATGGCAATCGATGAGTCTACTACAATAAAAAATCCAGATGCTAAACGTACTAAAAATATTGTGGGCTTAGGTAAACTTGCAAAGTATAGAAGAATATTAACAGGTTCTCCTGTAACTAAATCACCATTAGATTTATATAAACAATGTGAATTTTTAGAAGAAGAACTATTAGGTTTTGGTTCTTACTATGCTTTTAGAACTAGATATGCAGTTATGAAAACTGCAAACTTTAGCGGCAGGTCTATACAAATAGTAGTCGGATATAAAAACTTACCAGAGCTTTCAGAAAAGTTAAAAGATTTTTCTTATCGTGTATTAAAAGATGACTGTTTAGATTTACCTAAAAAGACATTTATGAAACGTGAAGTATCTTTAACTAAAGAACAAGAGAAAGCATATCTTCAAATGAAACAATTAGCTGTTGCTCATATGGAAGGTAAAGTTATGACTACAGCTACAGTATTAACTCAACTGATGAGACTCCAACAAATAACCTGTGGTCACTTTACTGCTGATGATGGCACTTTACATGAGATGCCATCCAATAGAATAGTCGAACTAATGGATGTATTAAGTGAAGTAGAGGGTAAGGTTGTTATATGGGCCCAGTTTCAAAGAGATGTAACTAATATTATTAAAGCATTGTCTAAAGAATATGGTGATGATTCCTATGTAGATTATTATGGATTAACACCACAAGAAGATAGACAAAAAAATATTAAAAAATTCCAGGACCCTGATTCCTCTGTAAGATTCTTTGTAGGAACCACACAGACAGGTGGTTATGGTATTACATTAACTGCAGCATCAACCATGATATATTATTCTAATGGTTATGATCTAGAAAAACGTCAGCAATCTGAGGCTAGAATAGATCGTATTGGTCAAGAAAAACCTATGACTTATATTGATTTAATTGTTGAGAATACAGTTGATACTAGAATAGTAAAAGCCTTACGTAAAAAAGTAGATATAGCTACACAGATAATGGGAGAGGAATTAAAAGCATGGATTTAAGACCTGGTGTTGTAATTAGAATGGGATTATGGATTAGTTTGACTATGTGTATGTTGTGGATGTTAAACTAAATCCACAGCTTTACCAATAATAGGCTTATATTTTACTATCTTACCTTCACGATAAGCTCTCATGTATTGTCGTCTAGGGTTAAACTCTATATAGCTTGCATGAATCCATCCAGAGTTTGGCTCACCAGGAGTATAGAACTCCAAAATTAATTGATCTGGTTCACAATTTATATGAACCCAGTCAGCAACTTCTGCATTATCTACTCCATTTACTTCGAAATCGACGGCCTCAGCTTTGGCATGCTGTGAATTTATAGAACTACCAATAGCAACACACAGCTCAGGCGAACGAAATCCGCTAGTGACCTTCACTCTTCCGAAGTGATCCCGGACGGGTTGCAAAACTCTTTCACACAGTAGTTTTAATTTTTCTACTTGATCTGCATTTGGGTTGTTATCGATACCTTTGCGGATAGCGGTATCTGATTTGATTAACTCCTGAAGAGTGAAGTTACGTGAAAGATTCATTATTGAAGCATATTGATAATTAAGGTTAAAATAATAGCACCACCTCCACCGATGATCATTCTTTCAATTCTAGTAATTCTATCTTTTACTTCTTTGATTTGATCGAAAGTTTGCTTTTGCATTATTCTGCAAAGCTTTTCATGATCCTCTATTTTTTGTATTGCTGATTTTCTAGCCATAATTATCCTTGTGGAAACAATATTGACAGTTTCTGTGCTGTTGTCAAGTTAGAAAAAGACCCTGCTGCACCTGGATTATTAACAATATTAGCATCAATACTAGGTAAGTTTAATGATGTTGGTGTTGCAGGTGTGTCTTGCATAATAGGTAATAATGGATTTTCAAATACAGGAAAGTCTACTTGTTGTAATGAAACATCTCTCATCTGTGTTTGTATATCTATTATAGCATCTAGTGCTGTATCTAATGGATCAGGTAATCCTAATTTTTCTGCATTCTCTCTAAACGCTTGTCTAACATCAGGTGAAATATTAATAGGTCTAAATCTATTATTATCAATAGTATTTACTTCTACATTAGATAACCTTCCTGTAGAAGCTCTGAAAGCATCATCACTTATATTTAAAGTTCTTGCAGCATCTAAGTCTGCTTTAAAATTTTTTCTTACATCAAACAATGCTCTGTTTGCATTTATATATGAATCCACAATGTCTTTTGGTTCTATTGGTCCACCACGTAAAGCTTCTCTAGTAAATAATTGTCTAGATTCCCTTACACCTCTTTGATAGTTTGCAACTTTAAAGTCTAGTGAACGTGAAGGATTTACTTTAACTTCTCTAAAACCAAACAGTCCTTGAAACTCATCACCAAATTCAAATGCTTGACCATACTCATCAAACTTACCTTTAGTTAAAACATCTACAGATTCAATAGATCTATCTAATCTTTTTAATTGTTCAAAAGAAAAAGGCATTTGTGCTTTGACTAGATGTTGCATAATTTTTGTTGCTTTGTCTCCAGGTAAATCTTGTGGATTAAATACTTGAAAACCTTCTCTAGTTCTACCACCCCTAACTAATAAATCTGTTACAGCTTCTGTCCAAATAGCTTCTGATATAAATGGTTGTGCGAATTCTGCCATCGATGTAAATGTACCTTTTAAAAAATCATCCATGATTCCATCTTCATCTGTTCGACCATCAGCAACCGCATTAATAACTGTTTGTACAGGTCTAACTAAAGTATCGTATGCATTTGCATGACTAAAATCTATATATTTAAAGTTGCCATCTTTATCTTTTATAGGTAAAATAGTTGAATTTTTTGACCAATCTGCAACATATCTTCTGATTGCTTCTCTTTCTTCATCAGTTACATCATAGAGAGCTTGAAAAGCTTTTTGTGTTGCATAAGGCACTGCCGCAACAGTTGTACCAAAACCAAATAATCTAGTATAACCAATAGTTTCAAACGGTTTTACAACTGTACCATCAGCTAAAGTTATTGTTTCATTTATTTCTCTTAACGCTCGTCTTACAATATTTGTACCCGTTCTAGCTATCTCTGCAGGAAACGATACAAAGTTTCCAATAGGTAATTTTCTTAAAGATTTTACAAAATCAGACACATAGTCATAGTTAGGTATATTATTTCTTACAATATCAGCCGCTTCTTGTTTAAAGAACTCATCATCAATAGTAACATCAACACCATTTCTTTTTATAGACATACCTCTAGTAATACCTTTGTTTGCTAAAGCTTTTTCAAGTCTAGATTTTTCCATTGCCCATGATGCAATTTTCCAAAAGTCATCTTCAGCTGTATATAAATCTTGTGATACTGACTTTAATTTTGATAAAGGTTTGAGTAACATTCTAAGACCTTTGTCTGATGTCATGGTTTCACCAAAGTTTACGTCTTCCAATAGTCTTGTTAGATCCCCTAATCTTACGTTTGAGTTTACGACACCTAATCTTAATAACTCTTCATATAAATCATTCTGTTGTCTAGTACCTTTTAATGGTGTTTGTAGTGCTTGGTATGCTTGTTTAATTGCAGCTCCATCAGGTATAATACCATTTGCTGTAGCAAATGCACCAGCACTTACAAAGTTTCTGACATGTGTTACCGGTGATAAAATTGTTTTAGCAATTTGTGATAAACCTTTTGGATATAAAATTAAACTTTGATACAGTTGTCCAAGTACACCTGCTTTATCAAAACTTAATGATGTAGACTCTAGAGCTTTTGCCATTCCTGGTGTAGTGTATAATTCATTTAATGGATTTACAGATCCACCTTTAGCTGCAACATCTAATGTTCTAGCCTGATCAATTCTTATTTGTTGGTAGTCATCACCAAATAATATTCGTGCTTCATCAGCTGTTTCTGCAAACA
>Ga0208428_1000533_pt1 | contig 17265 bp, 11 predicted proteins | sample DEB08_DNA_11_FD_184535 | JGI IMG/M metagenome (GOLD analysis project Ga0208428, IMG submission 184535) | Aqueous microbial communities from the Delaware River and Bay under freshwater to marine salinity gradient to study organic matter... | ecosystem: Environmental > Aquatic > Marine > Coastal ... | reverse complement strand
GGCTTACAGGAACCACCTTTGTTACCAGTTGGTACACCCATGGCTTGGCGAGTTCATACCTTGAGGGTGCTAACTTTCTTACTGCTGCTGTTTCTACTCCTGCTGATGCTCTCGGACATTCTCTCCTACTCCTATGGGGTCCTGAAGCTCAGGGAGATTTCGTCCGTTGGGTCCAACTTGGGGGACTCTGGCCTTTTGTGGCACTCCACGGAGCCTTTGCTCTCATAGGTTTCATGCTTCGACAGTTTGAGATTGCACGTCTAGTTGGTATTCGTCCTTACAATGCGATTGCGTTCTCTGGTCCGATTGCTGTCTTCGTCAGCGTTTTTCTTATGTACCCTCTCGGGCAATCTAGTTGGTTCTTTGCCCCCTCGTTCGGGGTTGCGGCGATTTTCCGTTTCCTTTTATTCCTCCAGGGATTCCACAATTGGACTCTCAACCCATTCCACATGATGGGAGTAGCAGGTATATTGGGAGGAGCACTCTTATGTGCTATTCATGGTGCTACTGTAGAAAACACACTTTATGAAGATGGTGAACAATCAAATACATTTAAAGCGTTTGAACCGACTCAAGAAGAAGAAACGTATTCAATGGTTACGGCTAATCGGTTTTGGTCGCAAATTTTTGGCGTTGCTTTTAGCAACAAGCGTTGGCTTCATTTCTTTATGCTTTTTGTTCCCGTTATGGGTCTTTGGGTTTCTAGTATTGGCATTATCGGACTTGCTCTTAACCTTCGTGCTTATGATTTTGTCTCTCAAGAAATAAGGGCTGCCGAAGATCCTGAGTATGAGACATTTACAACAAAAAATATACTTTTAAATGAAGGTATGAGGGTTTGGATGGCAGAAATTGATCAGCCTCAAATGAACTTAAATCTACCTGAGGAAATTTTCCCAAGAGGAAATGCACTCTAAACCACTTCCCAAACTGTCCACCGTCTCTTCACAGGGACGGTTTTTTATTGTATAATTACTTCATGAGCATCATACCAAATGAAACTAATCATTATGAAACAAAAGAAATCAAAGATTCGAGTGGAAGATTATTATCTCCAAGTATTATTCACCAAACGATGGGCATTGTTTCAGGGGTGTGTATCATGGTGTGAGTTTCCTGGATGGCCTTATCTTCAAATTAAATTTGGTATGGGTAGTTTGATTTCTATTTTATTTCAGGTCCATAAATTTGGATTGACTATTGGTTTATTTGAACGCACTTGGAAACTATGACTGACCTCTCTAAACTTTCCTACAAAGAACTTCAACAACTTGAAAAACAGATTGATGAACGCAAAGAGATGTTGCGTAATTCAAAAGATTGTGTTGAAGGATATAAAATCACATTCTGTGTGAAGTTCAATCCTGCTTCTCACGAATATACTGATTTGAGAAGTTCAGAAATGTTTGGTGATTACTTGGCAAATGATGTAGCAAATCTAATTATCAACGATTTTGGTCTTACTCAATCTGATGTGAGTGGTTTTGAGGTTGAAGAGATGATTGATGAGTATAAGGTAGAATGGAAGGACTTCTGGGAGAATGATGATGACTGACACCGATGTGAAAGAGTTTTTTATTGATTTGTATAAATCTCCTATTGAAATCAAACTCTTATTTCTTTACGCAATTTTAGATACGCAATTTTAGATACGATACGACATTACAATGACTGAACACAATTTACCAGATAAAGATGATGCTCCGTGGTTAGACACTGCATATGATGGATTTATGACTGGTGCTGAATTGGGTTTCACTCATTGGTTCAATGATATCTATGGTGTATATTCTCACCGTTGTGAATGGTTCTTTGGTGATTGTGAAGTAGAAGATGTAAATACCCGTAAGAAATTACTTTACAAATGGATTCATGCTGCTTACTGTGCTGGATATGAGGAGAGAGTACAATGACTGACAAAACTTGGCAAGTAATGAATGACCTTGAAGAAGCATTCAATCAAATTACTACATTCTCATTTCTTCTTGAGCAACTACAAGAAGCAGTAGATGCTAAAGATGAATTGGCTATTGTTGATGCCACTCTGGCACTTAATGCTTTCTATCCCCCTTATTGTAATAACTGGGATAACAAATTTAAGAAAGCATGGGATCATGTTGTGAAGGAAAGCAATGCACTATAAACCTGAACCTATACCCAAGTGGGTATACTGGATGGGTATTGGACTTATGGTCTTTACAATATTCTGTTTTGGTATTATGCTTGCAGGAATGATATACATATGATATACTGGGGGTCGCAAGACCCTCTTTTTTATGGAAGTAAAAGAAAACTATTATAAGTATTGGTATGATATCTGGAGTTCTCAGACTCCAGAAGTCTTGAATGCTACTGCACTTATTCGTGTCGTTGAATGCACGAATGGTTGTGTGCAACATGCATTCAGAGATGGTGATGAGCGAGCACTTTCTGTTGAGCAAACTCGTGATTGTATGAAACTCTCTATGGGCACAATCAAAAATAAAGTTCTTCCATTACCTGATGGCACAGAAGTTGTTCTTCCCAAAGAGTGTCATGAAATTATGAATGTCGCACGAGACCTTTATATTCGTGGATTTAAGCAAGGTGATGATGAGGCACTGGATGAGTTTTATGCACTGTCCAAGGCACACTTTCAGGTGTTAGGTAGAGAAATTATTGATAAGAAGTTTGACTTTTTAACAGAACACTTTGAGGATTTATTCACACTCTATTGGATTGGAGTGGGAAGACAATACATTTATGGTGTCGGTGAGTTTGCATGAATCATAGAAAACGGAAACAAGCAGAGAACGCAAAAAGACCTAAGAAAGAAAAATATGATCCATATAAGAATGACCCACCCGATGAAGTCTGCCCTTATTGTGGACGAAAAGGTAAGGCATGTTCTTATGTGAATCATCTTTCCAGAGCATGGGCAAGAGCAGTATGTCAACGTAAGAATAAATAATTATAGGTCGCAAATGCTTATGACTCCTCTACACTCTCCAAAAGAATACTTGTTTAATCTGTATACAACAAGTTCTGGAGAGGCAAAAAGATTATGGAGGAAACATATAAAGGAGCAATGGAAACACCGATGTGCATATTGTGGGTCTGATAAAAATCTTACAATCGATCACATTGTGCCAAGATCAAAGGGTGGAACAGACTTTTCCAAAAATGTAGTCTGTGCCTGTCACGATTGTAATCAAGATAAATCTCATACTCCTATGGAAGAATGGTATTTTTCCCAGGAGTTTTTTAGTATGAGTAGATATCAAAAAATCAAAGAACATATGAAACCAGAACCATCGATAAACCTTTATCGTTATGGATCAAGAAGAAATATCGTTTTATAAATAAATATATTAAAAGGCAGTATATACTGTCGATTCTGGTAAATACCAAGTTATAATAAATGGCCACTCCGATTCGGATCAAGAGGTCTGCTGTTGCAGGCAAAAAACCAACACAGGAACAATTACAGTTAGGCGAGTTAGCTGTAAACTTTTATGATGGTAAGGTATTTTTTAAGCAAGATACACAAGGTGTGGGTATTGGAACTCGCATCGTAGAAGTTGGTGCGGGAAGTACGACTTTTGTAGGAAAGACATTTTATGTAACTCATAATGGTGATGATGAGAATACAGGTTTAGATGATACTAATGCCAAAGCAACCATTAAAGCAGCAGCTGCTTTGGCATTTCCTGGAGACACTATTAAAGTTTATCCCGGAACATATAATGAAAACAATCCAATTAATCTTCCTGATAATGTTTCTGTCGAAGGAACAGAACTTCGTCGTTGTTTAGTTTCTCCACAAAATACTGATAAGGATTTATTTTATATCGGACAAGGATCACATATTACCGACTTAAGTTTTGTTGGTGGTCCAATGACTGGTGGTGCGGCTGTCATTTCATATCGACCATTATTAGGTATTGCATCAGATAGATTCTTTGACGCGGCAAGATTAATTCGTCAAAACATAGATTTTATTACCGGAGAAACTGTAGCATACATTGAGGGTACGGAATATAGTGACCCAGTTGTTTCGATTAATTCTGATGAATATAAGACAAACATTAAAAATGCAATGCTTGCAGTATGTCACGATATTACTAGGGGTGGAAATTCTAAATGTATTGCAAATGGATTAGGTTATTATGATGAAGATGGAAATGCTCAATATGGATTAGTTTTAAAAGATGGAGTTGATAGCACGAATGTAGATGCTTTAGATTATTCGATTGGCATTGCCCGTTCTTGCGTAAATAATATTTCTTGGTCTGGTAATCATCAATCCACTTTCCGTCAGGTTAGAGATTTAAGTATTCAGGCAGATGGTGCCACTGGTTCAAATACAGATTATGGTTCATGTGCCAATGTAAATTCAGCCGTCAATACTTGTGTAGGAATTATAAAAGGTATAGTTAATAATGGATTATTAGGAAATGCTCCAACATCAGGATTTACGACCAGTTATCCTGGAAATAATGGAGCATCTCCAAACTCTGGTATTCTTACTGCATCTTTAAGTCCTTTACAAGGAACCGGAATTATTACTAAGGGTCCATATGTAAGAAACTGCACTAACTTTATTCCAGGAAGTATTGGTGCACGTATTGATGGATTTAATGCTGATGAGGGAGACCAGATAAGTAATATTGGAGTTCAGGGTTCATTTAACGTTGACTCTTATACTCAATACAATCAAGGTGGCATTGGAGTATCAGTTACAAATGGTGCCTATTGCCAATTAGTTTCTATATTTACTATTTGCGATGATATTGCCATTTACTCTGGTGGCGGTGGTCAGTGTGATTTAACAAACTCAAACTCATCTTTTGGAACATTTGGTCTCATTTCAGAAGGACTTGGGGATCAAACATCCAAATGTAACGATCGTTATACTGGAGAAGTTTCTGCTTCAGCAACACAACTTACAGACACTGTAAGTGTTTCTGGTATCGCAAGTAATAGGCCATATCAGGGACAAGGTGTTTATTTTGGAGAAATTTATTATGAAGTGGATAGTGTTACAGTTTCATCTGGAGGAACTGGATATACTCAGGCACCGGTAGTCACTATTGGATCACCAACAGGACCAGGAGTCGCTGTCGATGCAACAGCAACGGCAACAATATCCGGAGGTTCTGTAACAAGTATAGATTTGATTGGCAATGGAACTCAATATAGAGAAATTCCAACTGTAACTATTGCTTCTCCAGATGTTGGAATAAACACCGCAACTGCTGTAGCAACAATAAGACCAGTTTATTATACTATCCAGTCGGCTACAGAACCATCCGCAGGAGTTTCTACCATCACTCTTAACACAGTTCTAAATAACACAGTGGGTGTTGGAACAACTGTTTTCTTCTCAAGGCAGAGTCTCCAAATTGTAAGTTCACATTCGTTCCAATATATTGGTGCCGGAAATACAATTGAAACTGCCTATCCATCGAAAGGTGGAATTACAATTCAAGAAAATGAGGTTGTAAAGAAAAATGGTGGACAAATAGTATACACAAGCACGGATCAAGATGGTAATTTTAGAATTGGTGATGGTGTTTTAATTGACCAGGCTGCTGGATCAATTACAGGTGATATCTATGTTAAGAGTTTATTCAGTCAGGTCACACCATTTATTCTAGCATTAGGAGGAGATTAATTAAATGGCAGTAGCAGTAAACGTATTCCGAACATTTACGGAAACAGTAGGAGTTACGACAAGTACATTTTATACAGCTCCAAATGGATACAGTGGTGTTGTTCTCTTGGCACAAGTAACTAATACTGGAAGTTCAACTCAAACAATAACAGTTGATTATAAAAGAGGAACTACTGATATAGAAACTCATGTTGTTAAAGACTTGGCAGTTCCTCCGAATGATACTGCCAATTTACTTGCTGGTAAATTGGTTGTTGAAACTGGAGATAAATTAACAATTGTTGGTAGTAATGGAACTGACTTGAAATTTTTATCAAGTATACTCGAAACATCTAACATCTAATATAAAGTAAAATGGTAGCACCAATTCGTTTTCTCAGCGGTAGACACCAAGAACAAAAAATCGGTGTAGTAGGAAGTACCGAAGAACTACAGGTATTAGAGGTAGTTGGTCGTGTTGGTATTGGTACTACTATTTTTGATGCTTCGGTAGATTTAGATATTCGTGGAGATGTTAATGTAACTGGCATTGCAACAATAAATGAAATATCATTTACTAAAGGAGTTGGAACATCTTTTCAGTCCACTGATTTAAATGTAACAGGATTTTCTACATTTGCCGGTAATATTGAAATAACATCTACTGGTGTTTCTACATTTGCCGGTAATATTGATGTCAATGGTGATTTGGATGTTGATGGAAGAACTGAACTTGATATTACTAATATCGATGAGACGTTAAATGTTGTAGGTATTTCTACATTTAAGTCTGATGTTAATATTGCGTCAGATACAAAAACATCGGCTATATTTGATATTGATGGATCTGTAGATCTTTATTATGATAATAATAAGGTATTTGAAACTGTAGGAACTGGTGTATCTCTTTATAATGGCACCTCCGATACTGCTACTATTTTCGGTCCAGAAAATATTGTTCTTGATCCAATGCCTGTTGGTGTCGGAACTACCAGCGGTGTTGTAAGAATTAAAGGTGACTTATATGTAGATGGAACTAATTTTATAGTTAATTCCGAAACCATTACATTAGCAGATTTTATCGTTGGTATTGCTTCAACTGCCACATCAGATTTACTTGCCGATGGTGCCGGTATTCAAATTGGACCTGACAATACACTCCTTTATGAACATAATGGGGGAACTAATCCATCACTGAAATCAAGTGAGAATCTTAATGTTGCTTCGGGTAAAGTTTATCAAATAGACCAAACGGAAAGACTTTCTGCTGATACACTAAGTCTTGGAACAGGAACGACGATACATTCTCCTGCTTCTAATACTCTTATTCTTGGGACAAATGGGGAAGAAAGGGCACGTATAACATCTGATGGTGATTTTGGTATTGGAACCACAAATCCAACTGGAAAACTTGATGTTGTAGGACATACCGAACTTGATACTGTAAATGTTTCTTCAGGTTCTATATTTAATGCGGTCGAAATTGATGGTGGATTAACTGCAAATAGTGTCACTGTAGAAGATCATACTGAGTTAAATCAACTTAATGTATCTGGTATTGCTACATTTACTGATAATGTAATTCTTGATAGCAAAAATTCTATCCAAATTCCTGTAGGAACTACTGAAGAAAGAGGATTTAGATTATTACAAACTAAGACCGGTTCTATTGGAATTGGTAGTAATAGAATTACTGGCATCAATACTGTAGGAATTCAAACAGGACAGTATATTCTTGGACCTTCTGGTATTTTAAGATCTAATACTCAAGTAGAGTCGATTGGTATTGGTTCAATTGGTATTGGATTGACTGCTTTATCGGCATCTTCTGGTGGGACATTTAGATTTGGTGCAGTTAGTATAGTAACTGGGCAAATTAGATTTAACAGTGAAACTTCCACTTTTGAAGGATATGGTTCTGGTGGTCAATGGGGATCTCTTGGTGGTGTTAAAGATGTAGATCAAGATACTTATATCGATTCAGAAACCTCTCCTGGATCTGATGAAGATACATTGTATTTTTATACCGGAGGATCTTTATCTGGAACATTCTCAACAACAAGTTCAGTTTTTAATAATGATGTCGGCATAGGAACTTCTGCACCATCTGCAAAACTTGATGTTCTTGGGCACACTGAACTTGATACATTAAATGTATCTGGTCTTTCGACTTTTGTTGGTAATATTGATGCTAATGGTGATTTAGATGTTGATGGTCATACTGAACTTGATACTGTAAATGTTTCTGTTGCAACAACGACAGCAAAACTTTATGTTGGTACAAATACTGTTGGTATTACTACCATTCTTGATGAAGATGGACTAACATCCGATAGTGATACTGCACTCGCAACACAGCAGTCAATTAAAGCATATGTTGATGCTCAGGTAACCGCACAAGATTTAGATATTCAAGCTGATAGTGGAGGAGCACTGTCAATTGACCTTGATAGTGAGACTTTAACAATTGCCGGAACCACGAATGAAATTACAACAGTAGGTTCTGGAAATACTATTACTATTGGTCTTCCTGATGATGTAACCGTAACGACGAGTTTAACATCTAAACAAATTACGGCAGACTATTATGGTGAAATGCATAAGAGTTTCTCCGAAATTGTTGTTACTTATGCATCATCAAAAACTGCAAATCATCGTTACTCTGGTCTTGGAACTGATAGATCTTTTGTTTTTGATGGAGATGAAGCACCTTATATTCAATTTGTTCCCGGAAAAACATATAGGTTTAATCAGGAAGATGGTTCAAACGCGAATCACAGACTTAAGTTCTATCTCGATTCTGGAAAAACAAATGAGTATGAGGATGGAGTAACAACTGTTGGAACAGTAGGAGATTCCAATTCTTATACTCAAATTGTAGTTACGAAACAAACTCCATCAGTTCTTTACTACGAATCAGGAAATGCTGATGATGATTTGATTGGTAATGAGATTAGTGTTGTCAATTCATTCTCCTATCTCGAAAACAATATTGGTATTGGAACCACAAATCCATTAAAAAAACTTCAGGTTGGAACTGCAAATACATTAGGAATCAATACTGATGGTACTGTATTTGTTGTAACTTCTGGTGCCGATGTCGGTATAGGAACTACAAATCCAACAGCAAAACTTGATGTTCTTGGGCACACTGAACTCGATACATTAAATGTATCTGGCATTTCCACACTCAGCACTTTAGGTGTTACTGGATTAACAACCACTCAAAACTTAAAGGTTGTTGGACTTTCCACATTTAATGATGATGTTCGTGTTTCTTTTGGTGATACCACTTCTTCGATTGGAATTGGAACCACCGCATTCACTCCATCAGAGGGTTTTATTGTAGATGTAAGAGGAAACGTACAGATTTTTGGGTCATTACTTGTTAATGGAACTGATGTTGATGAAGAACTGACTTCTCTTGGTGGTAATTTCACCAATTTAAGTGTAACAAATATAGATGTTTCCGGTCTCGCAACGTTTGGATCATCATCCACTGTAGACTTTAAGAACGGTATTGGAGTTACTGGTGGTGATGTTTCTATTGGAACTGCCGGAACTGGTTTTTATTATGATGATAGCACCGCAAGAGTTGGTATTGGAACTACAATTCCATCATATAAGTTAGATGTTGATGGTGATATTCATGTAACCGGATTTACAACTACTGCTAATATCACGATTGGAACAGGAAATAGTGAATACACACTACCAAATTATGATGGAACTGCAAATACATTCCTCAAAACAAATGGTAGTGGAACTGTTGAGTGGTGGTCGAGCACTAATATTAGAAATGCAACTCAACAAACTGCCGGTGCCGGTCAAACTGAGTTCACACTTACTTATGATGTTGGATTACTTGACGTATATGTTGACGGCACTTTAAAATCCACAGACGATTATGTTGGAACAAGTGGAACAAATATAATCTTTAACTCTGCTCTTTCTGGTGGTGAAAAAGTACAATTCCATGCTTTTAGTTATGATACAGTTTCTTCTAGAAAACTTTTAGACTTCTGGGCTAGTGATGACCAAGGAAATATTTACAATATAACGGATAATATTGGTATTGGAGTATCGAATCCTCAACAATTATTGGATGTTAATGGTGGTGTAAGAATTGGTGGTGGACTTTATGATTCTGGTAATAGTTCTGGATCTTCTCAGGAAGTACCCGTTTCCGATGGATCTGGTGGTTGGACTTGGAGTTCTGTTCCTAGTGTAGGTGTTTCTACAGCTGGTGGAAATATTGGCAACATTCAGTTTCATAATAATGTAGGAGTTATTGGTGGATCCGATCAATTTAATTTCGATTACACTAACAATAGAGTCGGTATTGGTACTACAGTTCCATTAAACAAATTAGACGTTCTTGGTTCTGTTTATATCAGTGATAATATTGGTATTGGAACCATAACTCCAACAACAAAACTGGATGTTCGTGGTGGAGCAAGATTAGGAAATCTTTCAGTTTCTAATGTTGGTGTTGTAACAGCAGTTTCTGGTGTTGTAACTTATTATGGAGATGGTAGAGGACTAACAAATCTTAATGCTTCTCAACTTTCCTCTGGAACAGTCCCTCAAGCAAGACTTTCTGGAACTTATGATATTAATATTACGGGATCTATTGATAGTGTTGGGGAAACAATTGGCATTAGCACTATATCAGTATATGATGATTTTATAGTTGGTGTCGGTGATACAACAGTTACTGCAGACTCTAATGGAAATCTGAATGTTACTGGCATCACAACAACAGGAACTCTTTATGTGGGTGCTGCTGGAACTATTGGTATTACTACCATTCTTGATGAAGATGATATGGCATCTGATAGTGCTTCTGCACTTGCCACTCAACAATCAATCAAGAAGTATGTTGATGATCAAATAACTGCACAAGATTTAGATATTACTGATGGAACGACGACAAGTTCCGTTGATCTTGATAGTCAGACACTTACAATTCAGGGTACAAGCAATGAAGTTGATGTTGCATTAAGTGGTCAATCTTATACCGTAGGTCTTCCTAACAATGTAACCGTAACAGGAACACTAACTGCAAATGTTGGATTTGCGAATACAATGTCTTTCTCCAATACTATTACTGGTATTGGAGAAACTACAGATGCCGTGACTTTATATTCAGGTTTGTCTACCGCACAATATCGTTCGGTAGAATATTCGGTTCAGGCAACTCAGGGTTCTAATTTCCACTTTACAAAATTATTGGCGATTCATGATGGTTCAAATCCATATCTGACTGAGTATGGAACTGTTTATAATAATTCTCCTGTGGCATCATTTAATGTTGATGTTGCTGGTGGATTTATTCGTTTACGTGCGACTGCCGGTTCAGCAACAACGACGAATTATGTTGTGAACTTTACAGCAAATAAAGTCTTCTAATAAATAATAAAAAAAGTAATCGAGCACAAAGGGGATAGTGAACCTTGGCTAATCAAGATTTTAGAGTCAAAAACGGACTCCAAGTAGGACGCGATATTTCATCTGCCGTAACAGTCGGTATTGGAACAACAACTGCTCCAACATCGAATGTAGATATTCAGGGAACGGTATCTGCTACAGGAACAATTACTGCACCAACTTTTGCCGGAACTGCCACTACGGCAAATAATCTTTCTGATGCGGCTAATATCACAACCGGAACTATTAGTGCTGATCGACTTTCTGGAAATTATAATATTAGTATTACGGGATCAGTTTCTGATAGTGATTCTATAGGTGTTAAGACAGCAACAATAGATAATAATTTAAACGTAGGTGCTGGTAATACGGGTCTTTTTGCGGATGCAGATGGCCAGTTATTAGTTACTGGTATTGCCACTTTTAAAGATAATGTAATTCTTGATAGTATCAATTCTATTCAAATTCCTGCCGGAACTACTGAAGAAAGGGGATTTAGGTTATTAGAAACCAAAACTGGTAATGTTTCCGGTGTTGGAACAAATAGAATTACCGGTATTGATACGACTGGAATTGAAGTTGATCAATATGTTCTTGGACCTTCTGGAGTCTTAAGGGAGAATACTCAAGTAGAGTCAATTGGTATTGGTTCAATTGGTATTGGATTGACTGCTTTATCGGCATCTTCTGGTGGGACATTTAGATTTGGATCTGTAGGTTTAGTTACTGGTCAAATTAGATATAATACAACTGATAGTACTTTTGAAGGATATGGTCCCGGTGGTCAATGGGGATCTCTTGGTGGTGTCAAAGATATAGACCGTGATACGTACATAACTGCTCAGAATGATTTAGCAGTTGATGATGATACATTACGTTTTTATACCAATGGAACGGAAAAAACCACTATCAATTCTGATGGCAACGTTGGGATTGGTTCCACATTACCAACAGCAAAACTGGATATTAATGGATCTCTGAATGTCTCTGGTATTTCTACCTTTGCTTCTGATGTTGATATAAGCACTAACCTAACGGTAGATGGTCTTAGTGACTTAGACGAACTTAATGTTTCTGGTATTGCTACATTCCAGAATGATGTAATAATTGAAAATAAGTTTCAAACTACTACTGATGGATTTAAGATTCTGAACGGAACTTCAGAAACTGCCGTAATTTCTGGTCCTCAAAATATTATTCTTGATCCATCACCAGATGATGTTGTTGCGATTACAACTGGTGCAATTAGTTCTGCTGGTGTCTCTACAATCACCGGTATTACCACTACCAATATTGCTGTCGGTAATCTGATTCAAGAAGTTGATGGGATTATCTCTACAGGAACTACCGTTACTAGTGTTGGTGTAAGTCAGGTTGGTATTTCCAAAACTTCTCTTGGTGACACAACAAATCAGGAATTTACGTTTGTAAATCAGACAACTACTGGTATTGTAAGAATTAAAGGTGACTTTTATGTTGATGGAACTCGCACAGAAATTAATTCAACGACACTGACAGTTGACGACCTTAATGTTGTCGTTGCTTCAGGTGCGACCAATTCGATAGCAGCTGATGGTGCAGGTCTGACTGTTGATGGTGCGAATGCTTATCTGAAGTATAATTATAATGCCGGAACGAATGAGACCTGGGAACTCAACAAGAATGTTGGTATTGGAACTGATAATGCGACTGCAAAATTAGATGTCAATGGAACTCTGAATGTATCGGGTGCTTCTACATTTTCTGAAGATGTAAAGGTAAAAAATCTTTATCCACTTACAGATAATAGTGGTGTTGTTGGAAGTTCTTCTCTTACTTGGAGCAATGGACAATTTACTAACTTAACTATAGATAGTACTCTTAGTGTTCGTAGTGCTATAGATTTAGCAGATTCTGATGTATTAAGATTTGGTTCAAGTGATGATGTTAAGGTTTATTATAGTGGAGTTGCAAATGACTTAGAGATTGAACTTGAGTCTGTTGCAACTCAGATTGCTATTACTAATGAGGGCACTTATAAGCACATTATTACCAAAGATGGTAAAGTTGGCATTAACACTTCAACAACACCAACAAGAGAATTAGAAGTTTATGGTGATACATATATTTCTGGTGGATTTAGTGCTGGTATCGTAACTGCCACCTCATTTGTTAAAGCATCTAATAGTGGTGGATTCCTCAAAGCAGATGGATCTGAAGATACTAATACATACCTAACATCATACACAGAAAGTCAAACCCTTGATGATGTTCTCACACTAGGTAATGCAAGCGGTATTGGATTATCTGTTGGTGTTGTTACGGCAACATCTTTTTATGGTGATGCTAGTGGATTAAGAGGTTTAAAATCAACCGAATTGGTATCTTATGCTTCGGCATCTGATATATCTAATTCTGCACTAAGCATCTCTGGAATTTCTACTTATAATGAAGTCGGTATCTTAACCGGAACTTATGCTTCTCAGTCTAGTGATTATTTTGGACACTCAGTCGCAACAAGTGCCGATGGCAAAACCATTATCGTTGGTGCTGTTGGTGATGATATTAATCCATCTGGAATTGGGTCATATGGAGTTGTATATGTCTTTGATCGTGAAGGAAATAACTTTAATGAAGTCGGTATCTTAACCGGTTCTTATGCTTCTGAACATCTTGATTATTTTGGAATGTCAGTAGCAACCAGTGCCGATGGTAAGACTATTATCGTTGGTGCTCATCGTGATGAGATTAATCCATCTATAACCAGTACCGGTGTTGTATATGTCTTTGATCGTGAAGGAAATAACTTTAATGAAGTCGGTATCTTAACTGGTTCTTATGCTTCTCAGTTTAATGATTATTTTGGATGGTCAGTTGCAACCAGTGCCGATGGTAAGACTATTATCGTTGGTGCTGCTTATGATGAAACTTCTGGAACTGATGGTTATGGTCTTGTTTATGTCTATGATCGTGAAGGAAATAACTTCAATGAAGTCGGTATCTTAACCGGTTCTTATGCTTCTCAGTCTAGTGATAGCTTTGGACGTTCAGTAGCAACTAGTGCCGATGGTAAGACTATCATTGTTGGTGATCGTAGTGAAAACGCTAGTTCTGGAGTTGTTTATGTCTTTGATCGTGAAGGAAATAACTTTAATGAAGTTGGTATCTTAACCGGTTCTTATGCTTCTGATTCTGATGATAACTTTGGAAATTCAGTAGCAACCAGTGCCGATGGTAAAACCATTATCGTTGGTGCTCTTAGAGATGAGATTAATCTATCTGGAATTGGGACATATGGAGTTGTATATGTCTTTGATCGTGAAGGAAATAACTTTAATGAAGTCGGTACCTTAACCGGTTCTTATGCTTCTGAATATTTTGATTTCTTTGGACACTCAGTCGCAACAAGTGCCGATGGTAAGACTATCGTTGTTGGTGCCTATCTTGATGAGACTGGAGCAACTAGTTCTACTGGAGTTGTCTATGTCTTTAATCGTGAAGGAAATAACTTTAATGAAGTCGGTATCTTAACCGGTTCTTATGCTACTAGTAATAGTGAGAACTTTGGATACTCGGTAGCAACCAGTGCCGATGGTAAGACTATTACCGTTGGTGCTTATAAAGATGGGATTAATCCATCTATAACCGGTACCGGTGTTGTTTATGTCTATGATCAAGAAAGAGAAACATATGTATTCTCAGATGCCAATGGTAATATTGGTATTGGTTCCGCACAACCGACTGCAAAACTTGATGTCAATGGAATAGTTAAGGCAACTTCATTTGATGGTAATGCGACAAGTGCATCAGTAGCAAGTAGTATTACAGTAAGTACAACATCTGATACAAGTGCATATCCCTTATTTGTTTCGGAATCAACCGGTGGCAATAGAACACCATTTGTTGATAGTGACATTTATTATAATACAAGTAATAATACATTAAGTGTAGGAATTATTACCGGAACTACATCCACTTTTGGAACAGTTAATGCAACTAGTAAGGTCGTTCTAAAAGACGGAAAGAATTTGGAGTTTGGAGATGCTTCAAATGGTGATGTAAAAGTATTCTATGATGGAACTGCAAATGACTTAGAGATTGAACTTGAGTCTGCTGCAACTCAGATTGCTATTACTAATGAGGGCATTTATAAGCACATTATTACCAAAGATGGTAAAATTGGCATTAACACTTCAGTAACACCAACAAGAGAATTAGAAGTTTATGGTGATGCATATATTGATGGTAATGGAACAACGGGGACAATTTTTGGTCCAGAAAATATCGTTCTTGATCCGTCACCTACGGGAGTTGAAGGTGTATTTGTTTCTTCTGGAATTTCTACAGAGGGAACAATTGGAATCAGCACTGATATTATTACTGGAATAGATACAACAGGAATAACTCAAGGATTAGTTGTTCAGAATCAATATGTTCCTTCTGGCACTACAGTTACTTCCATTGGTACTGGAGAAGTTGGTATTGGCACTACTACGACTAATGTTGGTATAGCAACAACGACATTTGATTTTGGTACTATTCCAACATCAAGTGGTATTGTAAAAATTGAAGGTGACTTAAATCTTGGAATCGAACGCACCTATAAAATTAATGGAAGTGATGTTCTTGGTTCCACTACACTTGGTTCTGGAGTAACTAATTCTTCATTGACTAATTTAGGAACTCTCACCAGTCTAAATGTTTCTGGTATTACTACTCTTGGTGTTACTACTGCCACTGATATTACGGGTCAACAACTTAATATTTCTGGTATTACAACTTTAGGTGTTACTACTGCCACTGATATTACGGGTCAACAACTTAATATTTCTGGTATTACAACTTTAGGTGTTACTACTGCCACTGATATTACGGGTCAACAACTTAATATTTCTGGAATCATAACGGCAGCTACTGTTAATGCTGCTAATAAAGTATCGGTTGGTAATCACTCAATAGAAATCTTATACTCCGCTCATACTGCAAGTGCCGGAATAGCCTCAACGATTGATACTTTTGCGACTTCTGCACATAACTTTGCAGAATATACGATTCATGTTACAAATAATTCCAATATTCAGACACAGAAAGTTCTTGTCATGCATGATGGGGATGACGCATACTCTCAGGAATATGCAATTATGTATAATCCAAGTAAGATTGTTTCAATTAGTGCAACAATTTCTGGAGGTAATGTATTGCTACAAGCAACACCAGAGACTGGAATTTCCGGTGCGATTGTTTACACGATGTTTAGAAGTGCTGGATATTAGAAGTGCTTCATTTTTATAGTTAATAACTAGTAACTAATAAATAATTAAAAAGTATAAGCAATGGCAAGTAAAAAATTTGGTGTATCTGATATTGAAGTAACTGGTAATCTTTCTGTTACTGGTGTTGGAGTTCTTGGCGTTTATACTGATATTGACAAGAATGTTAATGATCTTGCTGATGATAGTAGTGCATTAAGGATTTATAATCCTGGTGATGGACCATGTTTAACAGTAGATTCTGGTGATCCTTCTAAACCAGTTTTTCAAATATCTCATGATGGAATAGGATCTGGTTCCGGATATTTTAATTTGAGTAGTTTTGATTCATATAGACCGACCCAGACTGGTACTGCAATTACTAGTAAAGCTGTTGACTCGACATCAACTTTCGGGACTGATGATGAAGTATATCAGTATTATAGAGATAATATAGGATTCTTTGATATAGATCAGGATGGAGTTGTATCTCCGTCTGATGCTTTAATCTTAATGAGAGGATTATTTGGTGGTGCATTTAGTGGAAATGCCTTGACTAATAATGCAGTCATGGGTACTGGAACCTATACTAATTCTGATTATGATGAACTGTATGACAGAATTCAGGTGATGAAGAATGCTCCATACACTCAAAACGTTAATGTTGGAATAACCACAACAATTCTTACTGGAGTTACAACTTCTCAAGTTATTGTAGGAAATAATTATCCTGTTGGAGCCAGTACATTTATTGCGGCAAATACTGAAGTAACTGCTATTGGTTCTGGCGAAGTTACCATAAGTAAAGCTACAACCAACACTGTCTCATTAACCGGTGTTGCCGTTACCTTTGGAATGGCATCTCATGGATATGGAATGTTGGATGTAGATGGTGATGGTAGTACAACGGCACTTGGTGAAGGTCTGATGATAGTCAGAATGGTGGGACAGTACGGTGAAAACACAAATACT
>Ga0208428_1000526_pt1 | contig 17416 bp, 24 predicted proteins | sample DEB08_DNA_11_FD_184535 | JGI IMG/M metagenome (GOLD analysis project Ga0208428, IMG submission 184535) | Aqueous microbial communities from the Delaware River and Bay under freshwater to marine salinity gradient to study organic matter... | ecosystem: Environmental > Aquatic > Marine > Coastal ... | reverse complement strand
CTAAACGAATCTATATTTGGTTGCTCAAATTTACTTTCACCACGCTTTGCTCTGTCTTGAAAAGTCTTGAAGGTTTCACCGTTGTCGTCTTGAGCATCATAGTCTTGTCCAACAAATGATGCACCACCACCCCAGCCAAGTTTATCAATGGTGAACAACCAAGGAACAACTGTCTGCATATAGTATCGACAACTATCATTGCCTTGAAAGTTGTGTCGCTCTACATGAGGAATATAAGAGATGTCTGCATCATATTCATCTACAAGTGTGTTGTGAAAAGACCAGCGAGGTGCTTCTACAGTAACGACTGTATCACCCTTTTGTTGGTGATGCTGTTTCAAAGTATCTGCAAAGGTGTGCCAGTGTTTACGAATGTCTGGTTGATGCTTACTCTTAATCTCCAATCCAAACTTCTTAAATGGCAAATCTAAACGAGGTTTCAGTATCAATACTTTACTCATGCCCAACACCTTGTAGTTGCTGTAGGCAGACGATTGAACTTCTTTTTCATTTCGACATACCTTACATTGTTAAACTTTCTGTCACCCTTACCAGTCCAGATTGTTGTTCCATCTTTGAACTCCCAATCCATAAACTCAGCATCAAACTTTTCTAACTCCGCATCATTTACTCTAGCAAAAGATTCGGACAAAGCAATCTGGTCAAGAAACCATTCCCATGGCCCTCTTCCAATTCTTTCCACAACTGCTTCAGCAAGCGGTAATGCTCTGTCGTCCATATAGACAGCACCAGCGGCTACTCTTGTTCCTTCGTTTTCCCAACCAATTGTGCCTGGAATTGGTTCTCTTGGAAAAAACCCAGCCGCTTTCTCAGGCCATGCAAAGTCCTTCATAATCATACAGTCAACATCAACAGTCATGACTTTCTTTGCGTGTGGTAGAATAACTGGTAGAACAATAAATCTTAGACAGGCGTAATATGTGCGCTGTCCTCTTCCCATATTCTCAGGGTCACTGTAAGTGAATGTAGTGGTAACATCGGTATCTGTGTTTAGAATATTTGCGATGTTGTATGTTTCTTGAGTTGGCTCTGTGATATGAATATGAACATCCTTGTTCACATCATTACACGAATATACCAGAGATGGTGCGTGTTCTTTGAAGTATTTTTCATCACAAGCGGCAAACACCACTGGATGTGTTGGTACTTCTCCATATATACTCATCTCAAATCGCCTTTATGTATTAGTAGTTCAAATGTGTTCCAAAGTTTTTCAAATCTGACTTGATACATTGATTGCAAACCAATAAGATAATTATCAATTTCATCTTCAGTCATACCACTACGACTATCACGCATAGCCCACATCAAATTATCAATATCTTCTCTAATACTCCAGCATTCCATTATTTGTGATTCTAAAGTGAATCTATCAACTTTTTCTGCTTGCGATGATTTTAAGTCCATTCACATACTCCTCATAATCACCAATGTACATATAATGTCTTAGGACACCTTTACAAGAATTTATTAAGTTATAGTGATATTCTACATCTTCTTCAACATTATTATATACACCAGCGCCAATACCATTAACCATGTCTACACTGTTAATAAAGTCAATAGAATATTCTAGTGTATCCTTTATCTCTTCAACGAGAAGTCTGTCAAGAGATTCTTCATCTACTCTAATTGTTTTCATCGGCCTATAATCCCATAATTTACACCACGATTTACTTGGTAGTCTTCAAGTTTATATCCAGCGGCTTCTGCTTCCTCGTAAGTCTTGTGAAATAGTTCCACTAAGTCTTGTCTTGGATGCTCTTCTGGTGTTCCAGTAAACCAAGCAGGCTTCCAAGGTTGTGTGGGCATATGAGTGTAATGCAGATGATAGATAGGCTCTGCATCACCATCATGACTGTTCCAACGAGGGTCTAAGTCACCAACCAGATTGTTTTGAATGAACAACTGCATAAACTGATGGTGTGCGGTTTCATTTGACTTCCATGTATTCACAGGCGGCATTCCATCTTTGAACTTTGCATTATCAAAAAGAATCACACAAAACTCTTTACCACCAAAACGCTTACCATCCCTAGCAAGCATCCATTTGTCATCAGCAATGTCCATATCGAACAATTCACCAATGTCTCGTAGATTAATCATGTCACAATCTGTGTAGATTGCACGACCTTCAAAGTTGCAGTATTCTGGAATACCCCAACGATAGCCACTGAAAGGTGTTGACCAGCGTTTGTCTTCCCAGCCATACCAATATGATTCAGCATCAGTTGTTTGACGCATCCAAACAATATCAACTTCTCTATCTGTATTTTTTCTTATAGAATATTCATAAGCCATCTCAATCTTTGCGTCTTCACCATTTGCTGATGTGCCGATGAATAGTCTAATAGGATTAGAACTCATAACGAAACTCCTTTATTTCATCTGCAAATAACTGTGACACAATCTTCCGTGTCGTATCAGTATGCATTTCTTTATAATCTTTTACTTTTCTAATTCCTGATTTTAACTTAGTCTGACCCACTTTGTCAAGTGAAATGTGAAGTCCACGCATCTTTTTCAACCAAGTATACAAGTCTCCCATCTTTTCATATTTGAAGACTTTAACATTATTGATTGGTTGATATAGTTTCCAATCTTGTGGAAGCAAGTTACAAGTCTTCATGTAGACAGGAAAAGACATATCACCAAACTGATGAGGCTTGATGTGTTGATGCCAGTAGTAACTGCTTACAACTTTGTCGTATGGATTTCTTTCGATTGTAATGATGTCGTAGTTTGTGCCTTCTGGAAAATATCTAGACATGATATCTCTAAGAGGTATATGTCCATTTGTGTCTGGTTCGATATTTAATGCAGGCGTTCCATCTCTACTTGAACCAGTGCAGATATCGTTTTCACCTAAGTATGGTAACATCAACTTTTCAAATGTTGAGCCAGCAGTCTTTCGTGTCTTTACAAAAATAAAATTGTATTTGTGCGAGATAATCATTGTGTCACAATCACCGTTCCAGATTGAAACCAGTTACGACATAATGGAGCGACTTTTCTATCATGATTTTGCAACCATTCATTCAAAGCCTTCCATTCATGGTCAGCCCAAGTGGTGTAGAAAACTCTCTGTAATTTTGATGGGGATGCTTCTTGGAATATGTAACGCCAGCATGATAGTTCATCAAAGCGAATGATACAGCCAGGCTTAATGTAGTCGTTCAGATTTTCAAAGATTGTAACACAAGAAGAATAGATATCGCTATCAATGTGTAGATAAGATATACTCTCGTTTTCTGGTTTGGGTCGTTCATATCCATGCTCTGCTTTTTCTTTCAACCATTGTGGAATAGTTGTATCAAAGTAACCCTTGACAAGAGATACATTCTCTGTGACTTCTGGTAGTTCACCACCTCTATCAAACGCTTCTTTCTTTACCATCTTCTGACCCATATCCCAATCTTCTGGAAGCCCTTCAAAGGAATCAAATCCTACGAACTCTAAGTCAGGTCGCATGGTAGCAATGCAGTTGATAGTTTGTCCAGTGTGAACACCAAACTCTAGATTCCATCCTTTATCATTAATCATAGGTGCAAGCCAGTCTAGTTCTCTGAACCTAGCCTGCATAGTGTCTCTGTCGTCTGGATGGTATGAGAATTTTTTTAGTTTTTCAAAGTCTGAAATCTTCATTGTATATTCGCCCTTCAACTATGTGTTCCGCTTTGCGATACCACTTACCATTAATGTTATCATTATAATATTTAGTGTCTTCTAAAACATTGTTTAGAAACTGCTGTTTAACTTCCTCATAGTTTACATCACCTTTTGTCGTATGTAAAGACAAAATTACTCTTTGGAAGTTTTCTTTTCCCAATTCCTTGACTTCAGAGAGCAAGTCTGTAGAAGAGCCATAATACTTCTTCCAATCCGACTCTTTGCGAACTCTCTTTGTCTTTCCCTTTTCTTTGCGTAGTGTGTGGAAATACTTTCTGCCGATATAGCATCGGCCACTATCTTTCCGAATGATGACATAAACAAACCCTACATACTTTTGTATGTCCTCTGAAGTAAAAGGTTTTCCATTGAATGTCCAAGGATTATCGTAATCAATCTCTGTAATCATCAAAATCTAGTTCATCATACTCATCATCTACATCATGCACCCAATCTTCTTCATCAAGTTCGATGTCCATTTCAGAGCCACAGAACGCACAATAGACGGGCTCGTTTTTCTCCGAACCTTCTACTATAAGTTCATATGATACACCACAAGAGTCACACTCTAGTTCATATACCATTTCGTCTACTGGACTCATACTGGACACCTTTCCTGTTTTGATTGAATCTGATAGTATTTAGTATAAGATGAAACTAGGCCGCTGAAGCATAAGCATCAGTCCAGTCACCTGTCAAACCAGCAACTTCATATTCAGTGACACGATTTTCAAAGAAGTTAGTATGGTCAGCACCATTCAATACCCACTCAAGCCATGGAAGTGGATTTTCTTTCACCTTGAAATTCGTCTTCAAACCAAGTTGTAGTAGTCGTCTGTCAGTAATGTAGCGAATATATTGCTTCACTTCATCCTTTGACAAACCTTCGATATCACCCATCTCATATGCTAGGTCAATAAACTTATCCTCAAGTTCCACTGCATAGCGAGACATCTGATAGATATCTTTCTTGAACTCATCGTCAACGATACGAGGATGTTCTGAACAGAATGCACGAAAGAGTTTTGATACACCTTCGACATGAATTGATTCATCTCTGATTGACCATTCAACAACCTTACCCATACCTTTCATCTTACCGAAACGCTGGAAGTTAAGAAGCATCACAAATGATGCAAACAGAGCGACACCCTCATTGAAGACTGACTTTGCAAGTGCTAGTCCTAGTCCTCTTTGTGTTGTTGTATCACTGTCTGTCATGAAGTCAATCTTATCTGTCATCTCTTGATACTCAAGAAACGCATGATATTCACTGTCTGGTAGTCCTAGTGTTTCATTGAGAAGTGCATATGCTCTCTGGTGAATGCCTTCTCTTGTAGCAAACGAACCAAGCATATTGCGAACTTCATTATTCTTGAACTTAGGAATGAACTGGTCATAATAGTTCTGTCCAACAGCAACATCAGATTGCGTGAATAGTCGTAGGATGTTTGTGATATATTCTTTCTCAGTTGCAGAAACCTTACCACCCTTCCAGTCTGTCACATCTTCAGACAAGTCTACCTCATCTTCAATCCAGTGAACCTTCTCATGTCGTGTTGTGATTTCAACAGCCCATGGATAATGAAACGGTTTGTATGTCTTGGAGAACTCCATAAGTCCACCAGACTTTTTCTTTAGCAACTGGTCAGCCCTTTCCATCAACTGATTGTAACCACCAATGTGTTTACCGTCAATAAAGATTTGTGGAACAGAGTTCACTCTACGAACTTGTGAACCTTGTTCGATAGTTTCAACCACACCATTGAGTTTCTGATAAAACGCAAGTCTTTGCTCTTCATTATCTAATACATTCTCTGTATATGAGAATCCATGCTTGTTAAACCAGTCCTTGGCCATCACGCAAAAAGGACAATCTGATTTTGAATAAATTACTACTTCCATATTTCTCTCCTAGCCTTGACAAGCAACACATTCGTCTTGTGACATTTCAGTGAAGTCTTGCAGTTTTTCTCTTTCGATTTTTTGTGCAACATTTTCTGCTCTTTGGGATGTTTCTGTTCTTAGATAATACATACCCTTACATCCATACTTCCAAGCATTGAAGTGTGTCTTATGTAGATAACCTCTACTTGCTCCAGCAGGGAAGAAGACATTAAGCGATTGTCCTTGACACAAAAACTTTTGTCTATCACCAGCAAGTTTGACAACCCAATCTTGGTTGATTTCGATACCTGTTTTGAAGACTGCTTTTAGTTGCTCAGACAAGAAGTCTAAGTGTTGTACAGAGCCACCATTAGTAATAATGGAACTCCAAACATCTGGTGTATTCTTACCAAGTTTTTCTAGTTCTTCTTCTAGATATCTATTCTTCGTCAAATGAGAGCCGGCTCTTGTACGAGATGTAAATGCATTTGCTTTCCACGGCTCAATAGATGGTGATGTATTACCAATAAGAGAAGAGTTAGCATTAGGTGCGATAGCAAGCATATGAGCATTGCGTCTACCAGTGCCTTCCATATCTGGTGCTTCACCCCTCTCAAAACCTAGTGTATTTGATTCCTTGATTGATTCTTCTTGAATATATCTGAATATATTTTCATTGAGAACCATAGCATCCTGAGACTCAAAAGGAACACGATGCTTTTGTAAATAGGAATGAAAACCCATAGCACCAAGTCCTAGTGAACGCTCCTGTTGTGCAGAATATCTAGCACGACTGATTTCATCACCAGCATGGTCGATGAAAAATTGTAGCACATTGTCCAAGAAACGAATCAAGTCACGAATCATTTGCGTTTCTTTCCACTCATCAAATCTTTCAAGATTGACAGAAGATAGACAGCAAACGGCAGACCTATCTTCACTAGTAGGAAGATGAATTTCGTTACAAAGATTACTACCACGAATCTTTAGTCCTTTCTTTTTCATCGTTTCTGGTAATGCACGATTAGCAGTGTCGATGAAGTTAAGATAAGGCTCTCCAGTGCGAAAACGAATCTCTAAGATTTGTTCCCACAAGTGTCTTGCTCTCATAGTGTCACGAACAGAATCATCATTAGGGTCTTTCAAATCCCACTTTTCGTCATTCGCAACTGCTTCCATAAAAGCATCTGTAATATTAACTGCATGGTGTAGATTCAAACACTTACGATTGACATCACCAGTCGGAACTCTCATATTGATAAACTCAATAATGTCTGGATGGTCAATGTCGATATAAGCGGCGTAAGAACCTTTTCTTGTGCGTCCTTGACGATATGCTACCATATCAGCATCTACTGTGTGTAGAAAAGGCATAGGCCCAGGCGCTTTGTTAGATACGGAACGAACATCTGACCAGTGACCTCCTACACCACCACCTTTTACAGATAGCCAGCGTAGTTCAGCAGAATGGTCGATTAGTCCTTCCAGCGAATCAGGAACATATGTCAAAAAGCATGAGATAGGAAGTGCTTTAACCTTCTGTCCTTTCTCTGGTGCATTTGATAGCACAGGAGATGCAAACATAAACCAACCCTTAGAGACATATTCATAAATTCTTTGAGCAAGTTTCTTATCACCATAACTGTAAGCAGAAGCCGCTCTCGCAAAAGCGTGTTGAGGTGATTCCTCACTCTCTGTACAGTAATAGTCTTTAAGAAGTTTATAACCTTGCTCAGAGAGAATAGAATCCCTATCGAGGTCAATGTTTACACCCATATATCTCATTGATTGTTCCTTATTTTTTGATTAGATTTTTTGATAGAGGAAAGATGTCAGCAATGACTGTAGCACAAGCCTGAGCAATTTCCATGTGTTCTTTTTGAGTGCCATTTGCACTTCTTAGTTCTATATAGTGAACCCATGAACGAATAGTTCCATTCATTAGCAAACGAGTCTTTGTTAAACCTTCTGGTAAAACTGCTCTTGCTTGTTCCTTTGCAATACCGTGATTGATTGCCCATTCATATGCATCTTTGCATTGATTGATTACACCAACTTGTCGTCTTTGCCATTCTGTTGCTACCTCAACCATCTGAGGATTTTCCATGATATCAGGTGTCAACTCAATTGAGTTTTGTCTATTCTCTTCATCCTGTAGACGACATTCACGATACTGAAACCAATCTCCCATAGAAGATGGTTCAGCATATCTCTGACTGAACTCTTGAAAAGAAAAGGAACGGTGTCTTACCATTTGGTGTGCGATGTCTCTAGTTGTTTCAATCTCCAAGCAAGCACTAGCCATTTCCAAAGGACTCCAATGCTTATGCTTAATCAAGTATTGGATTAACTTTGTAGATGTCTTTGTGTTAAGTTGATTTGCAGGATTTGAAACTCTAGCGCAGTATGATATTAGGTCTTGTACATCATCAATGCCTTCAGACAAAAACTTCTCTGTTGGCTTGGAATAGGAAACCAGCCTTACATTCATATCTTTCTCCACTCTGTGAGTTTTAATTTTGCTGTCAAATTTTGAAATGTGTTATCATTTATAATCCTAAGAATCTCTGAAATGCTCATTTTCGCTAGTATCATATCATTAATATCTTTTTCTTTCAAAAAACTTGGCCAGACACATACAGAGGCACCAGCAGAAATATTTTTTTCCATCTTCTTGATGATTTCACTACTTCTTGGTTCATTATCATAAACATATACAACATCTGGTAGGTTCAGAGACTTCATGTCTGCACCAGCCATTGCGAGACTGTTTGGTAGGAACATACTATCTATAGGCCCTTCGGTGATATAGATACGCTTCGTCTTATCCACCTCTTCCAATCCAAATACTTTGATAGCGTCCTCATCTAACATGATGGTAATATACTTGACAGCACTTTTACCAAATGCTCTACCTTGAAATCCAATCAGATTCTCACGCTCATCAAAGAATGGTATGATAAGTCTGGGCTCGTCATACTTCTCATTCAGTTTATTTGGTATGATACTATTCACCCACTCTGCAAACTTAGGTGCATAGAATAACTTGCGATGATACTCCTTTGGTATCATTCGTTTCTCAACATACTTCTTTGCTGGATGGTCAAATCTCAACTGAGAGATTTTCTTCAGCGATTTTAGGGGGGTCTTTAGATGATAATTTCTATTGCGGAACTTTATACCTGTTGAAGTCTTAGGCGGCGTCACGGGCTCTCTACGCTTGTCTAAGAACCGTTCTGTGCGGTATTCCTTGTGTAACTCAGGATTTACATGATTGATAAGTTTATCAACATTTGCACCAATACCACAGTTGTGACACTTGTATAGGTATGCACCTTCAACGAGAAACACATAACCTCTCGCTTTGAGTTTATTCTTCTGACTGTCTCCACAAAACGGACAACGAAAGTTGAACAGATTGTTGTCCTTCCGCTTGAATAGAGGAAGTTGACCCGACAGAAGATTCAGGTATTTCAAATCAATGTAATTGCTCATAATGTAGTAGATTATAGGGGAAAAGGTTTAGATTGTCAAGACAAAAAATCTTTGATTATGTCGAATCCACCAGATAGAATGAAACCCACAACGATACCGCCACCAACGACTGTCCACTTCCATTTTTCTAAAGAAGTGACTCGTTCATCCATGCGCTTGTTTACTTGTGCTTGTTCAGCACGAATCTCTTTCATTTCCGACATGAGTTCATCCTTCATGTCAGAGATACGCTTATGCAATCTCTCATGCTCCATTTTTGACTCTTTTCGTAAGTCGTTGATGTATTCAAATAAACTAACTTGATTTTCCGACATCACGACTGTCCTCACACTTACAATCTGTGCAAACATCGTTCACACAGTCTTTACATTCTCCACCACAATGACAATCGTGGCCACAGTTACATTTTTTTGCTGGTGCTTCCATAGCAGATATCCTTGCTTCTAATTCGTCTATCTTTTTTGTGACATATGGATACTTCTTTCTCCATGCGTCTGTAGGTTGTTCAAACCAAGTCCATCCCCATCTCTCAACAAGGTAATCAAGAGTCTGGTCTAATTTAGCATAACACCACAAGCCTGCTCTAGTGTCCTTGAAGTATGCGAGAAATGCCGCACCCAACAATGAACCTAGAATAGCAGTATATATCCACAGAGTATCGTCAAATAGTCTTTCAATCATTTATTTATCTTCCTCTGCGTTTTTAGCAATCTTTTGTGAGTATAATCCCATCGAATGGTCGAACGCTCCATCGAAAGGCATACCCTTCTTTAATGCTCTCCAGCGTCCTCTCCACTTATCTTTAATTCTTTGCCATTTTGTCATTTTGCGTATGTTACCATAATGATTAATGTATGTCAACTCTCCATGATGTCTGTAGAACATAAACCAAGGTGGAACTGATGTTACAATATCATTGTTATTGACAAAACGATAATGTGGAGTAACTATATTCTTTACAAAACTTCTCGTGCCGGCTCTTGGTGAACCGAATGTGTAAAGTCCTTCTACTTTAGTGAACTCCTCAAATCTTGAAGTAGCAATAGTTGCCATTGCCGCTCCTAGTGAGTGTCCTGTAATATAGAAGGTCTTTCCTTCATGCTTCTTTTGTATCTCGACAACACTATCCCATAACTTGTCTAGTTCCCCCTTGAAACCAGAATGCACAAGACCGTGTGTCATTGCGCCTTTTGGAATAGCATTCAAGTCAGCAAGAATATCACCAATCTCTGATGGTTCTGTGCCTCTGAAGCATAGCGCAAATTCTTCGTTATTCCATACTGCATGACATTGTGCGCCGTCAATATCAAACATTTTGTGTCCTACAAAATCCAAGTCCTCATACTTTAGTTTAGCATCCAAATCATCACAATATGCGCTTTCACTGGCTTTCGCCATCCGTAGTGCTATCTGAAGATTCATTTCCTTTATTTCCCTCTCCGTCTGGTGTCACGGCATCTTCATAATAAAGGATTATTTGTTTCTGTTGATTGATAAAGCGTTTCAACTCCGCTACATTCAGTGCGAGATTTTCATAATCACGAATACTTAAAGCAACGAATGCTAAGTCACCATGAATCTCTTTGAACTCCTCAACAAAGGAATCCAAATTATCTTTGTTGACAACATATATCTTTGTATCAGTTAGTTGTAGTGGCTTCGGGCGTGCTACTACTGGTACTGTTGTCTTCTCCACCTTCGTTACTATCTTGATTTCCGGCTCCGGCTGGAAACGACTGCAACCAACTAGGAAGAGGCTTGTCACCAGCACCGCCAGTGTCACGCTCAAGTTCACGCCATATATTCGCTGTAGCACCATTCATTCGTCCTTCTAAATTTTCAGCATCTCTGATTGCATCTGCAACCAAGTCCATTTGTCTAAGTTTGTTTCTCAGATTATCACCATATTCTTCGGCTTTCTGGAGGTCACCCTGTAATTTATTATTTAATTCAGCCATTTTAGCCATATCTGCTTGCACACTCGCTAAACTTGCTTCAGCAGTTTCTACTGCACCTTCAAGTTTTGCATTGTTCTCTCTAAGTGTAGCAATAGTCGCTTGTGTGGTATCGTAGTAATACTTTGCTCCGTATCCTACACCACCCAATATCGCTAGTATAATAATTAAAGCATATATTTTAAGCATTTACTCTGATTTCCAAATAGTCCATGCACCGTAAGCGATTGCAATACCAGCGGCTATCTTAGCGAGAGGCGCCATGAACAGAACGAGGAAGCCAAGTGCGATGAGCATTGCGCCATCCCATGATGTTCTCTCTGATACTCTGCTTTTCATCCATTTCTTTAACATCGTTGAACTCCTTAAATGTTTTTTTACCTTGTTTATTTGACTCTTTATGTAAGATTTGCAAGGTATCTTCTACTGCGAAAGTCTTATTAGAAGTCTTGAAATCTTTCTTTCGCATAATCGTTTTAGCAACAAGTTCTAGTTCGTTACCAGCAAGTTTCAACACAAAAGGCATATTGATGTCAGTTCTCATATCTTTCATTACTGCTTCAGCATCAGGTCCTAATCTTGCAATTGGTTTACCATGTTTACTGTAAATCTGTTTGAAGATACGAGTTAGTTCAGCAGGCGTTATCTGCTTTTTGTTTCTTTCATCATTTACTCTGTCAAGAAAATGTTTTGTAAACTCAACATCAATACCCACTTTAGCAAACAACTTGTCAGCATATTTTTCTATCTGCGCCAAGTCTGAGCGAGTGATTGTTTTCTCTGTCATATACATTAGCGTGTAATCTCTTCCCACTCAAGAGATGCATAAATGTCATCGTTATCAACCTTTGATGCTACCAAAAGTGTAAACTCTTCTGCTGTATCTGCTAGTCCATCTCTTCTCAACTGGAGATTAAAGAAGTTCTCACCAATCAAATCTGTTGCTCCAACAGACTGTGTTGTCGATGTTACAAATCCAGAGCGAACTACTTTTCCTCCACTAAATGATGTTCCTGAAGTATTGTATTCAACACTAGAGTTTCCATTTGAAGACCAACTACCACCACTTGTTGTTCCACCACGAACAAGTCTCCAAGAGAAGTAAGCATTATTACCAACACCAGACAAAGCACCACCGACAGGAATGACAACAGCATCCAACTCACTTGCTTTTAATCTAAGTGAAATGATTGGAAGATATGTTGCGGCAGGTGTAAGATTTCTTGGTGTTGAGATTGGTGTTGCTACAGCGTGTTTTTCTCCACGCAACTCATAACCGCCTTCTGAAATAACAGAAGAGCAAATCTGTTTCATTCGACTTGCACTAGCAGTTGCGGCAGTATTTTTGATTTCATATCTAATAGGCAAAGATGCAGTCTGCATATAGGTATCAGTGATTTCATTTGCGTGATGGAAAGAGTGACAGTGAATAAACTGTCCATCAATGACAAATCCAGTTCTTACTGTTCCTACACCCAACCATTCGACATCAATAAACTGAATCTGTGCTTTTGTTAAATCTAGTGTCTTACGAGATGGACCTGTTCCATCAAGTGTATCAAGATTCCAGTTTGCTTTAGAAACTCTTGTTTCAGCAACAGTGCCAGAGTTTATTGCCCTCTTTACAAAGTAGATGTCAGAGTTTGATTGCTCTATGAAGATACCATTATTAGCACCAAAGTATCCAACTCTTTGTCTTAGACCAGTCTTTGCTGTATCCATAACAAAAGTATTTAATACTTGCAGAGACTTGCCTGGCTGATAAGAGAATATTCTCTTGGTTTCACGAACAACTTCAGCACCATCTGTTGTATCAACATCTAATACAACAAGACCATTATTAGCGAAATGTTCATAAGTTGCTGTTGCTGTATTGGATGTTGCAAACGCTTCGTTATCATCAAAACGATGTGAAGAATCAAAAAGTGTAAATGGCTGTGACACTCTTGCTCTTCCAAAAGCATCTACCGCCATACCAGATGGATTCGCAGGTCCAATACGATTACCATATTCATCAGCAAGCATCACTACCTCAAAGATAGTGTTGCCATTCGGAAGATATTCGTGTCTGTCTCTGCGATACTGTGCCATTTTACAATCCTAAACGCTTTCTCATTTCTTCTTTCTTAGCAAGTTCTTCACGCTTTGCTCTACGCTCAAGATATGCTTTGAGATATGCTTTCATTTCTTTCTTACGACCATCTTTTTCGATTTGCTTCTTCTTCTTTACTGGAACAGTATCAGCATCATCGCCTGTGCCTGCTACACCAGCAGTTGAAGTTGCTGGAGCATCCTCGAAAAGTTTCTTGTATGTCTTTTTATCGTGCTTTGCAAGGTAGTCCATGTTCTCCTCCAACGCTTGCATGATTTCTTCGTCTGTGTAATGCTCTTTTGTGTCTTGTGATTCTCGAATCAAAAACAAGGCAGCCGCATAGGAAGCAAGTTTTGACTTACCGCCTGGAACTCTTTCAATAAGTTTTTTGATGTTAAAGACAAGACGATTAAATGCGGAGTATGAAAGTTCTTCTTCACTACTCTTAGGTTCTTTAATCTTCTTACCGTTTTCGTCAATAATACCCAACTTAAACGCATCAGTTTCATCAAAAGGTGTAACCAACCTCTTGATAAAATTATATGCTAGAATTAGGTCTCCGAACTTAGTCGCCATTTAACTGCCTTAATACTTTTGCGATATTCATATCTATAGGAATATCACTGTCTATAATTTGTTTTCCATTTATCATACCAAAGTCCGTTCTCCAATAATTTAAGAACAGTAGGAACGGTTTCAAATATTGCAACTGGTCACTTAACTTGAAACAGAGCATTCGTGTCATTGCTCTGTGTTCAAAGGTATTATATAAAACGATTAGATGATTAAATACTAATCTATCTTTCAATTCACCAGTCTGTTCATACTTCTTAAATAGTCTCTTAATATATCTTATTCTCTTCAAGTCATCATGAAATTCTAATAAATCAGTGCAATGTGCGTTTTCATAATATTTTGCGGCGAATAACATAAAATTATCATCATTCAAATTTTCAAACATATTTTAATTTACCAAGTGCTTAACAAAACTCTCTTAATTGTATTACTATCAGTAACAACATACAAATATGTATTACTGTAGTAAATAGAGCCTGCTGTTACGCTTTCAGTTTGTGCATTTGATGTTGCAAAATCAGAAACTTTAGTTGTAATTCTGAAAACATCATTAACATTAAGATTTTCTGTATTTGTAGTTCCTGTAAATGTCTCACTATTTGTAGTCGCAACATTACCAGAACGAGTAGGTAATGTCAAAACTGTATTACCAGCCGCATCACCTAGAATAGCAGTGTGTGTTGGCGCTTGAACTCTTACTCTGTGATTATTCAAAAATTCACAATAATAGTCAGTATATGCTGGAGCGCCAGTATTACTAAAAATTAAAACAGAACCATCTGAAATAAGAACACCACTTGTAGAATCACTTCCATTAACTCTTAGAGTTGATATGGTTTCCTGATTTGTTGTTCTTACTTGACTTACATATACTGTTGAGTTTGCAATCAGTGCATTAACATTAGCGACTTGCATCCTATCATTGACAAGCAATGTAGTATTAGCAACTTGCATTCTATCGGATATAAGTGTTCTTAAAGCAGTGTTAGTGCTAGTTACCAATGTTCTTAAATTAGTATTTGTTGAAGAAACACTCGATAATAGATTTGTTATGCGAGGATTTGTATTTGCAATATATGAATTTAGATTTGCAGTAATGCTGGTGTGTAATGCTTGAGTGTTAGCGACTTGCATTCTGTCAGTAATCAAAGTTCTCGCTGTAGTGTTAGCGATAGGCTTTGTCTGCATCATCGCTTCAGTAATGGAGCCTGGATTTATAGCATTGTTAGCATTAATTCTACCATTAGAACCAATGATATTAACACCACCAGCCGCTAATACTGAAGATGCAAGCGAAATAGCACCATTTGTGGTTAATGTTCCATTGACAATAGTATTACTATTGAAAACATTAACAGTTGTATTTGAAAATACCGCACCCTGATTAAATGTAATAGAACCGTTATATGTAACCGACCCATTGAAAGTAGAGTTGGCAGAAACGGTCTGCTTATTACCAGCAACAGTGGTATTTGCATTAAATGTAACCGACCCAGCATGAACCGTTTCGGAAACTACATTACCGAAAAAGTTTGCATGAGTTATTTTCCTACTGGCTGGTGTGCCAGAAGGGTCGTTGACGACAAGCAACAAATCATCTCTAGAGAGATTCGTAATTGCCGTCAGTTCACTGACCTTCTTATCTGCCATTGTCTACTCCTAAATCAGAACTTATTCTGGAAGTTTGCTATCGTCACCAGCGTCACCAGTGATAGATGATGCGGCTACGAGTGTCTCATAGAACACACGGCCTGCACGACCACCAGAACCTTCAGTTCTTAGATTCCAACCAGCATGAGGTACAATATCTGACTCTGTTCCAGCAGTGTTTGCAAAGTTCATTTCAGATGTTGATACACCATAGACATTGTTAGCATCTAGTCCTACTGAACCATATGCAATATACAAAGGCTTCTCTTGAACATAGTAGGTGCTGTTTGATTGTGCGCCTACGAGTGTTCCACCAGTTTCGCCAGCACGAACTGTCATTACTGTTGCGTTTGCAATAGCAGTAATCACATAGTCGTTCTTACCGACATTTAGAAAATCACCAACCGCAAAGTTGGTAAAGGTTGTGGAAGTGCCAACTACTGTGCTATTCGCCGCTGTTACAACAATACTGCCAGCGGTGGCCTTTCCGTCATTCATTCCCCAAAGTGACATCTCTATTCTCCTTGTCTTATTTGAGTATCCGCTTTAATTCGGATATTGTTTTACTAGTATTTATATGCGTGACAGCCTGTCCGCCTGCTCTTTTGAACTCACTTGTATTCTTCCCATGGTCATCTACGAGGATGCTATCTGCATCAGCGTAATTCTGTTTGTCTTCTCTGCGAACCAAATGGATTTTGTTAGGTTTTGGTTTTAGATTTTTAGCAATCCAAACTCTCTTACCTCTTTTACATGATGGGTCCCAAGAAGCATATGCAGATAGTATCTCAACATCAGCACCTTCAATGCTGTTTAGATAGTTCCACAAGTCTTTACCCCCAGGCATCCACTCAAGATTATCCCAAAAACCTTTCGTAGCCGCAATCATGGCTTTCTTTTCGTCTTTAGAATATTTTCCATTTTTCTCTGGAAATGGTTCACCTGTTACCTTCTCTGCTCCTTTGAGAAAGTTACATAGAACCATGTCCATGTCGCAGTATATTTTCATTTACTTCTTTGCTTCTTTCATTGCCATCTTAGTAGCAGTTGCATACATGACTTCTTTCCATTTGTCACCATAACGCTCTTTGAACTCATCTTCTTTCTTTTTGAGTTCTTTGACGATTTCTTCACGGCGAGCCATTTGTGCATCAGTCATTTCTGCTTCTTTGACTACTTTACTTTCAGTTGCTTTTTCTTTTGCAATATCTGCTTTTGCTTTTGCTAAACGAGCCTTGTCTGCTTTTTTCTTTTTAATCTTAGCAAGTTTTGCTTGTGCGGCGTCTGCACGACCAGATGTTGACATTCTATTAGCGGCCTTTTTAACACCTGAGACTGCGGCACTACCAGCCTTTTTCAGACCTCTACCGATTGCACCAATCAGTTCGTCAAGTTGCTCTTCTGACAAGTCTTCGATGTATGCATCAAAGTCGGCATCAGCCATTTCAATGATGTCTAGTTCTTCTTTGATTTCAGGGTCGATTTCGATTGGCTCTTTCTTGCCGTTCTTCTCGTCCTTCTTATCTTTTGCTTTCTTGTCGTCAGCAGGCTCTTCGTCTTCTTCTTTCTTTACCGCTTCATCCATCTTCTTAGAAACTTTATCAGCAGTAGACTTTTTGATTGTTACTGGATATTCTTTGTCACCAAACTTGAACTTCTTCTTACCAGCGGCAGCCGCTTTAGAAGCCGCACCAATAAAGTCAGCAACATCATCGTCTAGAATCTCTTCTGGAATGTTTTCTCTGTTTGGTTTGCCAGCAAGAACTGCTTTTACAGAGTCAACTAGACTTCTGGAAACACCAAACGGCTCCATCTTATAATGTGTATGTTCGTTCACTGTCTCCTCCTTTAGTTGGGATTTATCTACAGTATCACCAATTTTTTGTGCAGTTTTAAGTCTTGCCATTTTTAGTGGTGCAACATCTTTGAATCTTTTTTCAAGAGAACGCCTGTCCAATCTCAAGTCTCGCTCATCACTACCCATTGAATAGATTTTCATATCTTTGCCGACAAGAGCATACTTCATCTTTGGCGCCTCATCAAGTTCAGGCTTCTCATGTGTGTAACCCTT
>Ga0208428_1000524_pt1 | contig 17449 bp, 23 predicted proteins | sample DEB08_DNA_11_FD_184535 | JGI IMG/M metagenome (GOLD analysis project Ga0208428, IMG submission 184535) | Aqueous microbial communities from the Delaware River and Bay under freshwater to marine salinity gradient to study organic matter... | ecosystem: Environmental > Aquatic > Marine > Coastal ... | reverse complement strand
TGCTAGCAATTTAGAAATACTATATCAAATAACTCTAACTGAATTTAAACCTGGCGATCTTGTATATGTGTTTTGGTCTTATCTTGATAGATGGTCAATCATTCGTGAATCAGACGTCGTCCAGATAGGTCCTTGGGTTCAAGAATTTCCAAAGCGGAAAAACATGATCGAAACATGGTACAAGTACTTCCACGATGATTACCATGCACAATTCATGTATAGAATAATTGTAGAAGAAGCTAGGAGATTAATTTCTAAAACAGTAACCACGTGTACATTCTTAGAGCCTGGTCCTTCGGGCATACAGTTTGGATTTCCCATGTTACCGATAGATTTAGATCAACTACGAGAGCGATTTCCTGTTGGGCTAGATAACGTACATGTAGGAACAGAAGCACACAGGTATATAGCTGCACAGTTAAAAGAACGGTTATAATGTTTTATTCCGTTATAGATTTTTTCTCCTACGATACTATACAAAAAATTACCGCAGATATAAACTGTTATTCCAGTAGAGATTACTCGGGTTGGTCTGAACGTTATAATTACACTGTACGCACCGATCGTTGTTGTTTGTATTATTCAGATTGGGTATGGAGACTGTTAAGGAAAAAAATATCAAGTACACATCTATTACCTGTGGATTGGATTTTCCGTCCTTGGAGGATACACAAATTTTCAGCAGGAGGTTTTTATTCTTGGCACACGGATAATGTAATAACCAATAAGGAAATCAACAGTGTCCGAACAAGGACAATAGTTATTAATTTAGATACAGAATATGATTTTAAATTAAAAACCGTTAAGGGTGATTATGATTTAAAACCTGGAACGGGTATACAGATGCCAGTTGAAGACTACTATGAAATTAACATAGGTCGAAATGAAAGGTTAGAACATCGTGTTCTAACCACATGGGGAATGCGATCTAAACTGTTTAGTTAGGTCGTTCTTGTTTAGGAGGAAGCAATCTTGTAGAGTCAATGTCATACAGTTCAAACATATCTCCGCCTTGGGATTTATTCGTACCTAAGCCACCTGACTGATCACCTAGATCTCCTATGCCTTCGTCATCCTCGGATGTTTGATTAAAGTTTCCTTCTACCCAAACTCCATTGCGTGCCTTCTGCATTGCTGCTTCTAGCTGTGCATGCTGTTCTTCTGTGTATGGAACTGAGTAAGCTCGAGGTTCAGTATCGTTGTCGTGTATTACCCACATGAATAATCTATCGTCAGAATTAGCATAACTCAAGAGTACAAACTTTGATTGTAGATAACGTGTAGTAGGATATCCCAGTACGCTGCCATAAAAAGTATATAAACCAATCGCACAAGCAAGTGAAACAGGAATTATATAGTAAAGATGTATGCTGCTTCTAGTGCTGATAATAGCGTATATGATCAGCAGCACAACAACTATTGCAATCAATAATAAATAGGTCATTAAAAGCCTCCTGAACGACTACCGCTATCTAATGTTGCGCCTACTTGTGCTTGCACCAATCGTTTAGGTAGTCGGTTTATTTTAGTAGCAGTGCCTTCTGCATCAAGTGTAAATCTAACAAATGTTTCTTCTTGTCCTTTTGCATCTAGAGTTTTACCATCTGAAAATATAATTTGGAACGGGTTTAATCTTAAAACTTCTATTTTTACTTCTGCAGGAATACGAGTTCCATATTGTTCAGAACCTATGCCTGGAGTAGTATAATAATGGGCATTGACTACATAGTCGCCTGGTTGCAGTGCTCTAAGGGTAACTATTTCTCTGTTAAGATAGATCTTTTCTACCTCGCCATTTGGTAGTGTATAATAATCATTTCTTACACCTAAATCGTCCTTGTCTAGGTGTGCATGGCCTGCAACAGGGTTTATGTAGCTGACTTTGCCGTTAGGAGTCTCTACCCAAAGGTCAATATCTCCTTCGTGATCGTCCTGCCAGCTCATTACAATCATAATCTCTGCTTTGTATTCTATTTCAGATGTTTTGGCAGGATTATTAATCAGCAAGAAGCTGATTAGGAAAAGCATCACAAAACCAAGTATTAAATTGAATAATAAATCTATAAATGCAAGATTTGATACGTAACGTCTATCCATCTACGTGCTCATCCACTAACACCAGTTGTAACTTTAACAGCACACTCGCAATTAAGCCAACCAGTGTAGTCCATAGAGCAGTTCCCATTCCTGTAGCCATCATACCCAGTGCTTCCTGTACACTTGCGGTATCTTCTACATTTAAATCTATAAACACTGTGGTTAGCATGTAGATAAATCCTACCACAGTTCCTATCATTCCTAAGCTCAGCATGGTCTCACCGGCGAACCATTCTGGATTGGTGCTAAAAGTGTATCTGTCTTTATCACGGTCAAATCGGTGTAATCTGTAGCCTAGTCTCAGAGAGAATAAGAAATATAATCCTATAATAACCCAGCTAATCTTAGTAATGTCACTTGTGTATAGGCTGTCCAGGAATCCAAACGTCCAGCTGAGATACATTACTAATACACTTACACAGAATACCGTATACCATTTAAGTCTAGTTTGTACATGTTCGTTCATCATTTATTTATCTCGCCCCATTGTTTAAAAGTGTAACACTTGGTATCTACTGTATGTATATAATCTGATCTGTCCTGTGTGCGGATGCGACCTTGACCATATACGATGTCATAATCTCTATATGCTACTGGTCTTTGCACTGTAACGTCTATGTATTCGCCATAGCCTGTGCCTAGTGTTAAGAATGTTACCCAGCGTCCGTTAGTACCACGGAATGCACGACCGTTAGCTACAATACCTGCAAACTCTACACGGTCAAGCCACTGCTGTCGTACACCAAGCCCGTCCGGAAATCCCTTGTGCCACCAGCCCGGTTCTGCAGGTACTTTTACCCTGTGTGCTTCACAGTTGTATACCCAGCGCCTATAACTGCCTTGGCAGTGCTTTAGACATGCTGCCCAGAACTTGCGTTTGTTATGTGCTTTCTGATATGCCAGTGCCCAGATAAGCCGGCCTAGGTTAACAGCATGCGCCCTGCACAATCCAAAGCCACTTAGTTCTTGTAATGCTGCAATAGCTTCCTGCTTGCGTGGGTGATCTCCTATCCGCTGCATAAATTCAAGTATCCTTGAATCGTTCTTCTTTGCAAACGCACGGCGATACATGTCTGCTTCGTAGTTGTCTACGTCTATTATGTCGCTGATAATCTCAATAGCATCATCCTCAAACACTATTGTGTCCTGTACTGCTTCTCTGCTCCAGTCATGGAACATAGCAGCCTTCTGTCTACCCGATAGTGCTACTGGACGTATCAGTGCAGTAGCAAACACACAATCCTCCACGCTCTGCGGTTGTAGCGCACGGAATAACCTACGCATCGCAGGAGACTCCCCTTGTGTAACTCCTAGCACATCTCCCCTGCACAACAGTTCACTAGTAGCAGGATCCGTGCGTGGGTAGTCTGCAAGTGCTGTATCTGGATCTATTTCTAGCAGTTGCGACAGTCCACGATTAGCTAGGATATCTACCTTAAGGTGCTCTAGATCTTCTACTTCGTATTTGTCCAGCAGTATTTGATTATCTGCTGATATAAGACTTTTGGGTAGCTGGCGTGTAAACATTACTACACCGCCACAATGCTTGCTTATACAACGCTTCTTGCCCAAGAGCTTGCGTTCTATACGTTTAGCTTCCTTAGGATCCACACCCGCAGATTCATACGTAAATCCACGCTTTAGTGCTCCTGTAGCGCCCAAACGCTTTGCTGCTTCTCTACGTGCGCTCTTTTCTTTATATGTAACGTAGTTGCTTAAACGTGCAGTCTTACCAGGCCATTTTTTAAATATCCGTTGCATAACTTCATTCTGCCTGTGATGCTCAAAGTCTATGTCAACATCAGGTAAGTCGTCACGCATTGGATTCATAAAACGTGCAACTGGTATACGCCACTGTACAGGATCAACATCTGTAATACCAAGTAGGTAACAGATGAGGCTAGAGCCTGCGCTGCCACGTGTCATGTGGGTAAGGTCGTCTGTGAGATCTATTATATCACATATTTGGAGGAAGTAATCTGTGAAGCGTTGATTGAGGATTAGTTCGAATTCTTCTACTAGCCTTAGCTTGTATTCTTCGCCTTGTGGTATGGGTCTTTTGAAGCGACCCATGAGCCTTTCTATATTATCTAAATCTGTATTTGCCATTGTGCCTTTCTTTGCCTCTATGGCAAATATTTACTTCCTAGTAGGTCTAAGGCACAATGATCTGATTAGCCTACAAAGGCTTTCTCTACTACATAATCTCCAGGAGTTCCTGTATTACCTTCTGCAAATCCATTTGCGTCAAGTATACGTTTTAGATCTTCGTTAAACTCCATGCTACCGCAAAGCATTACACGATCTTGTTGAGGATCCATTTCATCTAGCAAGACTTTATCATCGATAAGCTCTGTAATACGTTTATGATATCCAATATACAATTTATCTCTAGTTACAATAGGAAATAAATTTAATCTATAGTTTGTAAGTGCTGCCCTATATGCTTTAAGCTCGTCCTGCTCTCTAACACTCCATGCAACATTAATTTCATAAAAACTATTAAAAATATCTCCTTGTCTAATCAAACTCATAAAAGGTGCAATGCCTGTTCCTGTAGCAAGTAACCAAAGCCTGCGACCTGGCTTTAGGTTTTCTAATAACAGGGTGCCTGTTGCCTTAGCGCCCACTTCAACTGTATCACCAGGCTGAATATTTTTTAGCCTTGAAGTAAGTGCTCCGTCAGGCACCTTGATCGAATAAAATTCTAAAATTGGATCGTGTGGGGCACTAGTAATTGAATACGCCCTTCGCACCTTATCACCAAGCCCGATCATTACAAACTCACCTGCTTTAAATGTGTAACCTACTGGTTTATCTGTAACAAATCTAAACAATGTATCCGTATAATGTTGCACTTCTTTAACCATTACCACATGCTTATCTGCTGCGGGTTTTTCAGCAACTTGTTCTGCTTGCAGTATTAATAGTTCTGCTTGCCACTCTGCTTCTGATAAAGCATGCCATCCTCTACAAAAATCTGGACTTCGTCCGCATCCACACGCCATAGTTCTCCTTTAGTCTGTTTCAGTGTTTAGGTTATTTAAGAATTCTTTAAGTTTAGTACTGTCAGTTTTGGCTCGTATCTTACCTACTGTATCTCCTTCTGCAGGATCCTCTCTCACGGTTTCCTGTTGTGTTTGTGCAGTCCTTTTGATCTGGTCAAACACTGTGCTCTTACGTTTGTTAAATTCTTGATAGTCTTCGTCTTCATTCATATCACGTATACGCAGATTGTCAATATCAAACTCTAGATCTACCTTACTACCAACACCGCTCGAGTTACGTGTTTTCATTAGCTGTATCTGATATCTACCACGCTCTCGCATTGCCCTGCTTGTAAAGATACCTATAACATTATCTGCAGTTTGTATCTTACTAAGCCCGCCGGATATGTGCGAATGATCAAACTCTATCTCTTCTACGCTTGCCCTGTTCAACTGACTAGCTGTAACAAACAGTGTGTTAGTTTCCATTGCTAAGTTACGTAGTTCCTCACTTACATATTTGTCCTTAACAAACAAGTTCTCTGCTGATATACGTTTAGCAATAGGCATCATTAGATCTAAATAATCAACAAGTATCACTTCAATCTTACGTCCTGTCTTAACTTCAAACTCTTTAATGTAACTACGTAGATCATTTGCAGTCTTACCACTTGGCATATACTTGACTTGGAAAGCACCAGACTTTTTTCCTATCATCCTTACTTTCATTTCCACATCGTCTATGCTTTTAAATATCTCTCTGCTAGGTATATCTGTAACCATACTGTCAAGCCTCATGCTTACAATATTCTCACTAAGCTCAAATGTTAAATACAACACATTAAGTCCTGCAAGTGCCCAGTTCACTCCTAGATTAGCCAAGAATAAACTCTTACCAGCACCACTACCGCCTGCAAATATATTAAGCTCTCCCCTATTAAATCCACCAAACAATTTCTTATCTAGCGTAGCCCAGCCTGTGCTAACCTGTCCATTACGGCTTTTTATTTCTTCTAATCTTGTACGTGGGTCTCTCCAATAGTCTGTACCTAAGTCTTTTTGTAATCCTATTTGTACTGCTCGTTTAACTAGATCTTCTACAGGTCCATACTCTCCTTTTTCTAGTAAGTCTGCCGACTTGAGGATTGCATCTTCTAGTGCTTTGTGCCTGCTGAATGTTTCAAACTCCTGCAACAGCCAATCATAGTGTTGTTCTTGTAGTTCTCCAGGATTCTTTAGATCGCATTTAGCTGCGGCATTAATCATGTCAAACGTAGGCAATGCGTTATGCTCTGCTACATAATCCTTTAGGAATTCTGCAGCAGGTTGCAAACGCCTATCAAACGTTTTAGGTTCAAATACACCTTGACATCTTACATAGCTTTCAGCATCTGTAAGGAACATTTCAAGATATACTTTTTGTATATCGTAACCGTAGTCTACATTTTGTCTTGACATTTATTTTTTGGTTGGCATTGTAAAAAGTGCATTTACTGCATTTTCAGTTGGCTTACGTGCAAACACACACCATTGCAGTACTTCTTCGTTTGGATAGTTTTCTGCTACATAATCTCGGAAGCTCTTGCCTGTTGTGTACACATCGTCTACTACAAGCACAGGGTCGTCTATGTTCTGTGTACCGTACTTATCTAGTGCCTTGCCTAGTGCTACCCCACCTCTAGGTATTCCTACAGCAGCTCTCCAGTTACGAGGTTCAAACTCTCTAATAATATGTGCAAGGGCAATCCATTCATCTGGTGATATAGCATCGCATTCTATCTTCCATGTAAGTGGTAAGCCTGCATGACTTATGAAATTTATTTTTTGGAATAAGTCTATGTTAATGTTTTTATTCATTTGTTTTTTTAAAATTAATTAAATCATCTGCTGTGCCTATACCTTGCATTTTATCAACTAAAAAAGGTTTGACAATTTTACTTTTATCTCGTAGTAGATAATTATATGTAGGACAGGTGTAAAATTCGTTGTTAACTTTATCGTTGTAGTTTATCATTGCGTTTGCCGAATTAATAAAATCCTTACCTTCTTTAAAATAATACCAACCTACTGTTGCAAATTTGCTTATAGGATCTTTTTCAGCTACACGTACAATATTATCATTTTCATCTATTTCAGCAAAACTCCATTTTTTTTCTTTTTCTGGATTTAAAAACGTAGGTATTACTCCGTCTACACCTTTGCTAATTAAACTAATAAATTTTTCTGAATTCCATTCTACATATTGATCACAGTTACTTATAAAAATACTAGAGTTTTGTATATATTTTTGTGCAGTTAATATCGTACAGGCAGTACCTTCGGTATCTTTTTCTAACTCTATTATTCTAGCATCAGGATACCAGTTTAATATTTCTTCTTTTAAATTTTGCTCTCTTCTTACAATAAATATTCTTTCTGAAAAATCTAAGTCTATACATCTTTCAGCAAAAACAAACATTGGTAACCCATTGACTTTGATCAAAGGTTTTTCAATATTTTCATTTGGAAATCTAGTTCCTCTGCCAGCCATTGGCATTATTAATTTAAAACTCATATAATTTCTCTACTAAATGTTTACTATCTTTTATTTCTATTACATTTGCTCCACACTTTTTTGCACCTTCGATACCTACTAAGCTATCTTCAAAAATATAAGTTTGATCTGGAGAAACTTTGCAAATTTCCATACATTTATTGTACATCCAAGGATCGGGTTTAGCAGGACCGTAATCTCTACTTAATACTATTTCAAAATGCCAAAGTTGCAAAATGTTCATACATCTAAACACAAATTCGCTCCTGCTATTACTTGCTAATGCAAGTTTATATTTTTTATGTAATCGATCAAAATGATCTTGTATTTCTTTATTAAATTTTACATAGGATTCAAAATGCAAGTTCGTGTTATTCTTTTTAAGAGTATCAACATTATCAGGAATAATATAACCTTTGGATCTTAGATAGTTAATTTTTTTAGTAGTTGGTAAACCGTCTATATTACTATCGTCAAATTTTGCATCTGGACAAACTTCATAGATTGCCGATCTAAAAGCTTGTTGATGTAACTCTTTGCAATCAACTAATGTTCCATCTAAATCAAATATGAGTAGCATTTTTTTTGTATAATTTAATGATTGTCACGAAAATACTTTTACATTATATAATTTACTAAATTCTTGTGCATCTGTCAATGTGTTTACTATGGGTTTGCCTTTTATATTAAGGCTAGTGTTCAACAGCATAGGACAGCCAGTTAGTTCGTACCATTTTTCCAACAACGCTCTAAAACCAGGGTGATCCTGCTTTGTAACTGTTTGAACTCTGCTTGTTCCGTCTGCGTGGACAATTGCAGGGTATCGTTCAGGATCCTTACAATGTGCCGTGTACTGCATATAACGTCCGAAGGGTGGCTCAAATAAACTGGATGCGTGTTCTGCAAGGACTGCAGGTGCGAAGGGACGGAACTTCTGTCTACGTTTAATGGCATTGACTTTATCTTTAATATCCATACGCTGAGGGTCAGCAAGAAGGCTGCGAGCGCCAAGGCTACGAGGACCGAACTCGGCTCTTCCTGACGCAACCCCTGCAATACCCGTTTGCATAAGTTCATTAACGATTTTATCAACTGGATAATCTCCTTCTATATTGTAACCTAGATACGGACCAGGCCATTCTATGTGTGTGCCTCTATGTGCAAGCACTGCACCTATGCAACTGCCTGCATCGCCTGGATTGGGCATTATCCAAATGTTTTCTTCGCCATTCCAGTGTTCAACTATCTTGCTGTTAGCACTGCAATTTAATGCACAGCCGCCCATAAACACTAGGTTACTGCTAGCATATGTCCTAGCTACAGCCTTACTTATCCTAGTTAATATATGCTCATATGCCCATTGCGTTCCTGCTGCTATGTCATATGCCCATTGTGTAAACTCTTGCTTATCATCTACGATATTAAACGCAATTTTAGTAGGCTCCCACCACATGCATCCTCTATGTAAATTATGCCGAAGTTGGAAGTTAGGAAGTCGATTAAAGATGTTTAAATGGTTAGGAAACTGTTCCCAAAAATCGTTTAATATTGTTTCACCATACTTACCAGCATCACCATATGCTGCCATACCCATAAGTATGTATTCTTCCTCATTTGGCTTTAATCCAATGCGCTGTGTCATTGCACTATACCAAATACCTATGCTGTTAGGATAGTTCCATGTCCGTTTACAGGTTAGTTTATCATACTCACCTTCCCACACACTTAGTGTATTCCACTCTCCTATTGCATCTATGACCAGAACTGTTGCATGATCAAATCCGCTAGTATAGTATCCGGCTGCTGCATGTGAATGATGATGACCTATAGTTGATATAGGCGCTGTTAGGCCAAAAGATTTTAAATATTTTTTTATACGGTTCTTGTTTAATAAATCTTTTTGTCCCGCATACAACTGCCGTGTAGTTTTTAAAAAAGGTTTTTCGTACCATACAATCTTATCAGGTTCTCCCCACTGCAGTGCATAATTGATAACTTCTTTATTTAAATGAGGATCATTTTTTTTGCCGCTAAATCGTTCTGTATGACTTGCAAATTCTATTTTATCATTATGATGGACACTTACCGCAGCGTCATGGCTGTTAGCACTTATACCCCATGTAAGCATATTTTAATCATATATAAATGGATCGCGTTTTCTCATCTCTTTCAATTTTTTCCTAAATTCTATTTCGTCTTTAATCCAATAATATGGATATGTAATCCAATATCGAATTATCCGTAATTTATCTTTTAACCAAACCATCTTTTTTCCTGTAATTTAATTTTTAATGGAGTGTGTTCTACAGCCTCAATTATTGAATATAAAGTAAGCATTCTACCATATTTATTAACTGCATCACTTACATCATTAATTTTTGCATCCCAGTTAGGAAAACTTACACTCCAGCCTAGATCTATTGCTTGGTTGATTAATTTTTTTCCAGCAGGATCTCTGTCCGGTACTATAATTTTTTTAGTTTCTAATGAATTTAATAATAATGCCTGACCAGTTGATATTTCAGATCCTAAAATACTAGTAGCGCCAACAAGTATTGCATCAATAGGACCTTCGCAAACTAGTGTAAGTTTATAATTTTCTTTTTGCTGGTCTAGCCCAAAAACATATCCAGGCTGTGAATTGGTTATATATTTTGGTTTTTTATTTTGTGTTGTACGTGCTGTATAACCAACAATGTCATTTTCATAATAAAAAGGAATAATTAATCTATCTCTATATCCTATTTTACTAGACCAATAAAAATTTGTATCATTAAAATCTAATCCTCTATTTACAATATATTCTATAATTGGAATTAAATTTTTATCAACACTAATAGAATCGTTAATACAAACAACATTATCTGGTAGTTTTATTTTTTTAAATGCTGGTACTTTGATATCATGCAGTTTTGATTTTTTATTATCAATTTGTTTTAATAAATCTAAGGCGAGTTGATTAATTGTAGTATCAGGAACACCTATCCAACCTAAAAAATTTTTAAATTTAAGAGAAAGATTTCGTCCAGCTTGCCAGCTACATTTAAAACCACAATTAAAGCAGTGATAAGTTACACCTTCGTCGCCATTTATAATTAAACCGCCGCGACCTCTTGTATCTTGTGCGTGTCCATTATAATGACAACACGGGGCATTAAAACTTATCCAACCACTAGGTGTTGTTTTTTTCTTTGCTGGTATGTGTGCAGATACAATATTAGATACAATGCTCATATATTAATTATAGCAAAGTAACTTCTGTTTGTCAAGTTAATGATTTAGTTTTACACTATTAACAGAACCGTCAGTCCAAGAGGTTATTAAACATCTTACCCATACAAAATTACCAGTAAAGTTATACATTTTACTACTGGTTTCATTTACAAGATATTCAACATAATTCGATATTGTATTTGTAGTCACATCTGTTATGTTAACTGTAAACCAATCTTCGTCTGCAGGATCGGTAGCTAGTGATGCTTGTATTTCTACTTTACCTAAGAATCCTGTGAGCACAACTTGTACGGTATGGAAGCCATCTGCACGACCATAATAACCATCGCCTTTAAATTTTTCACTTGTAATAGTTTGTTCTGAACTGTCTCCCGGGTGCGTCTGGGTTGCTATAATAGTTTCACTTGTTGCCATACCTATTCCTAATTCCTTACTAAAATTTTTGTTACGGTATCATTTGGTGATGCAGTTGTCTTAAATCGTAAGTAGTTGTATACGCCTCTAAAATTAAAATAAGCAGGCATTGTTTCTGTACCATCAAATGTTATCGTGTTTATCGGTGCCCAACTGGTATCTTCATTAATGTTTACATCAAGTGTAGCTTCTAGTGTTGCATCACCTACATAATTGTTTGTATATATTGCTACTGTATGTAAGGCTTCATTACCGTTGAGAGCAGGTTCTGCTGATATAGCCTCACTAATCCATTCTGTATTGTTTTGTACAAAAGTAGATACAGTGTGAGGTTCTGCTGGTCCTGGAAATGCATAATCGTCAACAAACAGAGTGGCATTGTTATCAAAATTACTATCTGCGAAGGTTAAATGATTATCACCTTCTAAATCTGTAAGATAGATATTGTAACGTAAGTACTGTCTTTGAATGTTTAATAAATCATTTTCTGTAATGTTAATCTCAAATTTACCTTTAGCTCCATCTTGTACAGTGCCTACTCTTCTTATAACTTGTCTTTTTGTTTCGTCAAACGCTACAAATGTAGGCATATAATCGGTTATATCCATTGGTTTTTGATCTGCATTAACTATTTTAAATTGTATTTTATTGTTAATACCTCGGTAGGCTTTTATCTGTCTACTATACACTGGCATGTACTCCGTGTCAAATCCTGTTTCATTTGTTACAATTATAATTGTATTTTTTACTAAATATCTTGGTATAAGCTGCATATTATATTTATTAGAAAGAATACTATTATTAATGCTACGAAAAGATATAGAAGAAAAGTATCCGTTTATAAGTTTAATACAATATGGTGGTAAAGAATATGTTGGAATTATAGTAAACCAAGATTCATTTATTACCACTATTTTAGATTATTCTATCTTAAAAAATCTAAAAGATAAAAAATTTTTTCTACAATTAGGAGAAACGTGGTGGATGGAAAGTAATCGAATGATTCCTATTACAATCTTTTTACGACATGATATAGTTCCATTAAAATATTGTTTAAAAAATTTGAATACAAAAGATGTTGATATAATTATTGGTCCTACAGTCAATTTAGGAAGTCTTCATTTAAAACGTGTTAAGAGGAAAAGTATTCAAATGGTAAGGAAACCAAAAAAAAATTAAAAATAATTTCCGTAAACTCTATAGTCTTCTTTATATAAATTTTTTATTTTATCCACTTCATCTTTCCTAATATTAAAAGACTCAACTGCAAAAGAATTTTTGTAAAACACATTAGGAATATTTTCTGTAAGTGAAACATTTTCTACTAATGGAATAAATTTGTCACCTATATTTTTTGTTAAAATTATTTCAGTATATATAGATGGATCACTACCATAAGACGTTATTAAAGAACGGGTGTGATTTCTGATGTCACGATAATTTAGAATAATTGATTCATACTCGTTGACAAATTGTGTAAACGATTTTACTGTTTGTTTTATATGGTCTTTATTCCTTTGTAGGACTCTATCCTTGTATGCACTTACAAATCTCTCAACAGGGTCTCTTATTATTGCAACTCTGGTTGTAAAAGAAAAAATTTGGTCTTTTGATAATTTGACAATTTGGCTACTTGCCCAATTTTTAGTTGGAATTTTTCTAGTATCTTTTCTAAATTTAAAAGACCCTAAAAATGGATAACCTAATATAGTTATTACAGAACTTGATCCACATTTATTAGCAACTGTAACCAAAATTTTATTTTCATTATTAAAAGTAACTAAATAAGTATCTTTCATTTACTGATTACATTTTCGCAAATTAAATTCATGTGTACAGTAATTGCAACTGCATAAGATATTGCATGAGCTTTTTTAAAATAGTATTTATTGTCATCAGGTTTCGTCCATACTTCTGATAGTATGGTACTCCAATTTTCATTCAATAGATATCTCTTTGCAGGTCTAATTATAGCAAGTACAGCAGCAAGTTGTTCTATGTTTTTAGGTTTAAGTTTTTTACAAATTTCTGAATGTCCTGATAAATGGAAAAGTAAATCAACAAATTCTTTGTGTTCTAATAATTCCCACAATGGTTCTTTTTCCATTAAACGAATTAAATGTTCTTCATCATTTACATCTTTGTAAATTGAAACATTTAGGAAATCTAATTTAAAATATCCTCTATCTTCTGCTTGTTTATAATCAATTGAAGCGTAATTATTAATAGGATTATGCGGAATTTCTGTTACGTATATCCCAGTATTATGTTTTTTTGTGTCATCAATAGTTGCAATCCGATGTTCTATTTTTGAAAGAATATTATTCCTATCTGCAAAATCTATATCAATATCAGGCATGCTATTCTATGTATAAAATTATATTAGGATATAAAACCATTAAACTTATCCAAAGCCATAATGTATTAAAACTAACAAGCGTAGGCAACAGTTTTTTATTGCTTGCCCATATTAATGTTGCACTTGTAAATAGACTTAAAAAATATAATTGCCAAATTTGTATTTTCCATAATAGTCCAGGTATAATAATAATAGCTTTTGTAAACCAACTTGCAGCTTCGATTATATTATAATTAGTCCAATACTTTTTTGTAAACCATAATTTATAACAATTTATTATTTCCTTCCACCCAGTAAAAGTGTAGAGTAAAATTGTAAATAATAACCAAATAATAATAATGATAATAACATCAGGCATAATGTTTTTGTATTTTTTTTGCTTTTTTATTAGCCATTTTCCAAACTAGTGGGGATACACGATCTTTAAAAGTAATACCCTGTAAGTGATCATATTCGTGCAAAAATACTTTAACACTATAATCTTTTAAATGTGTTCTTTTCTTTTCTAAGTTTTCATCATAATACTCTACTAGGATTTCTTTTGGTCGTTTTACTTGTGCAAATACATTTGGAAAACTTAAACAGCCTTCTATGTCAATAACAATTTCTTTTGTGTGCTGAAGTACAACAGGGTTAATTAAAATCGAGTTATTATCTTTACCGTCTCCCATAACAAACAATTGTGCATCTAAACCAATCTGATTCGCTGATAATCCAATTCCATTGTTACTTAACATAAATTCTACCATTTCATTTTTTAGTTCTAATGGATTAAAAGTTGGATTGTTGATGTTTACAGCAGTAACTGTCTTTGTTAAAAATTCATTTGGGTAATATACTAGTTCCATATTATATCTCGTATTTAAAATATTCAAAATCTTTTTTCAATCGCATTTGTACGATTGCTTTTAACTCGTCTGTGTAATAAGAATCGTAATCATCGGAAGTACTTTTTGTAAGATGCGGAAATTTAGCAGTGACGTTAAAATGTGTTTTGATTTCATTTTCTAAATTTTCAAATCTAAAAATTTTATCAACAATGCAATTACCATCACCATCTAAAATATATTCTGTTTGTAAATTCCATGCACCTTTTGCCCTGCCATCATTAAAGCCAGTTTTTACAAATTCACTAAATGTAAAATTATATTTTTTCATTCTTCTTATCCAATTGTAAAAACTTACAATTCTTGTGTAAGGATTCCTACATACGCAAAACTTCCAGGAATCTTCTTTTAAGTAATGTAAAGCAGACTTGTGTTGATTTGTTACTTTTTCAAAATTACTAGTATCTCCGCACATGACCTTAATAGAATTTTTCCCTAAAAACTTATAAACACTTGTGCCTCCATTTTTTTTAATGTGAATAAATCTTATCACAATTTGCTTTCTTTAATAATTTGTTTTGCTAATTCTAAATCTTTTGTTTGTCTTTTAAATTTTAATGCCCAGTGTTCAGGATCAACAATATGATATATCATTTTTAATTGTTCTTCGTTAAATTTATCAAGCATTTGTTTACCGCTGGTGCTATTTAAAACAATCCAAGGAGAAATTTTTCCATCTTTAATATGATATACAGCTCTGTTTGTACTAACTAAATTAAAATAATGATTCCATACTGCTGGCGGATTTTCTTCGGCCCATTCAGTCATTGTAAGTACACTACGTTCTAGCGCAGTAGTTACATCTTCTTTTTTAATAAGCTCAATTGCGTAACGTTCATATAATTCTTCTTTACACCATTGTTCTAACTTCACGCCACTTGTTACAACATAGTCTACATACTTTTCTGGATATAGTGGTTTGACATTGTTAAGGAAGCTACCAAATTTTACAAAACTGTTGTAGTATGGACTCTTGCAAAATTCTTCATACGTCTTATCTTTCTTAGAGCCCATACTACGTTTGTAAAATTGATTAAATGCATAGAAGCCTAACTGTACCCTTTTCTCATCTCGCTGTAACGCTCTGCGTTTCTTTTCGCATAAATGTGCAAAAAGTGTTTTTTCTCGTGTGTATGATGTGTTACAGTATTCGCAGGTATACTTAGAGTTTGATGTCAAGCGCATGATCCTCAATTAGCTGTTTAATTTCATCCTCTGTAGACAATTGAGCTAGCAATTCAATTTCGTCTGCCTTTCTTTCAGGATAAATTTTTGTAAGTATTTTTTCAAACTTTCCGGTCACGTTTGTGACATTTGATTTTAATCCTTGCCATTTATGGAATTCTATTTTGCCTGTGTTTCCGCATAAGCATAATAACTGCCATTGTAGTTCCTGATGTGAACTAACAACCATATAGTTTTTGTTATAGTATTCGTTTGTTTTTAAGACAGCAAGTTCCTGTTTTTCTCTTTTTCCTGCAACACTTGAAGCATATCTATTCATTAACCAAAAGGATATACCTTTTTTAGATTCGTCATCTAATTCTTTCCAAACAGATTTTGCGCCCATATCAACTGCAGCAAGAATATCTTTTACTGGTAGTTTATTAGCCATAATATATATTACTATATAAGATTACAAAAATCAATGACTTCAGTTTGTCTCGATACATCCTTTACAAAAAAAGCACACAATGGATTATCATCGTTATTTAATGGAACAGATAAAAGTTGACCATTTTTCATTTTTGGAAAGTACCATTTTACATCATTGTAAAAATTTGTAATTTTTATTTCTCCATAATCTGCTTTAAAACTTTTTAATGGATTGAACAAGAATGCATCAAAGCCTCTGTCGTTTAAACTCGTTAAAGGTAGTATTTCTAAATCTTTACCTGTATTACGATCACCCACAGCAATATGCCAATCAACTGGCATGATAATTTCATTTCCGTTGATATCCATAGCTATAGCAGGACTACTAAAAGATTCTAAAAAGATTAATGGAATAAAAAAGAAATCAGGATCCGACGGGTCACTGTTATCTAGTACACTAAATCTAAAATCTTCTTCGATTTCATCTGGTAAATTATTAAGATCATAAGTTTTGTTTTCTAATGTAAGTATTCTCATTGCCAGTCAACCTTTTCTATTGTAAATGGATATTGAGCGTCTCTATAAAATTTTTTCCGCTCTGTTAAATGTCTTTTTGCAAATTTGCAAGTACTAGTAAAATCCCAAATCTGTACAAAGTCTTTGTCCTTAGCTTTACGAACTCCTCGTCCAATTGATTGTATTACCCGAACAAAACTTTTGCCAGGTTCAATTAAAACAAGATTAAAAATACGAGGAATATTGATCCCCACAGCAGCAACCCCGTAAGTTGCAACGATAACCATATTGTCTGCATCTTGAATTTCATCATAAGCTGATTTTCTGTCCTTTAATTTTACATCACCTTTTATAAAAATTGAATTTTCTATACGTTCATGCAAAAGTTCGCCCGCACTAATACGATCAATTAATATAAGTGTGTTACCAGATTCCTTAATCTTATTTAACATTTTAGCAATGTAGTTTACACGATTTTCTTCGGTTACAAGATATTTTAATTCGCTTTGATAGTCTCTGTGTGCAACTGTGTCTATTAGCTGTACAATGTTTACATGACAGTTAGACAGTACACCTTTGTCCTGCAATTCTTTAGCTGTAATCTGTCCAATAACAGGTCCTATACTTGCGTGTAGTGCTTCGAATTCAAAACGTTCTTTAGGCACTGTACCTGTTAGTCCCCAACGTATCGGAGCATTACGTAGGTTGCGTGTAAGCAAATTCTTCAAGACCTCGGCCTTTGCTTGATGCACTTCGTCAATTATTATTGTGCTTACACCGTCTAAGAACTCTGCAAGTGTCAATACTGCTGTACCGTCTTTACTTT
>Ga0208428_1000522_pt1 | contig 17465 bp, 11 predicted proteins | sample DEB08_DNA_11_FD_184535 | JGI IMG/M metagenome (GOLD analysis project Ga0208428, IMG submission 184535) | Aqueous microbial communities from the Delaware River and Bay under freshwater to marine salinity gradient to study organic matter... | ecosystem: Environmental > Aquatic > Marine > Coastal ... | reverse complement strand
CGTTATTGTTTGTAATAGATTGTCCACGATAATCAGTAGTAAAGGGTAAATTAGGATTATCTTCGCTAAAAGCTAAAAAAGTGTGCAAATCTGACGGTCTAACAGGAGTAAAAACTACTGCAGCAATACTACTTTTATTACCACTAGTATCAATTGCTTGAGCCATATAAGTTGAGGTACTAAAAGAAGGTACAGGAATACTAGCTGTGCTAGAAGGTGCAGATACCGAAACTAAAGTACCTCCGCCTCCAAACTCTTGTAAAAGAGTTTCTGGATCACTTACATTTATAGACTTACCTACACGTCTAATCTCTACTTTCTCTAAATCTAAGTCTCTTAAGCTTCCTGAAGCATCTCTCTGTAGTTGCCAAGAAAATACTAGCTGGTCTAATAATTGACCTACTTGAAACTGTAAAACAGGTAGAGGAGGGGTTCTTTTACCAGACAGAGAGGCAAATACCTCTACAGGCTCTCCTCTAATATCTCCGTTTAAAGGAGTTACTTTTACTAAAATTCTATTTGGATTGTTTCTAGGACCTCTATCTAAATTATTAATAGTAAAGCTTACTTTTTCAACTCCGGCTTCTATAGAAGAAGTATTATTTGGTATTTTTACAACATTAAAATTAGTTAGATTAACAATTGTATTTTTATCATCTGCTAAAGCAGTTCTTGTAGAACCAGCCATTTTATATGCTATTTCATAATCAGTTACATCTCTAAAATTAATCTTATCAAACTTAACTGTTACCCTTAAACTAGCTCCCCTAATTACGTCAATATATAAAGAGTCTTCAACAGTTAAATTTTGAACTCTAGGAATAGGTATATTTTTAATAAATACAGACTGGGTGTTGTATGCGCTTCTTCTTCTAGCTGTATTTACATTTCTAGCTCTTACGAGAGTTAACCCTATTGGGTTATCTTTTATTATTTGTTGTCCTGTAGATCCGAAAAATAGGTCTTCAAAATCAGCAGTACTACTTAAAGCATATCCTCCAGTATTAGATAGATTAAAAGAGCCTGGATAGTCTGCTCCATCGTATCCAAAACTTAAAGTACCTCTTTTACTTCCCGCTAGTGCAACCACATTAGAGACTATTCCTAAAGGATCTTCTGCTATATTAATAGCAGTTCTTCCAGACAAACTTGCTCTTGGTGATTGGGCAAAAATAACTTTATAAATAGAGTTTGCAGTCAAAGCCGCATTATAACTTGGATCAGCTAGATCATAACTTACGTTTGCTATAGAATATGTATTACCTGAAATAATAGAAATATTATCGCCTTTTTCGATTAAAGGCTCACTATAATGTTGTACTTCTGTTCTAATTTTTTGAGCCGATACTGCTGCCCCTAAAGTTCTAAAAGCATCTAAGTTTACGGTTACATAACTAGTATTGGGTATATGAGTAAAAGAACTATCTTCAATGCCATCAATAAAAACTTTAATAAAATTAGAACTTAAAGGAGTTATCCCTAATGGTTGATTAAAAGCAGCTGAACTTATAGTCGAAATAGAATTTTCTTTAACTATTTTTCTACTATTTCCTCTTATATAAACAGAATTATTAGCTGTTAAATTTAAATCGACTAATTGTGATATCCCCACAAAAAATGGTGGATCAGGTAATTTATCTAATAAAGATCCTCCATCACTTGTATCATTGCGTATCTCAATAAAATTAGAAGCGGTGTTATAATTAACTATTTGAGAAGTATACTGTGAGACTCTCGGTCTAAATCCCGAAAAATTCTCAACAAAAGAATCAGATAGCTTTTCATTAACAGGAAAAGCTAAATAGTCTTCTCCTCTTAATCTATTAGGATACAGATTAGTATCGTTAACCTCTAGTACGTGTTTATAAAAATTTTCATCAAAGCAATTATCTAAGGAACTAATAGAAAACCTGATATTATCATTTACTATACTAAAAGAATCGCAAAGTAATCTAATATCACCGATAGTTGTTTTAAAACCGTTTTTACCAAATAATACAGCTGTTTCTGTATTCGAAAAAGGCTCAATATTTGCTACTGTAAAATTTAAAACAGTCATTAGTTTATTCTCTCAATCTCAGAAAAACCATCAGGTCTAGCTAGCTGATATTCAGTAGCTATTTGAATAGGATAATCGGTAAGGTCTGTGCCTTGTGATACTTGAAGGTCGTATCTAACAGATCCATCTTGATCTCTTCTAACTACTAAATCTAAGTCTAAATCTGGTGTAGGAGGAGGTTTGCCAGGACTAAATGTTTGTTTGTATGCAACAGGAGTATATGCTATAGTAGATTCTGAATCAATATAAACATTTGAAATATACTCAACTGCATCTATTTTTACAGTTTCTTCACCATCTCTTTTAACTTGTACTATTTTAAAAAGCTTATCATTAGTTCCTCTATAAAAATTAGTAGGATCAGTTTCTCCTAAGGTCCATATATCCCCTCTAACAGGTTTATTAGTATTATCAAAACCAGAAAAGTTTTCAAAAGTTTTTGAAGAAGGATTAAATTTCTTAATAACAGTAAAATCAACAAAATCTAGTCCACTGCTGACATTTTGATTTACAGATTCTGTTGATTGATAGCTTTGACCATTAGAATATGTACCTTTATGAATATTTTTAATATAGGTTGTTGTGCCTGACTGAAAATTAGTGTTTGATAATATGTATAGATCAGTCTTATCTGTTTCAAACTTAGTGACTCTTAAAGCAAGAGGCAAAGTATTAGCAGTTATTATATTATTTGTTATCGCAGGACTGGTAAAATGTTCAATATATACATTAGAAGTTGATAAAGAACTATTAGATCTTACTTTGCCTCCATAACCCCAAGAAAGTCCTTGAGTTTGTTGTTGAACAGCTATTACGTCTCCAGGTATTAAATCTAATGCAGTAATATCTGTACCAAAAGCAATCGATCTCCTTAGATATTTGTTTGCAGCAAGAAGATATTGAGCATATCTAATAGCCTGACTTCTTCTAGTAACTCCGTGTAAGTCTATAGAAGTAATATTCTCAACCATGTTTCGCTCTCTTAAAGCTTTATCATCATCTAGTTGAAAACTTTCTCTTTTATAATGATTAGAGGGATTAACAAAAGTTACCTCTACTCCCGTTAATTGAGCACTTTCTGTTGTTCCAGAAATAGTAAAACTATCTTTTAATATATTCGTTTCATTAAAAACAACAGAAGGAATATCTCCAGGTTTGTCAATATTAATAGATAATCCTCTAGGTGTGTAAACTAGTGTAGCTCTAATTGTTCCACAAATTTTTTCTAGTAGCTCAAATCCTTGACTTCTATCAGCAATAATACCGTCATAAATAAATCTTCTTTCTATTACCGGTGTACCTTCTGCAAGTCCTTGTAATGTTTGTCGAGGGTCTATAAAATAGGTTCTAGGTTTATATCTATAACTTCCATCTGCTCTGCCAGCTACACCTAAAAATTTTCCTGTTACTGGATCACAGGCGTCACAATACTGAGCAATTTCATAAAATTTATATTTATCAATGTTTTCTTCGTTTATACCTAACCCATAAGAATCATTAGTTAATATATCATAAATAATCCAAGCAGGGTTTTGAGTCCAAGAATATACAAATGTACCGTCCCAAATACCTCTATATATAACAGGATCAGTATATTTTACAGTGTTTCCTGTACTGGTTTGTCTATATCCTACATAACTAGAAGAGTAAATACCGGTGCTCGGAAGCTCAAGCTCTCTCCAATCAATTTCTCCATCTGATAAAGTAGGTTGATCATAATTAGAAGGTACTTTTACTAGTAACCCTTTAATAACAGAAGTAAATCTAGGAATTTGCCCTGTATAATCATTATGAGCTTCTAAAGAATATCCTACTAAAGCTGTTCTGGGATAAGCAACAGGATCATTTTCTATCTCAGTCCATCCAAGAACTGCTATATTTTCTTGAACTCGACTACTGTCTGTATCGTTACTAGTTTTCTCAATAGTAAATTTATAACCATTAGAATCATACTCTTTTATTACTACATCTACATCTAATTTATAAGCAACATTAGTTTTTCCAGAGACTCTATAAGGTACAGGTTCTGTAGCTAGAGTTGCTCCATCACTTTTAAAAACAGTAATTTTAAATGCTACACTATGATCAAGAACATCTCCATCATCATTCATTTTTTGTAGTGAGTTAAGTAAAAACTTAAAACGTAAAGTATCCCAAGCAAAAGCTGAAGTAGGTTGAAGATCTATTTTTGTAGCAGGTATACCACTTAAGTTTCCTTTTTTAAGTATAACTGCAGTGCCAAACTGTTGTACTTGAGAAGTTTCTTCACCAAATAAAGGCAAAGCAGATTGATTGACTGTACCATTTCTACTGACATAAATAAACCTTTCAGTATTCATAGTTCCATCATCATAGTTAATAAATGAGTCAGGAGAAGATTCGTTTATTTCTATATCAAAAATACCATGAGGATTAATTTTATAAACAGGTCCTTCACTAACTCCTGTAGTAAGAAGCATTAAATCTTGAGAAAAAAGATTATTATCAGCCTCAAAATTACCTCCTGAACCTCCTTTTCCTCCTTTGTGTCCACTTACCTCAAATACTTTCATTCTTATCTCCACAATCCAGGAAATAGATTACCAAAAGTTCTTTTCATTATATAATCAGCTGTTCTTTCAGGACCTTTATCCAAAGTTCTAATTTCTCCACTTAATAGATGTCCTGCTACTCTATGTCTACCATATACTATAGGTATAGGAGTACCTGATGCTAAACTATGCTGTAAAGGTCCAAAAGAATCATTTGCTCTTGCAGCTTTGTCTCCGTTACTATCTGGTTTTGGGGGTTTCATAATTTCTTGCATTACAGCACCGACCATCATACCTACTCCAGCTCCTATTAACATGGTACCAACAGTAGTAGATATACCACCTGCTGCAACCGCTGTACCAGATACTGCTACCCCGTCTACTATTGCTGCCCCTAAGCCTGGAGCATAAATTGCTACAGCTATAAGTGCTGCTCCAATAAGAAAAGTCTCAAGACTGCTTTTACTACCTGCAATTATAGGAAGTAAACATAGTTTAGCGCTTTTAATCTTTTTAGAAAAATAGTCTTGAAAGGTTAATATTTTATTATTAACTAAATCAACTATACTAAAATTATCATTAACTTGTTTATTTCTAATTTGATTAATAATAACTTTTAAATTAGGAAAAGTGGCTTCAAGAGCAGAAATTAGTTGGGAATAGGTAGAGACATCAAAAGTCACCTCTCTAACTTCGTTAGTATATTTTAATAAACTTTTATGAAAACGTAATTCTACTTTCATGATAACATTTCTTCCTGTAATTTTTTAAATCTTGTACTTTGAATATCTTTATCATACCAATAAACAAAAACATCATCCTCCCAGCCTACTAAATAAGTATATTCTTCGTCTGCAATCTTTTTTCCATCTAAGATTGAAGGAGTCGGAGCTTCATCAGGATGTGAATGAAAAAATCCCCAACAATTATCTTCATATTCTAATAAAGCTAGAGGATCTAATATAAAACTATTTATAGGGTCTTTACTCATATTCTTACAAGGAATATATTTAAAATCTCTTGTAATAATACCACATGCTTCGTTTGGATACTCTTTTAAAGAGTGTTTTTTAAACTCTTCTTTTAAAAATCGAAGTTTTTCCATCTATATACCCCCATTGTATATCTTTTGTACCATTTTCCATATGGAGAAATCCAAGAAGTATGATCTACCATAGTTTGTAACATTTTATTATTACCAATATACAAAGCACAATGATTTGCTATATTTGAACTTCCTATATTCATTAATATTATATCAAAAGGTTGTAAAATGTCAACCTCTATGAAATTATTTTTTTCATTTTGAAAGAAATTTTCCATAACTCTTTCATGAGTTTTATTATACCAAGTTTCTTCTACTATATCACAGTGATCCCATGTATGTGTATTAAAATCTTCACCTGTTTGATCATAAATTACTTTAGCACACAAATTACCACAGTCTATACCTGATTTTAAATCGTTTCCTAAATGTCTATAAGGTATTCCTAAATAATTAATAATCCATTCAGGCATGGTGCTTATAGCTTTTTCATATTTATTGCGGTAAATTTCTTCCTGTTGCAATGAATCCCCCAAAATGAATTTGATTATTTCTTAACTTACATGCTTCATAGTTTTTAGCACAAACATCTGCTGTTGCATCTGCTACTGTAGCATTATTAACACTAAAAAACCCGTTAGCTGATTTAGTTTTTCCAGTAGGATATCCAGATATACTACCTGTACCATCGATTGGATACTGGCACTCTTCTCCTTTATAAACCCATTGACAACTATTCTTGTAAAAGCGTCTTTTAGGTAGTACAAACTTAAAATACTCTAACCAGTTACTAAGACTAAAAGCTCCTACCTGTCTATTTAATCCTGCTAAACTTTCTATTTTAAAAATATCTTCTACATAAGAATGGGGATCTCTATTTGGATTTACTATATAAATTTTATCTCCTATAATAGTATCAATAGAATCCTCTAGTTGTAAAAAGTTTCCTCTAACTTCTCTGACAATAGAGTGTTTTGTACTACTTCCGGCTACTATCACATTATCTCCAACTCTATATGGTAACGAAGAATAAACTTCTACTACGTTTGCTCTAGTCTCTCTAACCGTACTATATTCTGGCCAATAATCTAAACAAGCAGAAAAAGTAGTTTTTACTTCTACTATTGCTCCTAATAAATCTCGTGAATCTTGTTTTAGTTGTTGCCAAGTGCCGTTAACAGCTAATGTTTGCTCATATGTAAAGGCTGAATTAGATTTTCCTGCATAAACACTGTTTAATACGTCTTCATCATAGTCTGCATGAGTTGGGTCTGTTCTAGGATCAATATTAGACACTACCTGACCTCCAACAGTAGCAAATACTGAATTAGCGGTGTTGTTACCTGAAATAAATGGATTTTCTACTACAGATGCGATTAAATTGTCAAAGTTAGAAATTTCAAGAGTAGTCTGATTAACTCTACCGTCTGATGATACATCTACCCCACCGAACTGAATTGGATAAACTAAATATTCTACACCATCGTGATGGGCTCGATAGTCAATGTCAGATAAAAAATCTCCTTGAATAGAGGCAAAATGGTAAGGAAAGTCTACAGGCCACGCTAATCCTTCTCCGCCATTAGAAGGGTTTCCATATTGATTTGGCGGATAAAACTCTCCAGGATAATAAACAGAGATTAATCTAACTAAAGGAGATTGTTCTGTGGCATTTTTAAAAGAAGCAAACCCTGTCTCTGCAATAGAATCGACAGTTCTAGAATAAGAGCTTGAAGTTGAAGAATATGCGGGCTGAGTAAAAACAAGATCACCAAAAGATAAATTAGTATTACCATTTCCCAAAATTACAGATTGTATACTAACCGATTCTGATTCTGTAAAAGTGTGTAAAGTGTTAGCTACTTTTACTTTGATTTTACTATTAGATCTATCAACATCAACTATTCTTCCTTCTGTAGAAGAAGTACTACCTACAACTACATTACCAGAAAAATAGTTATCTAGGTTTCCTCCAGATAAGGTTAATGTATAATCATAAACTCGAGTAGACATTAATCAAATACCTCAACTAAGTTAAAACTAACTGTATAAAAATTATCGATAGGATTAGTTCCTGCTGATAGTACTTGCTCAATTTGTAAGTTTCCGTCAAATCTAACTGTGACAGTTCCAGGTTCATTAATATGTGTTAGTTCGAATAAAAATGCTTGAAAACCTCCAGATCTTGCTCTGTAAAACTCTTCAATAGCAGATTTTACAATTCCCGTAATATTTGTATAGCTAATAGAGTAGTTTCTTTTAGGACGTCGACTTACTAAACGCCTTTTTTCATACCCAGCTTGAGACTCAGCAATACTATAATTGTAGTTTTCTTCATAGGAAATACCTGATCTATCTGGTTTTCTATCTGCCATAGATTCTAATCTAGAAATTGAAGTTTCTTTATTAAAAGTAGTAATAGATAGGGTATCTATACCTCCAGAGGGATCTGCAGCAGTATTAGAGTAAGGAATAGTTCCTGCAGCATCAGATCCTATAGTTACTCCTTGAGTACCTAAAGTAGAAGAAGGAAAAGTAAACTCACTTGTATTTTGAGTAACACCTCCGATGCTAATTATTATATCGTCTTTTACATCTATCTTACTATTTCTAGGAAGTGCAAAATTTAGTTGACTTCCGTTTATAGCATAACTATTAGAACCAACACTAACATTAGATCCTGAATATGTAATAGATTTAACGTCTGGAAAACTTCTTAAAATTTCCATAGAAGGAGGTATTCTAATTACTCTTAGCTCTACATCTAATCCTGCACTAGGTGGTTCATCAAAGTTAATTGTATTTCTTAATGAAGCACTTAAAGCGTTTATATTACTTAAAGTATAAGCATTAGTAGATTGAACTACGCCATCGATAATAGCAATAACTTCACCAACTTTTTCTGCCGGCTCAGACAAGTTAAAACTAGTTTGAGAACCAGTAGCTGTGTAGTTAATTCTAGAAAGTGCAGGGATTAATATAGGATTAAAATTTGCATCATTAGGATATCTTGCTATTGCCATAATTAACCTCTCATTGCTCTTCTTACTTTACCATTATTCTGAATATCTTTAACAACTAAATCAATAATCATTTGACCTGTATCGTTTCTTACTTTAGTAGTCTCTACTTGTTGAGGTGTACCATTATTTTGAACATTTACAACAACATTATTACCAGAATTCATTTTACCTGTTGCATTAAGCTGATTTAAAGCAGAACCTCCAATCGCTTTTGCAGCAGGTTTTCTTATAACAAACTCCCCAGGCTCTAGTAAAGCAGGCACTCTATCTCTTCTAGCAACAGAACCTCCCCCAGCAAACTGTTGAATTGAATTATTTAAAGGAACTTTTCCACCAAGATTGGCTCCAAAATAAGCAATAGCTTTTTTAACCGCAATTTCAAGGAACATTTGTACAAAAGTAGCTATCATTGCTGTTTTAAAATCACCTGTTGCAGCTAAAACAGTCCCAAATGTTGCTATTGTAGCACTAGATATTTTATCTAAAAATCCAGTAGTTTGCTCTTGTGTACTTTGTAATAAATCGGCTGTCTTTTTCTTTTCAGCATTTACATCAAATCCTTTATCAGACCCAACATATGCTCCTTGTCTTAAAGCAATAGGATCAGTACTAACATTTGCACCTGCGTTTGCACTTGTTGTTAATCTAGCTGAAGCATCAGCAGATCTATTAGTGACTAGGCCTACTAAATAATCTTTGGATTTATCAATAAGATCTCCTGCCAACTCTTTGATAGGGTCTGTAATAAGCTTATCAATAAATACTTGTTGAATGTCTAAAAGAAGATTATTAAATAAGTCTTTAACACCATCTCTGAAACCTTTCATAGTAAGAGTTCCCTCGTTAATCGATTTAAAAAACTCATTTACAGAGTTACCTAGAGTACCTCCAATTTTAGATTTTAAACCTTCAGCTATATTAGTAATCAAATCAAATTCTTTTTTAAGTTGTTTTACCTTTTCTTCGTGATTTAGTAGTTCTAAAGCAGCTTCATTATTTAAGTTCTTAATAATATTATCATACAGTTCTTTTTCAATCTCTTTTTCTTTTGCTATGTTAATTAATTTTCCTGCTATTAACTTATTAGTATCTTCAATTTCTTGAATTGTTGCTTGATTTTTTTCAGTTCTTAACTGGTTTTGTAATGTTCTTTCTTTTTCTATTAAAGCAGTAACTTGGTCAAATAGTTTTATTCTACCATCAATTTCACTTTTTTGTATGCTTGTTTGTTTTTTAGAGTTTTCAGCCTGTAAGCGAGCTACTTCGCTTATTCCATCTTTGGCATCTGTAATATACTTATCTATACTACTTCCACCAATATCAAGATCAATTTTACCTAGATCAGGTAATTCAACCTGCGTAGCTAGACCAATAGCTCTTAATAGTGCGTTAATTATATCATTCTCTGCTTTAATTAACTCTTTTCTACTGTCTATATAACTCTTTGCTAAGTCTATTTCACCTTTCAAAAGTTCATAGTTTGCTTCTACTATTTTAAGATCTGCTAATCTATTCTCTTTATCTGCCTCAATCTTAGCTAAATTAATTTTTTCTTGCTCTGCTAACTGCTTCAGTTGTAGTTCAAGACCTGCTTTTTCGTTTACTCTTTTTCTATCTTCTAATTTTTGCAAAGGAATAATAATCTTATTATATTCATAACTATTTTGTTTTTCTAGTTGTGCTATTTTTTCATTATTTATCGTTTGCTCTTGTTCCAATAGTTTTTTTCTATTATCAAGTTCTCTAATTTTTATATTATAGTCAAATTCTGCTAACTCTTTTTTTCTAGTAATTTCGTTTAGTGCATTTTGATTTTCTACTTCTAATAGTTTCATTCTAGCGGCTAATCGTTTTTTTGATGACGAAGTAGCTGTTTCTTCAACTGCAATTCTGGCTGCAAGTAGCGCTTTTTGATCTGCAAACTCAGAATCAAGTTGTCTTCCTTCTAACTGAGCTCTATCAAGTTTACTGGTTAAAGAAGCTCTTTCTTGATCAATCTGTAATAAATCCTTACTTGTTCTAAGTGCTTTTATTAAGGCAGCGTCTCTGGTTTTCATTAGATCTAACCTAATTTTTTCTAAGTCAACCTCTTTTTGTCTAACAGTAAGACCTTCTTTTGCTAGTTTATTAAGCATTATAAGTTCATTTACTTTAAGTAACTCACCTTGAGCTTCTAAAGCAGCAACTTGCTGTCGTAAAAGTCTTTCTCTTTTTTCTTCTGTTACCTTTATTTTTTCTAACTTTGCGGGTAATGCGATAACAATCCCTGCTTGCGCTTTTAAAGCAGAGATACCTGCTTGGTAAATACTAACCGTATCACCGTTTAGATTTTTGCCTTTTTGTTGTTCTGTGTTTAACTTGTTAAATTCATTAATAGTATGTTGTAAATATTTAACACGATTTGCTTGTTGTTCAGCAGCATTTTTAGCTAACGTGCCGTCAATTCCTAAAACCCCTGCAGAAATAGCAGTATCTACTGCTCTAATTTCTTTTGAAAAAGTGTCTCTAAAGGTTTTAAGATTTTTTTCTGCTGCTAAAAGTCTCTCTGTTGCAGCACTTTGAGCTTCAACTTCACCTGTTTGTGCGCTAATTGCCATGCGTAAAGCGTCATTTGATTTACCCGAAGCATCAAAAGCCTCTTCTAATTCTGTCAGAATATTTCTAAAACCTACAAGAGTTTTAGAAGCTTTTTCAGCAGTAATTGTTCCTGCATTAAAAGCGTCTTGATATGTTTTTCTTAAATTTTCAGTTTTAACAGCAGAGTCAAGTACAACTTCTCCAAATTCCTCTAAAACTGCTACTCCTTTATTATTTATTGTTCCAATATTTCGACCAAAATATTCAATCTCGTTATTAACTATCTTTAAACCTGTCCTCATATCTGTTAGTCTAATAATAGCTCCAGCAAAAGCTTTTTCTGATAACCCTGTTGCATCAGCACCTCTAGCTATTTGATAGTTAAAAGCACTTAGGCCACTTTCTACAATTTTTAAAGCATCTTTCAGAGCATTATAAGCTATAGTTTGTTTTGCTATATCTCCTGTACCAGCTTTCATGTCTTCTTTTAGCCCAATCATCCCACTACGTAATTTCTCTATTTGTTCATCAACAGGAACAGCCACTATTGTTGTGAGCGTGCTTCCCCACTCAGTCAAAGCATCTGCATTTTCTATAGTAGTAGTTGCAACACTCTTTAACCTATTATCAACTATTTTAATATAATCAGACGCTTCTCTCAAGCCTGCTAACTCTATCATACTTTGAGTAACATCAGTTACTGAGGAAACCAGTCCTTTAAAACCTTTATCTATCATTTCTTGTTCTTTACCTAGTTTTTGAAACCAGTTAACTACTGCTCCAATAGCATCAATCCCAAAAAACTGTAAAATAGTTTGTACACTAGTAACCGCAAAAAATAAAAGATTTAACTTAGCTAATACAAAGCTTATAGCAGTACCTAGACCCGTAATTGCCACAGATAGTATTCTACTTCCTCCAGCTAAAACTCTAGAAGCTACCCCAGCCTGTTGTTCTGCAGCAGTTAATTCTCTAACAGCAGCAGTTAATGCTCTAGTTCTTCCTCTAGATTTATCTAAAGCTGCATTTTTCTGTTCTAAAGTTCTATTACTAACTCTTACTGCTGCTTGAAATGTTCTTTCTTCCGCTATTTGAGCTTTTAAAGCATCTCTTGCTGCTTTTGCTTCTGCTACTGAGCCAATAGATCCTGTCATTACAGCCTGTTTAGCTTTAGTAGCTTCAGTAGCTATTTCTCTACGTCCCGCAAATGCACCTTGTCCAGCAAAAGCTCCAGCTGCCTGTTGTGCTCGTCCTGTTGCAGCAGCAAACTGCTCAGAAGTTCCTCCAATTTTTCTTGAAAAATTTTCAAGAGTTCCAAGGGCTCTATTTAGTCCTGCTACTGAGGACTGAGTAAATTGAGCTACTTGTTGAGCAGCTCCTCTAAATACAAGGGTAAATATACCTCCTAGCACTAAAAGAGTGTTGCCAAAATCTCTTGATAAAAAAGAGACAAAAGGCTCTATATAATTGGCTAATGATATACCAATTTTAGTAGCTAAATCTAGGAATTTTGCGGAAAGTTGTTCGAGAGATTTTTGAGCACTGCTAGAAGATAGGTCAATTTCATTAAACTTTCTTTGACCTTCTTCAGCCACTGCATTAGCAAATGCTTGACGACGTTCAAACTCTGTAAGAGAGCCTACACTCCTATTTAATGATGCAGCGTATTTTTCAACCGCAGGCTCAATACGAGTAAAGATACCAATTTCGTCTAATAGTTCAGGTTCAAGTTTAATAGCACCGCGAAATACGCGCTGTATTGATTCGGTTAAGTTTCTACCTAAAGCTTTGGATGCTTTGGTAGCTACTTCTGTTAGTTTTTCAATTTGATCAGTATTAAAACCAGCAGATAATGCGATGTTAGCGTTTTGAGCAGCTTCAGCAGCTGTTAACTGACCTTGCGTTACTTCTTGAAGTTTAGATATAATAACATCGCCACTTAGACCAATTTCAGCAGCAAGTGTGCGAGTACCTCTAATAGTGGTTTCAACTTGGGCAGCACGAGATAGGGCAGAAAAAGCCTGCTGAACTGCAAAGATATTTGCAGCAGCTCCTGCATATGCAGCAACAAAACCGCCTAAGCCAGAGGCTTGAGCGGCAAATTGTCTTCCTGAAGCAGCAGAAGCTTTTCCTAAATTTTGTGAGGAACGAGTAGTGCGGTCTTGAGCATTACTAAGATTATCAACCTCTTTAGAAGCTTTTCTAAAACCTCTGGTCTCTGCTTGTATAGTAACTTTTTGTATTTTGTTTGCCATTACATCCCTACCTCATTTTACTCTTAGATTTTCTTTCAGCCTGTTTACGTTGTTCGTCGTAGTATTTAGAATATTCCTCAATACAAACTTGCAACATTTCAAAAGTTTCTTTCCAGTCTATCATTTGGTATATAGTCATTATGTCTGATAAACCAGAATACTCTTTACCTAACCAAACACCGCTCATACCCTCAACCTTATCTGGTAATACATTCATCAGTATTAAGGCTTGTTGAGCTGAAATAGGTAAATCACCTGGTTCTAAGGGCTCGTCATCAAAATCAGTCCAACCCATTTGTTCAACCATTTGCCAGTATACTTCTTTACTAATACCACCTCCAATAAAATTAGTTTGAAGGTAGTGTCTTAGTTTTTTTCCGCTGTCTCTTTCTTTTTAACTGAAAAAGTATCTAAATCATTCATACAATCAGTAACAAACTGATCAAAAAGAGAAGAATTTTTAATTAAAAATAGCGCCTCTTCTTCAGAATAAGGAATCGTTTCATCTAACTTAGAATTAGATAAATCAACAGGTAATAAATTAGGGAGGTCTTTCATTCTTAAACCTCTCCAACCTCTAATAGCTTTTTTAGTATAAGCTTCTAAAAACTTATCGTTATCAATTTCTTCTTCTCTTTGACGAGTACGCTTATTAAATGCATATTTTAAACTTGAATTTCTAATTTTGATTAAATCTTCTCTATTTAGATAAGCAATCTTAACAAAGAATCCTTCAATATCTGGATATTCTACTTCAGTAATTGTTTCTGTTGCAATTAAATTTTGAATTTTACTCATTTTACCCCTCTCATTAGGTTATAAAAAAGGGTGTTCATCATATATTAGCTTAGGCTAAGCTGAGGGGGAAGCTTGCTTTTGCTCATGATGAACACCCACATGAAATTTATTACCCCCTCAGATAATATCATATTTTAGTTGTTGTCACTTCTAACAAAGAATTGAATTTCGTCTCCAGAACCTCTTTGACCTTCTTGAGCAAGGAAGTCAACTGAGATTCCAAGAACATCATCAATTTGGTGAACTGGGAAGTTGAACTGAACAGCTGGCATATTAATGTGGAAATATGGAGCTGTACTACCACCAATCTGAATATTTGCAGAACTAGTAGAAGCATGTGACACACGTGAATCGTTCACAACTTTATTTAAGAACTGTGCTGAATTAGCTCTAACAGAGTTTTCTGATGCAGATCTTAAATATGCTGTAAAGGAGCCAGTGATTGTTCTAGATCCTGTAAATTGTCCAATTGGTGTATTCAAAGCTGCTAATTCTTCTGGTGTTAAGTAAGTAACATCGTTAGAATAACTGAAGCTTAGTCCAGTAACAGGGAAGGAATAAATATTAGCTCCTTCAACAGCGCTTCCTTGGTGACTAATAGAAATCGCACTTAAACGGTTTTTAATAAAGTCAACTGTGTAAGTACTGCTCTCTACGTTCATCGTGGCAAAAGGATGATGAGATGCTTCAGCATCCAAAGTAATACTAGCATTTGGCGTAACAGTAGCACCATCATTTCCAATTCCTCCGAACACTGCAATAGCTTTAGCTCTTGCATCGCCTGTAAGTTCTACCATCTCTGTACCAAAACCGCTCCAAGTAGTAGTAGCAATTCCATCAACAGAAGCATCAATTTCGCCAGTATTAACAATAGCATTTTTAACTTGGTATACAAGGTTATCAAGTTTAAAATACATATGATTTTCTTGTGCAATAGCGAAGTTTGATCTACTTGAGTGGGTATTAGTAGATGCGGCTGTATTTGCAGACTTTAATGATGCATCTCCAGTAGCGGTATCATAGAACCAAACTGATTGCTCTCCTCCGTTTGAAGAAGCTGGTTTAGTATTACTAACAAGAGCTTGCCAGAGATACCAATCAGCAACTGGTTTTGTGTTGCCATATTGTGCAACACCAGTTCCTTGAGCAGCATCATTTTTCTCTGCTCCAGTTGGTCGTAAATATGTTTGGAAATTCCATTCCACGGGGTTTCTTGCTGTATTAAAGCGTTGAACACTTCTATCTGGGTCAAGACCTGATTCTAATGATGTAATATCTTGAACCGCAGAATCAGCAGAAAGTGCGTACCCAGCTAAAACCTCAACTCTCCAAGTATTTTGAGGGGTAAGGTCGGTAGCTGCGGTGGCACTAAGACTTAGATCTTCTACAGAGTAGAAGACTTTAGTATTTCTTTGTAGGTTTAGCTGAGTACCTGCCATTTTTAACTCCTTAGTTTTCTATATCTAATTCATAATCAATTAAGATTTCTATTTCGGCTATTCCGTAGGGTTTTACTAATCCCTCATCAGTATCAACGCTCGAAATAATTATATCACGAATACTGTATACACCAGTATCCAAGTTATATATAATATGTTCTATGTCTTGAATCAAACTATCTAGACTACCAGATGACTCTTCATCATTGACATAAAGTCTAAGAGTTAGAGGTATTAAACCCGTGGTATTACCTGAAGTGTTATATACTCTAACTTCTTCTCCAACTTGAAAAAATATTGATGGAAAATCATTTACTTCATCTAAAAATTTTATTTTTCTAAATACATTATCAAAGATATTATTTTGAAACGTATAAGAAGAGTTTAGTGAAGAAATAGATCCATCTATAAGTTTTAAATTTGTAAGAATATGATTTATTATGTTTCTTCTTTGATTCGACATTATTAGTATAACACCTTAAACTTGTTCTGGCAAATTAAAATTTTTCAAGTCTTAATTATTCTAAACTGTCTTCCAAATAATTCTTGAACAGTTTTTCTTATAGTAGGTCGTATTAGTCTTTGTCCTACTGCATATGGACGACTATGAAATTTATCAAAATATTCAGATACAGGAGGATTTGCAAAATATGAAATTAATTGCTTTTTATAATCTATTGTAAACTGTAAAGAATTTACAAAACGTCCTGTTCTATACTTTAATCCCTCAGTAGGGTTAGCCGGGCCAAATTTTGGCATTTTATTTTCTATTCTATTTTGTAATATAGTAGTAAGTTGAGCTGAAGATATCAGTCTAGTAGTAGATTCCTTATCTTCTTTTTCTTTTCTTACGTAATTACCTCTTTTTACTTTACCAGTCACTCTAGGTATAGAACCTCCAGTAGGAACACCAAATTGAAGTTCATAGTCTAAAGGAGGAGCCGATGCAAAATCTACTCTTCCTAGTTTTTTTCGACCACTAATACTATCTAAGATTTTTGTAAACTCTTCAACATTATTAGTTACTATAGGAGGGCCTGTTTCTTCTAGTCTTTTAATTAAAGTACTCTCAAAAGAATCACTTAATTTATATCTAATAGAACTTCCCTTGCCTAGTTCTGAAATAAAAGGAGGAGACTGAAAGTCTTTAAAAGGAAAAAATATATTTACAGCTTTTATACCAGTTACTTTACCTTTTATAATAATTGCTTCAGTTATTAACAGGTTTTTTGCCTTATTATAAAAAGCTTTATGTAGGTCAGGATCATATTTAGCAACTAGATTAAAAAATCCTGATCCACCTATTTTTGCTCTAACTGCTCTCAATACTTCTGCAGGATTATTTACATCATAAGTATCTATACCTTTACCGCCAAAATCTTTGCTTTTTGCTAACAACCCTTCTTCTTCTGATTGTCTAGCCATTAACTTTAGCTGATCTAAAAATCCTTGAGAAAATACAGAAGCAGACCTCTGTCCTATTGTAGTATCTGAAGATCCTCCTCTTCTATATTTTGCTTCAACATCTACTACATCTTCTATATCAGCCCCAAAAGACTTAGCAAGAGCCTGCGCTATTCTTGGGGAATCTATGCTTAAGTCTGGGACTAAGGCTGCATTTTTTGCGGCAGCTGGATTAGTAGTAGCTTTATAATACCTAGATAAAGATCTTTCTACCATGTTTTCCATATAGGTTAATTTATTTGCTTGTTTTTTACTTGCTTTTTGTGCTTCTTCC
>Ga0208428_1000521_pt1 | contig 17478 bp, 8 predicted proteins | sample DEB08_DNA_11_FD_184535 | JGI IMG/M metagenome (GOLD analysis project Ga0208428, IMG submission 184535) | Aqueous microbial communities from the Delaware River and Bay under freshwater to marine salinity gradient to study organic matter... | ecosystem: Environmental > Aquatic > Marine > Coastal ... | reverse complement strand
CCTAAGGGCGCCTTCCAGCACGGCAGTGTCCCTGGTGCTGCTTCCGTCCGTTCGGGCAGCAAGTGCTCTAAGGCCATGTGAGTCCAACGGGGCGCAACGAGGGGCCTGGCCCTGGTCGGGGGGATAACCCGGCCGGCGGTCCCCGCCCCCGTACAAAAACCCCTAACTACCCTAATCTATAACGGACCAGATTCGACCTCTAAATATCTCAAAGGTCCTCCCACGTTACCCCCCGAAAACAAAAAATTTTTCCCAGCCCAAAAAACACTATGGCCCTTTCACAATCCGTCGAAAATTCTTTGAAGGAAGCAGAGTCATCTCTCAGGAATGCACTAGCATTTGCAGCGCGTCAGGAACGTCCTGTGGTCTGCAATGCAATTGCAAAACTGATAGTAGACATTGATTCCACTGTTCGTTTCGACGAAATTCTTGACACACTTGAAAAATATTCTAATGAGTCTCCTAAAAATTGACAAATCAAAATTATTCGAAGTACCTGTGAAGACAACTCCTCAAAACGTCCGAGAAGCACACGAAGGACTCTATCACGCTACGATGAATTTACCAGATGCCGCAAGACATTGTGGAATGACAGAGAGAGAATTAAAGATGACATTCTGGGAATATCTGAAGTATCACCCACCAGTAGAACCAACATGAATACAATCATTATTCATGTGGTTGCATTTTGGAATGTTGTAGTTATGAACTGCATTCAACCTCCCAATTGGCAGTATTGCTATCGAGTAGATCAGTGGTTGATTCCAGATCTTGTAGAAGGATACGAGATATGGTCTGGTAAGAAACATCCATATCAGAATGAAAAGGAATACTTATCTGATATATACTGAAGAATTGTAATAATAAACACATGGATATCAGTGCATTCAGTACAGAAGTTCAGGTTGACTCTGAATCTGGGGAATACTTTCTCACAATCCCCGATGAGTTACTTGACGAACTTCAATGGGACGAAGGCGATGTTTTGGAATGGGAGTATCATGACTATAATGGCATTCCAGGCCTTCGCCTACATAAGGTTGGCGAGTAAACGCGAATTTCCTCTGAAGTATGGCTCAAAAAGATAGTACTAAGATTGGCAATAGAAAACCTACAGAATTTTATAGGGAACGTACATTATCATATACGTCTCCAAATGATATTGATTGTGCAGGAGAATCTGTACCAAATACCGAAGTTACTTTATCAAATATAATTCGATATAATCATTTTGAAGTTGGTAATAGTGGCAGCTCTTTTTCTGGAACAGACTCATATGGCAATGACATCAAAAATGCAACATTTGCAGAACGTGAACCTTTAATGGTTCGATATAATTATATTCAAGATGTTGATGATTATACTGATGATGGAGATGATGCATTTTTAAGTTCAATATTGTCTAGTCAATATTATTATGAACAAGATATAGAAGGAAGAAATAAATTAAAACAACAGATTCCTCGTTGGGAAAATCAAGTTAGACCATTCATCACATATGATGAAGAATATTTCCAACATGTTTTTAATTGGCCAACAAGTCATACACTGAAGACAAGAAAGGTTGGTGGATTTTTAGAAGAGACTAAAGTTTGTGCATGTACAGGTGAAGGTCAGCAAGGTGGCAGTAGTACAACTTATACAACTACAGCAGTATCTGTTAATTTTAATGGTGGGTTTTCTTTAGATAAAACTCGAAGTGAATTATATTGGTTATCTACCGATAGTAATGGCAATTGGACCTATAATCCATTATCTCTTGATGCAGAGAGTGGTGAGATTAGTGGATCTAATTCAGAAACATTAACTGATAAAATTGGTCAACCAATCATTTATCATGGTGGTACAGATGATAATTGTATCTTTTTTAATTATCTACCAGAGAATGTTACAACCAATTCAACAAATAAATCTTCAACAATTGAGCACATTTTTGATGATCCAGCAAACGTTACAAATAGTTTAACATCGTCAAATAGTTCTGTAACGATTAGTCCAATCTCACCTGCTGATTTGGGTGGTGGTGATGATTCGAATGCAAGAAAACATTATGAAGTTACAATCAGCGGTGCAAAGATTGGAGCACCAGAAGATATCTTAATTCAGGTTACTGGAGATCAAAGTGCATCTGGTCTAAGAACATCAACATTTGAAGTGTCAAGAATTCAACTTTTATCGGAAGAAAAATTTAAAGTATGGTTTAAAGCTGGTAATGGAGATAATAGTTATGTTCGTGACTGGACCGTATCGTTTGGTCAACCATCAACTTATACTAGTGGATCTACAACAACCCTGATTCCGATTAGTGATACTGTAAATGGTGCGACGATCACAAATATTGTTAATTACGTTGTTGATGTTGCACTGAAAAGAATTGCATCAGCTTCTTCGAAGAAAAATGAAGAGAATGCAAATATAACTGAATCTGCATTCGTATCAAACATTGGTACTACCGCAGAGTTTAATCGTACAAAGGGATGGATTCATCTAAACGCTGTTACTGATTTAACCAAGGGAATGGTTGTTCGTGGTGAAGGATTACGAGAAGGGACAAGAATCACTGGTATTGATAGTTCGAGAAGAATTATCTACATTGATAAACCTTTATCTGGGTCGGTAAAATCACTTCGTTTTACTGGCACTGGTGTAAATCGTGTTAACACACATACTTTGTGTTATGCAACTATCAGTGGTGGATCTAACTTTACTGCAGATACGACTTACACAACAGGTAGTGGTATTAAAATTGTTGTGAGAGCTGGTAAAGGTATTATCAATCGTTCTGCAATTGTTGGTGTATATAAAAGTAAAAATAGAAAACAAATTAAATATAGTCCAATTTTTTATGATGCAGATCCATTCTGTAAGCAAGAAACTGATGAAGATAATAATGGTGTATTTGTATTAGGTTCCGTTAGATGGGATAATAATGAAAAAGATAGTAATCTTTGGTTAATGACAAAACCAAAGACTGATATTGCATATAAAATTGCTTCAATTTATATGTCTTTTACATTAGCGCCTATTGATAGAGATACCTTTGAGACATTTTTGAATAGGTATAATAAAAATAAAAATATCATTGCATTATATGGTGAAATTAGTTCATATACTCAAAGCACTTTAGGTGGTAAAAAAGCAGCATCTGTCTATGATGATCTTTGTAGAGATGAACTTAAACTTGAATACTTTAAAACATATGAACCAACTTTAGAGTCTGATGAATATGGTAAGTCTGTCAATGAAATTGGTGATGGTGTAAATGACAGTTGTTTGCCAAATAAAATTAATAAGATAGAAGAAAACAATATTAAAAAAGGAAAATATAATGAGATCAGTGATGTTCAGAAGAGATTTGAAGATATTGTTAATAATTCAATTTCCCAATCATCGTTTTTAAGCGAAGAATATTATAACAAACTCGTTGGTGATGAAGATTCTTTGATGAATCGTATTAAAACGGCAACAGAAAATATGATCGATGCTACACCAACTGAAAAAATTGATAACTTCCCACCAACAATTGAAGGAACTGATGATTCTGGTGTAGAAAATTTTGCAGATTCATATCGTGATCTTCCACCAGCAATGGATAGAGTAAAATATTTCATTGAAGACTTACTTATTGCTGATGACAGATATATGAATCCAACTCTTGATCTGGATCCAGCAACTACGATTAATCAACCAAGACTGGTTATCAGATCAAAACCATGTTGGACTTGGACTGATAGTGCAACTAGTTATTCCTATCCAGTATCTTCTGGATCTGTGACAAGTACAATTAATATTACTGTAAACACAGATAGTGATGGATATGTAACTACTATTACTTCAGCAGTTGGTGCCGTAACAGCACCAGCTAGTACTTTTGTTGCAGGAACTGCTGCAACTGGTACTGTGGGTGAACCTGGTTATGTTGCAGGAACTTTTGGAAGTGGTTGTTCATACAGTGGTGCATGGAGAATTGGTCCGAAGAGTGCCAAGGATAACTTATACATGGGGGAAAGAGCAGAGTCTATGGGAAGTGGTGCATATTATGAGGCAATTAATTCTTCTCTAGACCCCAAACTTAGAGATTTGGACTATAAAGATCGTGATAGTGACGATGATGTTTCAAGTCCAACTGCAGTTGTTTATCCAAAAGTATTGTGGGAACCAAATGTCAGTTACCAGATGGATTTTTATAAACTTTTCTGGTTTAGACTCAATGAACTTACCGAACTTGTTGGTGAAAGTTTAGAGAATTTTGGTAATCCATACCTAGACAATCCAATCAGAGCTAAAATTAGAGAAGATATTACTTCATCTACTACAAGTATTAAGGTTGATAGCACTATTGGATTTTTATCATCTGGATATTTGTCTATTCCAAAATACACTAAAAAAATTAGTACAGATGAAACTGGAAACAATAAACCATATTTTTCATATTCCGGCGAAGAAATTATATACTATGGTTCAAAAACAGCAACATCATTTGATAATATTGTGAGAGGTGCGTTGTCATCTTCTTCTGAACAATTATTATCTGTTAATGCAAGAGAAGTACAACCATATGTTAGATACAAAATTACGTCACTTGGAGATACAGATTGGTCTAAATTTGGCGGTCCTGCAAATGCGAATGTTGGAGATGTTTTTGTTGCCAATGGAAGCGGTAATGGAACTGGTACAGTTGAGATATTTGCTAGTAATGATGACAAGACACCAGAACCATATAGAAGATTTGGTTCTACTATAACACCGAAGGTTGCCATTATAAGTAGTTATGAACAAGGATTTGGGATTTCACAATTCTGGGTCAATCGTTTAAGGGAGTCATAACCATGCCTGCACCATCAGCTAGAATCGGTGATATTAATAGTTATGGAGCTCCAATTATTGCTACTAGAGCAGTAAACGTAATTACTGCTGGAAGTCCACAAGCAATTGTTGGTAGTCTTGTTGCACCTCATGATGAAAAACCAACTCACTTTTCTGTAACAACATCAATAACACCAACTGTTTTAGCTCAAGGGACTCCAGTTACAACAGTTGGAGCACCAGACACATGTTTTCACTTCAGAGTCACAGGCGCACCAAATGTCCTCTTTTAATTGACAGATGATTTTTGATGTGGTATCATATTAAAGTTCAATAAGGTTAATCGCATGGCAGTACGAGCAAAAGTTGGTCTGGTCAAAGATGGTTTTGTACCAGGTAAACCTAAAACTACCCGTCAGGGCAACAGCAAGAATACTAACTATTCTGCAACTTCACGAAATAAAGCACGCAAACCATATCGCGGTCAAGGTAAATGAGTCTAGTCGTCAATATCCCAGCAAGAAAAGTCTATGTGAGGAAAGAATACCTCACTGACCATCAAACTGGATTTGGCGAATTTGTTGAGGGCGTCTGGGTATCGGCAAAGTCTATACCTGGACGTGCTTTTTATTTTGAGACTTATCTTCCCGAATATGGGGCAATGTATGATAAGCTACCAATCAGTGCGTTTCTGGACCGCCCAGAGACCCCTGAACCCGATTTAGACTTACCTAACCTACAGTTTTGGAACTGCATGGACTATGGAGTTGTAGCAATTCAGAAGCAATTTATCGCTTCTATGGATTTTGAACTTAAAACTCGCAATTTTGGGTCAATGCATGGTGAATATTTGTTCACTTTAGACAATTTTCACAGTGATATTGACACAATTGACACTAATGTGAGCGAAGTACCCGATGAACACAAGTCTCACAACTGTGTTTTACTTGAAAATGGACAGTTTGCACTGTATCCAAACAACAGGATGCGAATTTATGATCTCTCTATTACACCCGAAACACCGAAGATCCCCGATTTTAAAGTTTCGACGAAGTATTACCAGGTCGAAAATGGCACAAAATGGGGTCGTTTGGGTCAAACAGACGAATACTACTGGGAAACAGAGACAGAAAGTAAAAAATAAATAGATTTTGAGATAGAAACCTCTCTAAAAGTTCTGGAAACAGACAAACGAGTAAAAATGGCTAACTCACCCAATCCAGATTATGTTCCAGAGATCATGAAAAGGGAATTTGGAACTGAAATTTTAATTACAAACCCAAAAGCTGACAAATACCTTAGTCAATCATCGAAAAACCCACCGTCAAACAGACTTTCTAGGTGGTGTGGAGGAAAAAATGGATTCGATGATTATGCAGAAAGGTTGTAAAAGTTACCTATATAATATAAAGGTAACTATTTTTCAATAATGCCTCAGTATCTTGGGTCGATAACTAACAAAAGAACATTATCCTCAGACTACCTAGGTAAAATTTCTAGGTCTTTTAAGGATATTAGTTTTAATTTTAGTAAGAACCCAGTTACTAATGACATTGTAGTATTAAAAAATGAAGAGGCAATCAAACAATCTGTAAAAAATTTGATTTTGACTAAAGTTGATGAAAGACCTTTCAATCCTTCTTTAGGAACTGATACGACATCGTACTTATTTGAACTACATACAAAAATTTCTGCAAACGCTCTAATTGAAGAAATTGAAAGTGTTCTAAAAAATAATGAACCTAGAATTACATTACAACAAATTGATGTTGATGTAAATCCAGATTCAAATAATTTTGAAGTGTATATAGATTATTTAATCGTTGGACTACCACCAGAAGTTCAAAATCTCTCATTCATCCTAGTTAGAGAAAGCTAATAAATGGAACTACCAATAGTATCTGCTTTAGAGTTTCAGCAAGTAAAAAGTTCTATTAAGAACTACATAAAAACTAAGACTGATTTCACTGACTATGACTTTGAGGGATCTAACCTCTCAATGCTTGTTGATATTTTAACGTATAATACTCTTTATACATCATATAATGTTAATATGGCATCAAACGAGTTAAATCTCGACACTGCTGTATTAAGAGATAATGTAGTATCAATTGCTAAAAGACTTGGATATAGATCTAGTTCATATACTTCTTCAAGAGTTTCAGTAAATGTGACTGTTGATAATATTTCTAATTATGATTTTGTTAAATTAGAGAAGGGTAAAATTTTAACAACTTCTCAGAATGGTAAAACATATACATTTTTAAATAGAAAAAATTTAGAAGTAAATGCTAAGGGAAAGTCAACCGTAACTTTTAGAGATGTTGAACTATATGAAGGTACAGAATATTCTATTTCTTATACAGTAGATAGTTCAAATGAACATCAGAGATTCTTTATTCCAAATAATTTTGTTGACTCGGAGACGATTAGAGCTTTTGTAATTACTGATCCAACTAACACCACCGAAACTGAATTTACAAAAAAAGAAACTATCGTAAATATTTCAAATTCTGATGAAGTATTTTTTGTGGAAGAAGTTCAAGATCAAAAATATGAGGTTGTTTTTGGTGATGATGTAATTGGTAGAAAGTTAAGAGATGGAGAGATAGTAAGATTAGAGTATATAATTACTGCTGGTAGCGAAGCAAATAATATTAAAAAATCTGGTTTTAAATTTACTGGTAAATTATACGGTTTAACAACTCAAACATCATCACAAATAGGTTATTCCGATATTACTTGGAGTTTGGCTACAGATAAGTCTGATGGTGGTTCTGAGTATGAAAGCATTAGGTCAATTAAATATAGAGCACCAAGATACTATGCTTCTCAGGAAAGAGCAGTTACTCTTTCTGACTATGAATCAATTATCCAACAAATTTACCCAAATACTGATTTGGTGAGAGTTATTGGTGGTGAAACTTTATCGCCCCCACAATACGGTAAAGTTTCTATTATTATCAAACCAATTGTTGGTGAATCTGTTAGTTTTGGCGAAAAGGAAAGAATTAAACAAGAATTAAAACAATATACAGTAGGATCTATTGAAGTTGATATTAAAGATCCTTTAAATATTGAAATTGTAGCAAGACCGACCATTATTTATGATAAGTCTAAAACTACCAATACGGGTAGTGACTTAGTATCTTTAACCAATACAGTAGTTGGAGAGTATATTAAAGATATTAATTTTAATAATTTTGGTGGTGAATATTCAGATTTAGGGTTAAGGTGTAATATTAAAGATATTGATGATGCTATAAGGTTTGTTGCTGTTCCAATTTACTTAAAGCAACTTATTATCCTAACTGAAGGTGTTGAAAAATTATATAAAGTTAATTTTTATACAAAATTAAACAAAAATACATCTGGTAAATATTATGTTTTATCAGATCCATTCTCTCATAAAAATATTTCAGTTCCTGTCTACTTGGCGGGGTTTGCTGGTTGCATATGTGATGGTGCAATTGATGGCGGTAGTCTTTATTTAATTTTTGGAGATGGAACTATTATTGAAAAGGTAGGATCGATTGATGCAGATAGTGGAGAACTAGAATTTAATATACAACCTTCTCAAGATGACCCAATAAATATCTACGTAGTACCTGAAATATTAGATATAATTTTTGGTCCAGAAGTAGTACCTTCATTTACTATCTCAGAAATAATTGTTGATGACGATCCAGGAGCTCTAGGAACAACACTTGATCTAGATATCCCAATTTTACCAAATCCTGAAGATTTACCAGAAGGTGTTGATAGTAATCTTATAACTGGTGATACTGAAGCTCCAATTAGTACCATACTAACAGATGGGCCAGGTGGATCTATACCAACTTCTCCAATTGTTCCACCAACAACACCAATAATTCCAGGTGACGATGGTGATGATAACAATTATAATACTATAGAAGACTTTACTCCAGAAACTAATCCATATTCCTGCTCATGAAATACTTAGAAGAAAAAACTTCAAATGTATCAATTTTAGTTGAAAACCAGTTTCCTGATTTTGTTCAGGAAACTAATGATAAATTTTTAAGCTTTGTTTCTTCTTATTATGAGTCACAGGAAAGAAAATATCAACCACTAGATATTGCTTTAAATCTAGTAGACTATTATAATATTGGATATTATAGACCTAATAGATTAGTACAATCCACAGTTTTAACTGAGACATCAAATTTGTCTTCTACAGACACCACAATTAATGTGGAAAGTACAATAGGATTTCCTGATAAAAATGGATATATTGAAATTAATGATGAAATAATTTTTTATAAAGAAAAAACTAATAGTTCATTTTTAAATTGTGTGAGGGGCACTTCTGCTCTAGTGCTAAAATCCATTCCAAGATCTGATGTAATATTAACAAGTTCTACAGCGAAAGAACATTTAAACAATTCTGTTGTTAAGAATATTGCATACGATTATGCAAAAGAATTTTTAAAAAGGATTAAATCCGAACTAGCTCCCTTGATTCCAGAGGTTCTTGATGAATCTTTGGATTTAGCAAATTTTATTAAAAATATTAAATCATTTTATTCTTCAAAAGGAAGTCTTAATAGTCATAGAATTTTATTTAAAATTTTATTTAACGATAAAAAGTTTAATATAAAATTAAAAAATAGAGGTAGTGGCGCAAAATTAAAGATCAATAATTCAAGAGGATTTATTGTATCTGGTGGTGTGCAGATTGTTGATGGTGGTATAGGGTATGATAACAGAACTGAATCTGGTAAATTAATTAATTCTCCATTAGTTGATGTTTTTGGGAGTGGTACTGGTGTTATTGATCCAGTAACAAAACTTAGACCCAATGCTACAGCTATAGTTGAAGTTGATGGCATTGATTCTAATGGAACTATTACATCAGTTAATATTGCAGATCCAGGTGAATCATATAGAGGTCCTATAACAACAAGAGTTAGAAATAGAAATTTTAAAGAAGATCAGTTAGTAAAGAACGTATCTGGAACTGGATCTGGTAGAGTAGAATATTATGATGCATTTACTGATGAAGTCATTTTATATGATGTAGTTGGTTATTTTTTACCAAATGAAGAAATTTTTACAGAAGACGGTGAAAAAGCAAGAGGATTTATATCACAGTCATACACCACACCTTCACTTAGTAGAAATGGATTAGAAATTATTGGTGAAAAACAAAATATAGAATTTCCTAAGGAATATACATTTAAAACTTCTAATGCAAAATATAATAGACAACAAATCATAAAATGTAGACTTCTGGATGGTTACTTTCTCCCGAATGATGAGATGCCTAAAGTTGTTTCATTGATTCAGGATGAAGATAAAATTTTTGGAGTTTCTGGTGTTTCTATTGAAGTAGATAATAGTATTTCCCTATCAGATAGAATCTATCAATTTGATATTGGCACAAATAGTGATATAAGGAAAATATTTTTACCACCATCAACATTAGTTACAAAATCTTTATCTGGTATTTCTTCTTCAACCGTTGATTTTACTGTAACAGTTGACGAAGCAACTAGATTCCCCGTCACAAATGGAATATTCTTTGTGGATGGTAGAGAAATTTTTTATAAAACAAGAAGTGCTCACCAATTTTTTGGTTGTTCCTACTCAGGATCAGATACATTTAATTTGGAAGTAAAGGATGAAGTAATATCTGTAGCAAGATTAAATCAAAGTACAGAATGGAAAACAGCAACTGCTGTCAATATTGGTGACTATGTTTTTTATGACAAAAATTATTATAGAGCTAAAAATTCTGGTACAACTGGTTCGGATGCACCCACACATACATCTGGAAGTAAATATGATGGCACTATAGTTTCAAGTCAACCAATTTTATGGGAATTTGTCGGTAAAAATAGATTAGATCATACATTTTATATTAACTTCAATAATTCACTAATTGAAAATCCTAAATTTCAACTTTTAGGACTTCCTGGTGAAATTAAAATTGAGGATGGGGGAGCGCTTCATAGCAATTCAATTTATAACTTTGCATCATTTGATAGTCCTAATGTACAGGCATATAGCTTTACTACATCAGAAATTTCGGATAGACTATCAACAGTTTTAGGAACAAATTACAATAGATCTAGAGATTCTGTAATTGAGACTTCATCCAGCACTACTACCGAATTAAATAATATTAAACAATTGCCATCTTACAAATCATTAACTGGATTTTCCAGTCAATATGATTTTGGTGAACACATTTATGTTGCTGGATCTGGTATTCCTAGATGGTGGGATGATATTGTTAATTTTAATTCAACCTTAAGTACTGAAGACAAATTACTGACAAGATGGAATAAGAGTGGTCTGCTAGCTCAAACACAAGCAATCGGACTCAATAGAAAAAATAAAAAATCATTGGGATTGAATATTGATGCGATTCAATTAAATTCTTATAGAGGTAATACTATATCATATGGACATATTGAAAAGTTTTTCATTGCTGACGGTGGAGATTATCCAGTTGTTTATACCGAAAATTCAAACGGGTATGGGTATGTAGCTGATACTAATTCAGTTCCAGAGTTTATACTTGATGATGGAACTAAATTAGATTATACGTATAATCTAATTAAAATTTCTGCAGGTATAAAATCCATAGATTTTAATAAATTAGCGGATATATGGGATGGAACTACTTCAACCAAAGATAACCTAAGTGGTTTTACAACAAAACCAAGAATTGAAGTAATTAATAATAATGATCGTAATGTTTTATCTTTTACAAGTTTTACTGGTATTAATACCACTACAAATCAAATTACTTATACAGATCATGGAATTGAAACTCTAGACAAAGTTTTATTCTTATCCACCAAAAAATATTTTGAAAATCTTGTAAGAGATACTGAGTATTTTGCTAGAAAAATTGATGACAACACATTTACTCTACACAAAACAAAATCTGATGCTCTTTTAAACAGTAATAAAGTAGATTTGTCATATAAAAATGTTAATAACCCAGATTTCATATTTGTAACCACTTTTAGGAATCCACCAAACTTCAGAAAAGCAAAATTAGAGTTAAGTTATAAGAATGGATCTATTGATAATATTATCGTTAGAGATTCTGGTGCTGGTTACATAAATTTACCAACTATTAGGATTTCTGGTGGTGGTAGAATTGACGGTAATAATCAATGGTATGTAGATATTCCATTTAGTATTAATGGCGCAAGAATTATTGACTCATCTGGTCCTTTAGTCTCTAACTATAACTACGATAAAGATAATTATAATGAATTATCGGTAGAAACATCTAACACGCAGGGTTTCAATACAATTAATAAATTGTATGATATAAACCCTGCTGTTTCAATTAATTTTGGTTCTGGTGCAAAAGCAATAGCATATACAGCTAATGGTTCAATTGTTTCTATTGTAATTCTTGATCAGGGAAGTGGATACAAACTTCCACCTAAAGTTGTAATTACTGGAAATGGTAAAGATGCTGTTATTACAACCAAAATAACTAATGGAAAACTTACTGGATTTGATATTGTAAACGCCGGTACTGGATACACTCAATCACCAACTCTAGAAATTATTTCAGTCGAAAGAAAAAATGCATTAGTATCCTCCAAATTAAAGGAGTGGACATTTAACCTTGTACGACAACTAAATGAGTTAGATAGAATCGACTCATATGGTGGTTATGTGTATGACTCTAGTGATTCTGTTCCATCATCATCATCAATTAATCCAAAAGATTTTAAATTAATTGATTATAAAAATGATTTTCCAAAAGATCTAGATGAAAAACAGTATTACTTATTACAAAATAGTAAGAAACTTTATGCTTTATATTTGAAGGAAAAATCACCTCAAAGTGTGATTGATGCAGCTGTTACAGCAGCTGGAAAACCAATTGGTCAGTTTAACGATGATGAAGTACTACAGTATTTTGTTATTCACGCTCTACCAATTGCTATTTCTTATGACAGCGTTCCAATGTATGGAAGTGGTTATATTTTAAATGAGAGAAATAAACCTTTAATCACAGACCCAACTAATTCTGGATATACAAGTCAGTTTACTACCGCTAAATCTAGATATAAACTAAAGTATACAGAAGTGACTTCTGGAACTACTGGTGCTATAACTTTATCAACAACCAATGGTACAAAATATGTTACTCTAGATCGACTTGGTGGTCCATCTATTGATCAGTATCCAATTGGAAGTTTTGTTGATGATTATGAATATGTTGAAGGTGATGATGATGATTTAGATCAACATAATGGAAGATTTAGTATCACTCCAGAATTTCCTGCTGGAAGATATTGTTATTTTACAACTTTAGAGTCTTATGATCCTATTACAAATGCGTTGGTAGAATCTGCTGCCGCATATAATGATTCTATTGGATTTAATGGTTTCCCATACTTTATTGGAGATACATTTGCATCAAATTATGATGATTATATGAACAATAGATGTAGAAAAAATGATAAAATACCATCTGTATTCACCAGATCATTTGAAAAAGATATTGACCCAATTGTTCAAAATGGTGTAACTATATTTCCTGGATTATTACACAATGATGAGTATCCCCAACAAAATGTAGGTACATCAAAAACTGTAGCAAAAACTTCTACTATTTCTTCAGGTTCTGTTGACTCTGTAATTATCGAATCTAAAGGAAACAATTATCGCGTTGGTGATAGATTACTCGTAGACAATAACCTAACCAATGGTTCTGGATTTAGTGCTATTATATCTAAAGTTGGTGGTAAAACATTAACTAAACTAGAAAGAAAATTAGAAAATAGACGAGTTATTTTTACAACCGATTCCAATCACGGAATATCGAAAAATGATTTTGTTTATTTTGAGTATACTAAACCATCAACACCTATTGAAATTAATCTACCAGACAACTCTTTGAGTCAAGCTGTAGATGCAGATAGGGCAATTGAAATTTCTGGAGTTACAGTTGATCAAGCTTCATCTAGTGATTTATTTAAGGATGTTACTTTTTACGAAATAAATTTAAATTTTAGATACACATATAAATTAAATCTCCCCGCAAACGCTAATTTTCAACTTACTTATGATATTGAAAAAACAAACGAGTTCTTTACGCTGGAAGATTCTCCGGCAAACTCTGTTGTATTGAATGCAGAAAATATTCCAAACAGATTATATTTGCATGTTGGCGATAAAATATATCAAATTAATAAAACCAGAGATTTTTATGGAATCCAAAAGATTACAGAAACTACCTCAAATACATTTACCATAGATTTTTCGGAGTCCACCAAAGGATACGAAGAAGTTAATCTATCGTATAATGTTAAATCTTTTGGTGCTACTGGTCCTATCGAAGAAATTTCGATTACAAATCAAGGGTTTGGATATAAAAAACTTCCCACAATCACTAATATTATTAAGAAGGGTACTGAAAATGAAACAGCTGGTGACGGTAAAGCAATTATACAAACAAACTCAAACACAATTGGTTCATTAAGAAAGTTATCTTATAGTTCTTTCGGAAGATCATTTACTGCTAATAGAAATGTAAATTATTACTTGGATATACCTGCTACTGCAAAGGTAACTAAGAACTTCGAGATTTATGAAATTGAAGTGTTGGATGGTGGTTCTAACTATGATAATGTTGTGACTTTATTGGTTAATGGTAAAAATAATCTTGCAACATTAGAAGCGACTGTTTATTTGGGAACAATTACTAACGTAACAGTTGTAGATGGTGGACTAAATTTTGAATCCGAACCAACTATTACTGTTCAATCTACATATGGTTCTGGTGCCTCACTTAAAGCAAAAATTAGAAGAAAAGAACTTTATCCAGGGGTTAAATTAACAGGTAATGTTAATTCTTTACTCTTCCCTGTTGGTGTTGAAACTGATGTTGTTAATTTTGATTCTAGATCTTCAACTATCGAATTTAATGAAAACGTAGGTCAGTTTAAAGATGGTGATAAAATTTATTATGCGGGTAAAGTTTATGGTGAAATACAAAGTATTAGAAGATCTAAAGCATATGCAAAAGTAAATGCATATTCAGAGTTAGATATTCAGAGATCAAATATTTCTGGTAATACCAGTGAAACTCTACAAAAACTCACTGATAGTAGGTATTATCAAGAATGGTCTTATAGTATCACATCTTCAAGAGATACAAAGGACTGGATAAAACAACAAGATATTAACACACACCCAGCCGGATTTAAACAATTCGGCAAAAAACTTATTGAGAGAAGAAAGTTCTTCTTCAAGAATCCACTTGATGTATTTAAGAGTAGCGTAATTTTCTCTACTAAAATTTCAAGAAAACTTGATTTGACTCTAAAACTGTCTCCTTGTGGGAAACAGAGATTATTTTTGTTTGATGTTAGTGGTTTCACCGTTGGTAGTTATATTATTGGTGCAACATCTGGCGCGGTGGCAAAAATAACTGAAATAACCGAAAGATCTTTGGTTGTGGAAAATTACAACAACATTCAATTTGAATTGAACGAAATTGTTGTTCAGGTGTCAGCTGACTTTGCTTTTGGAAAGTCGTCTGCAACATTCAAATCACTTAACTTCTGGAATGGCATTTTACAGGAACCAGATGAGAGTTATGAGGTATCAGAAAATCCAATTTCATATGTTCCACATTATACGGTTGATAATTCAGACGAAATCGTATTATATACTTTTGACGATGAAGTCATTAAATTGGATAATCAAAAAATATCTGCCGACCAAACATCTTTCTCATTTACTTTAAATAATGCTCCATATCCTATTACATCTTCGATATTGAATGAGTTACTTATTACAATTGGTGGTGTTGTACAGGATCCTTCCAACCTTTCTGTTTCCAATAATGCAATTGTCATACCAAAAGTTGGATATGAATCTAATGTAATTGCTATAAGACACAGTAAATTAAAGAAATTAACTTTAACTGGTTCTGGAACTACTTACACTTTAAATTATACTCCAACTAATGATTGTCAATTATTAATATTCCGTACAGGTATATTCCAGACACAGCTATTGACAGACTTTACTGTTTCTGGTAATACTGTCACATTTAGTGAGAGTATTGCTTCTGGAGAATTATTTGGTTGGTACTTTGATGGAACAATAAACTGCGAAAAGATTAATGGCACTGCAATCAATCAAAATAAGATAATTAAACATCTCCCTTGTGAAAAAACTAAATTTAAACAATTCATAGAATCAAATGCAGTCAAGACTCCAGATTCAATTTATGAAATAAGAAAAGAAACTCTTGATGGCACTGTAATTCCAGTAAGTAGCACGAGAGTTGAGGGATTTGATACAAAATTCTCATACACCAGTCCAAAAACATCTGGAAGTTATGTTGAAGTTCTGGATCAAATTACTTTTAATGGATCTACAAAATCATTCTCATTAAAAGTAAATCAAAAAAATTATACCCCAAAAAATGGTGAAGAAAGTTTGGTGGTATACATCAATAACACAGTACTGGATCATGATCAATATTCTATTTCTGGTAATACAATTACATTCGTATCCGCTTATTCTTCTTCTACAAAATGTACACTATTAGATTTTGTCAGCGATTATTCTTCTAACACAAATGGTGAGAATGGTGCTATAATTGATAGACTAGAAGTACAACAAAATGGATCTAGAAAAACATTTAACCTTTCTGATAGAGGTGTACCAAAGTATGTCAATAATGTTGGTGATATATTTGTAATTAAAAATAATGAGTTACAGTATCCAGTTCAAACGTTTACTGATCACAAATATAGAGTTTTTAAAGGTCATACAATTAATGACAACAAGATTACATTTGAAACAGCTCCAAGCGCTTCGGATGATGTAAACCTTGTTTTCTTCAATCGACAATTATTGCCAGAACCAACTAAAAATGTTGTCCTTGATGCATTTGTTTGTTTTGATGGAACTAAAACAACATTCCCAATAACTGCCAATGGCATCGCATTTACACCAGTTTCAGTTTATCATTTATTTGTAGTTAGACACGGTGTAATGCAGATTCCAGGTAAAGATTATACAGTATCTGGAAGTACAATTACATTTACAACTGCACCAGAGGCTTATGAAGATGAACTAATTTTCTCGTTCTATTCATATGATGGATTAAATCAAAATATTCCTCTAAGTATTGCAAACTATGTTGATGGTGTAGAAACTGAATTTGCACTTACAAAAAACTATGTAAGTACCACTGTTCTTAGTACTCATAACTTAATGATGTACCGAAATGGTGTTTATCAGGTTCCAGGAAAAGACTATAGTGTCTTAGATGGTTCCTCAGCACCTTATATTAGATTCACTACAGCACCAGTTGTCAGTGATGACATCTTCATGGTCAATATAAGACAAACTTCCTTTGAAGATTTAACCTCTAGTTTCTCACAAGTTACTACATCAAGAATCGCTTATAATACATCTACTCAAGTAGATGATGATATGTTCTTTATATTTGTAAATGGTATTTTACAAGTAGGATCTTCATATTCCACTACATATGCTTCTAATCAATATACAATTACATTTGGTTCCAATGTTGACATTTCATCGGATAATGTCAAGATATATGCATTTACAACTGGAGGAAGTTCTAGAAAAGAGTTAGATCCAATTGTTGTTTCAAATACATCTACGCTTTCTTATAGTTTA
>Ga0208428_1000516_pt1 | contig 17555 bp, 26 predicted proteins | sample DEB08_DNA_11_FD_184535 | JGI IMG/M metagenome (GOLD analysis project Ga0208428, IMG submission 184535) | Aqueous microbial communities from the Delaware River and Bay under freshwater to marine salinity gradient to study organic matter... | ecosystem: Environmental > Aquatic > Marine > Coastal ... | reverse complement strand
GAACTTCATATTAAACAGTTACGTCTAAAAATACAACTTCGTATCTCTACGCTCTTGCATTGCCACCACAGCTATGAATCAAGTTACAACCTCTACGGATTGCCATTCCTTGCACTATCTAACTTAGACCGTCGCCTAACTTATGTAATTAATATAGTATAGGTTAACCGCAATGTCAACCTTTTATTGCCATTTTTCTTTATTTTTTTCTTGTTCTTTTAACCAACGCTTACGTGCTTGTGCTTTGGCACGTTTCTTTACTGCACTGGGCTTTTCATAAAAGTCTTTTTTACGCATGTCTTTTGCCATGCCTTCGTTGTTGCATAGCTTCTTGAGCTTGCGCATTGCACGACTTATATCGTTGTTTCTTACTTCGACATACAAGCCTTGCTTGTTTACTTCGTCTCTATCTTTATATCTATCTCTATTCATTCTTTCCTCGTCAATACGCCAATCATTCGATTACCGTTTATAGCTGGTTTGGCATCCCAATCACAGTCTTGGGTACATTGTATAATACGATCCATTATACCAAAACCTTGTTGCTTATTGGCATTTTCTCTGCCTTTAAATCGTATAACACACTTTACCTTGTTACCTTTGTCTAAGAACTTAATAATATTTTTAAGTTTAGTATCAAAGTCGTGATCACCGATACCTAATCTGAATTGCATCTCTTTGATTACAATTTTACTTTCTCGTTGCTTTTTTGCGGCTTCTTTTTGTTTACGTTTTTGTTCGTAGAAATATTTGCCAGCATCGAGTAATTTTGCAATTGGTGGATCACTTTTTTCGTTGATCACTACCAAATCTACTTGTTGTCTTTTAGCCAAGTCAAGTGCTTCGTTTTTATACATAACACCCGATTGTCCTTGTTCACCAACCACACGCAATTGTCTGTATGTGATTGATTCGTTAACCTGCTTTATAGCAGTGTTGTTCTTCTTAAAGTTCTTCAAGAGTATTCAACATCATTTCTGCGTATTCTCCTATATTATCATATACGTTTACTTCAGGTATTGTATTCAACAAACGCACCACGCTCTTGCGTTTGTTCTTTTCACTGAAATAAACAGTTCCTTTTTTCTTAACCATAAATGCACAAACCAAGCCCAGCTCTGTAATATTATCTAAATCAACATAGATAGTATCACTGAATCTCATCATACTCATTACCCATGCACAGTTAGCATCATCTATTGCACCGTCTGGATGGTACAATGTAATAGGTACAGTCTTAAATATGTTTTCATAAAGAGCTTCTAAGTCTAATACAAATTCTGTGTTACTACTTAGCACAGTAATCACAGGGCCATTGTCGGGTAATAACATGTCAGGCGGTGTTACTGTATATATAGGGTTTTCCCTCATAGGGCTATATTATTCCTTTTTTATCTTTATGCTCTTAATAGTTTTACCAGTACCTGCTAAACGTCCGTCTGACGAATATAATTTTATATTACGTCTTTGACTCAGCTCTTGCGCACTAAGTTCGTTATCGTCTCTATTATCAGTATACGGGTCGTATGGTATATTGTCAACCTCTTTTTCAAGTTCTTTGGCAACTTCTTGTAATACTTCCGGATCTGCTTTTTCTAACAGTTCTTCAATATTATCTGCTTCTATTTCTTTAGAATCTCTTCCGGTGTCCTGTACGGCACTAGGCAGTTCTTGTACAGATTGGGCTCCACTGTCAGGTAACGGTTTTTCTCCATTCTCCAATGTGCTCCGTCCTGATAGATCTTGCTCATCATTGGTTTCTCTATCTCGTTCATCAGATTCCACATTATCTTCTTGCACGTCTTCTCCAGTTTTGTCCCCAGAATCTGGTCCATTGTTCTTAGGTTGTGGAGGTGTAGGCTCATCATCCAATTCATTTTTTTCATTCCTTCGCCATTCAAATGTGTACTGTGCGGCAATCAATAACATAACCGCCAGTGGATCAAATACAAATATGATTGTAATAATAACCCAACGTACTGCTTGTTCTAGTATATCTTTGTCTGCTTCGTCGTAAATGAATTCAGCAATATATTTAATAGGCCCTACTTCTGCTTCTAGTTTACGATACTCTGCTTCAATTGCATATTTTTCTTCTGTCATATTATCTATTAGATTATTTGCATCAACAATACGTTGTTGCTGATCATCTATAATAGCATCAACGTCTGCGCCGCCATCTACTCTAATACGGTCTCTTAGACGCTGTATGAGATCATTACTTGCAGATATTTGTGCATCAGCACCTTCACGTAATTGTTTTATAGTATCTCTGGCGGCATTAATACGAGGATCATCTGCTTGTCTAAGTTTTGTAATTTGATCTTGGGCAATTTGTCTAGCACTTCTATTAGCAGGAATATCTGTGTTTAACACTGCATCAATTTTTGTTTGTATACTTTCTTTACTTTGTTTTGCGACATCAATAGCACCTGCACGTACTGTATCGATTGCTTCCAGCAACCCTTGTTTGCGATCTTGTATTGCAGTTGTTTGGTTGCCACGCAAGTCTTTGACCAAGTCTGTTAAACGTGTGCGCTCTGTTTCAACTACACTTTGTGCTTGAGTTCTCAATTGTGTTTCTTGTGCTTGAAGATCTGAAATACGTTGCTGTTGTGCTTCTACCCAAGTTGTTAATGCTCTTCGAGTATTGCCTCCAAATAGTCCATCACTGGTAACACCTATAACAGCCTGTCCTTCTTGTATCTTAGCACGTTCTGTACTTTGCAGTTTATTTGTAGTAACAACAATTGATTGTTCTATGTTTGCAATTTGTTTTTGCAAACTTTCTACTGCGCTGTTGTCCGCTTCTACTGCACTAATACGTGCTTCGTATTCATTTGCTTGTGTGTTTATGCGATCCAAGTCTGCATCTAACTGTGCAATCTGATCCAAGTAAGGTTGTACTTGTTGTTCAATACTTGCAACAGTTGTGTTGGCAAGATCCGATCTCAATTCGGATACCAAGTTATTCAAACGTTGTAGCTCTTTGTCTAACGCTGTAATTTCGTCTTCATACACAGCAACTCTGCTGTCCATAGTATCAAGTTGTGTTTGAATAATAGTGTTTTGTTCTGCAATAGCAGGTTCTATTCTTGTGTATGCACTGTCAATACGTGTTTGTTCTTTGTCTATCTGTGCTTGGATGTCCTCATTGAGGTTACCTGTACTGCTTTCTGCTTTGACAATTTTTTGTTCAGCTCTAACAATAATACTTTCTTGTCTAGCTATTTCTGTTTCAAGTCTTGCTACTTGTTCTACAGTCTCCATACTTGCTGTGGTTTGTTCGATGTGTGCTTTTGATAAGAAACCAAATATACCCATACTAGTAATAAACATAAGAACCACAACTGCGATACTGAGATAAAATTTCATCCACCAAGCAGCTTTATTCCAGAAGCGATGAAGCCAAACTGCGGTGACAAGTTTACCAACTTCTAATACTCCGCCCATAATAATAATTGGAACTGCGGCAGCGGCAAAAATAGCAACCAATCCAGCTACACTATAATAGATTGCAACGGCACTGATGCACAGTGCGATTAGCATTGTTAATATTCCAAATATCATAATTTACTCTCCAAACTTTTTGGCATACCCATCGTCAATCATTCTAGCATTGACGTCGACTTTGCCACCCGTGGAGTCAATGGTGTAAACTTTACCCATTGTTCTTCCGGCTTTGCCTCTTTTGTTCATCATTGTTTCACAGAAAAATTGCTGACCTAACAAATCTGCAAGTTTTATTTTAGCTGACATTGCACTATTTTTTTCTACTTCGTCCGCACTTCTGATATCATATACATGTACGCCGTATAATTTAATTCTTTGTCTTATAGTAACATTAAAACCCAAGTCGATGATTGCATCAACTGTGTTTCCGTCTATCACTCTTATTGTGTTGCATTGATACGTATACATATGCAAAATCCTTTATCTTTATACTATTTATCGGATTTTGCTTGGTCAGCCATCCATTGTTGGGCTATTCTGTTGTTGGGAATAGTTTTTGACCATGCACCTATCTGTTTAAATGCACTTGTTAAATCACTTTGGACATCAGAACCTTCGCTGTTGTCAATAATAAACATATCTTCTTTAAAATATCTTTGGAACTTTCCAATATTATTTTGTACTTGACTCCACATCTTAGATACTACATCTTCTGGCAAAGTGCGATCTCTAAGTTTATTACGCTGTTGTGCAGTTTCTAAGTCAGTGTTGACGAATACCATTGCAGTTTCGTAACCTAACTGACGGAGTTTTTCACTCATCATTACGATTTTTTCGTAGTCTTTACCAGTGCCATCCATTACTAATCCAAGTCTACCTGTATTAGTATAGATTTCCTGTCTTTTTCTAGTAATATTTTTAGCTTTATCTCTTACGTCCTGACCTTGTGGACTGTAGATAGTATCTGGGTCTGCTTTCATACCCATCTTTGCTAGCATCTTTTCAAATGCTGTGTCGCTGTTAACGATTTTAAATCCCATGCCTTCGAAACCGCTATTTTTTACAACAAAACTTTTTCCACTACCAGGACCTCCAGCAGTGAATATTGCTTTAAAAATAGCGGGGTCGTTAGGACCCTCGCTAATAGTTTTCGTTATGATTTCGTTTACTAACATGCATTTATTTATGCTAGTCCCAACGATAAAAAATATGGCTTCCTATTCTACCGATATGACTCATACTACTGTCTGTAGCCCAATAAGGCTTTACATAGCTAGCATGATAGTGTGTTGCACTTTCGGTAATGCCTCGATACTTGTTTGCAAATAGAATACTACCTGCTACATACTGTGCATTAGCCCATCCTGTTTCGTCACCTGGAACGTCTGGTTTCCCGTCACAATACCAACTAAATTGACAAGCATCTCGAACCATCACCATACGTTCAGGATCTTTCCAACTGGGTTTTTTCTTTCCTTGATATACTACATCACAAATAGTGTTTGGGTATCTTGCATCACGTACTCTGTTTAATACAACATCTGCAACTGCGTATTGTCCTGCTAGATTATCGCTTCGTGATTCGTAATATACATTTAGTGCCAAACAATGTGCTTGTGGGTTGTCGATTAGATCAGGATAGATTGTAGGTGTTTGCTCATTTTCAATTACACTTGCAACAAGTGCTTCAATCATCTCAGGTGGAACAATTGCTGTTTCACTTTTTGCCGCTGTTGCTGAATACGAATAAGCAATTAACCCAATGGCTATTACTCCGTTCAATGTCATACTCAATGCGGAGGTAACAAATTTTAACATACTCTGCCTCTTTGGTTATGTTATTTACAGTTCACCAAGACTTAGTTGTTCTCTGATTTTACCATTTTCATCAATCAGCTGAACACGACCGTCTTTGATTTTACCACGTGGCATCAAGTAATTTTTTTGTTTTATTTGACTATTCATGTGCTTGACTGCTTGTCTTTTATCACTGAACAAGTCGTAATTTTTTGTTCTGATGCCGCCGTGTGTATTATAAAATACAGTTTCAACTTCATAGGTACTCATTGTATTACGCTCCTTTGTATACAATATAGTACACCCTGTGTTATATGTCAAGTTCAAACTGATAGTCAGGAGCTTGTTTTTCAAACTCTTCAACTATTGCTTTCTTTGTTGCAATCATGTTTTCTAGCGAGTATATTGCCATTCGCTTTTCATCACTAGCACCTTCTGTTAGGTTAATAATTGCATTTTCAAGTGTTTCGATATCTTGAAGTTCTTGTACCATATTTGGTCTCCTAGTCTAAATCACACTGCCAATAAGAACCATCATACTCAGCACGTAATGCGCCAAGTGGATAATCCTTATGCTCAAACAGTATATAAGGTTTTCCATAAAAGTCAATCTTTTGCGTTACAACATTGACTTCACTAAAGTCTATAGTACGCTCTCCGGGTACAGCTGAATTAAAAATCCGTATCAAACCATTGCTCCTTCAATTTCATCTGCGGCTTCATCGAACCAGCTAGTATAATTTTCACCGTCTAATAACACACTCCACTTAGCAAACATATCACTATCGATAAAGTTCCAATTAATGCCACCATCTGTATCTTTGTTTTCATCTAGTGCAATAAAGGATTTCATATCCGCTTTAAATTGGTTATGCATCTTTTCTTCTGCTGTAAGAGCATCAAACAAACGTTCTGGAATAACTTGCAGTCCTTGTTGTGCTCTAGCAGTGGTGTATGCAGTGTAGCTGGAATAATGAATCGCTTGCATTGTTAGTACCTCGTTTTGTTTAACTTATACATACAGTTTAGCACCAAGATGTCTTGTTGTCAACAAAAAAGTGCAAGAAAGAATCCTTGCACTTCAATGACTTGTAATTTTTTTACAGTTCTAAGTCTGGATATTTCTCCTTCATCTTAGCTGTGTGCTTTGCTGAATCAAACATGCACCATACTGCACCCATGACCAAGTATACTAACATGCCGCCAAACAAGGCAGTGTCGCCTCGCCAGCCAATTAGATACATCAGTCCAATGCAAGATATTAGTGCTGTCATTGATACTGCAATGATTTTTGTAGCGTTGTATGCAATCTTTACAAATTCGATTGCGGTTTGTTTACGAATGTTACTCATGAGGGTTCCTTTCAGTTGAGTAATTGGACTTAGTGTCCGGTTAGTTCCTCCCAAATTCGCCCGTATTATACTGCCTCGAAGCCGCACATTGCGACCTTATATTTTTTATTGCCAATCAACATTTGGTCTCCCATTGATGTTGACCGGAGACCTAATCCACCTTCGTGCAATGGCGCCATTACTGTTACATTAGGGTTGTAGTCACCGTTTGGTTCTCCGTTTGAGAATGTTTCTTCTTTGATTGACCAACTACCCATTACGTTGTTAGTCCAACGATATGCATACTCAAGTGCATCGTTAGTTTCAGTTCCATCCGGAACATCAACAAATGCTACTGTATTAGGTGCATCTTCGAACGCTGTGTGTATAACTGCTACTTGCATATTCATCTCCGTTTTATCTAACTTACATATACATATTACAGTCAAGACGTCTTACTGTCAACCTTTTTCTGCATCTTTATTCGAAAATTTCTGGATTATACTCAACTGTGACAGTTGTATTTTCTGTATCGTTCCACATCTTAATATCTTGCATTAATTTGTCCAATGATTCGTCAGTCCAGTTGTGTTCTACATCAACTTCTGTATCAATAAACCCTTGGAAATTTTTCCAAGCATAATAGTTCTGTACTTCTACATAATCACAAGGATCGTATCCTTCGTTGATAATATCTTTAATTAATACAGTGTCTTTGAATCCGCTTTTGCGTTTTGCACGTTCGACATTAAAGTCGATTATATCCGCCATTAATCACACTCCGGAAACTTGTGTCTTACTATTTGTTCAATTGGTTGGAAATGCCCATTCATATTTTCTGCAATGTATACTTTAGGTTCTTCTGTTCCCCAACGGAAAATAGCACCCTTGGCCATGTTAAATATTTCACGTTTATTGCTGTTAATAATGGTATCTTTTGGATCATCGTCTCCCACTTCATCCAAATATCTTAGTGCATAAGTCGCAATGTCTTCTACACTTAGTGGGACTTCTACTTTTGCGAGTATTCTTCTTCCATTGCCGGTGTCTTTTGACCTCATTTTTTTAGCCTCTCTTTGCCTATGTTAGTTCTGTTATGTGCCATGACATCTTTCCATTCATTCTTACTATAGTAAGAGTTTATGGCAAGACGACTTGATTGTCAAGAAAAAAGATGCAAAAAAGACAAATTAATTCTTGACAAGGTATTTATACTTCAACTTTGGTAAATCTTAGCTTCCAATTAACAGTTTTACCTGCTGTACCTTTTACTCTAATACTGAAACTGCCGCCAACCACTTCTGCTGTAACGTTCCATCCTGAATAACTCAGTGTCCAGTTTGTTGAATCTTGATCAGGAGGTAAGTTACTGCTAAGAGCTCCTCCTGTGATATTGTTGTTGGCTGTGTATACATTCAGATCATATTCAACTACATCGCTTGAATTGTAACTTGCCATTGGATCCCAAGGTGTTTGTGCTAGGTCTGCTGTTCCTGAACGCACATAATCTACTTTATTATTTGTGCCAACTATTGATTGTGATCCAGCTTCATTTGTTACTACACCTTCGATCTTAAATGCTTGTTTTTCTCCACTTGCAGCAACACCAATTGCACGTATGTCAAAGAACCAAGTTTTTCCAACTGCTGGAGAAATAGTGCCGCCATGGAAATTAACAGCAACCGCAGTGCCGTCTGTTGTCTGCACAGCATCACTTTTACGTACATCAGGATCTCCACTTAGATCAACTGTGTCTGTATTTTGTATAATCGTAACACTACTATCTGTGCTAGTGAGTGTTCTAAATGCAAAGTTATTTGCATTTCTGTTTTTAAACACTTGACCACCGCTGCCCACATTGCTTGATGTTATTGTGTCGGTTACTTGTATTTCTGTACCACTGCTGGTAAGTGCAATACCTCCAGCTGATGTGATTGTTCTAAACTGTAGTTCTGTACCGTTAAGTTTTTTGAATACTTGTTGTCCACTGCCTAAATTAAGTGCAGTTTGTACACTAAAGTTTATTGAATTAGGGCCAATTACTTTCCAAGTACCTGTATCACCAAAGTAACCTTCAATAACATGTGTGTCAGTGTTATAGCGTATTTCGCCTACTTCAGTATTAGGTCTTTGACTAGTGTTTCCAGCTGGTATCTTAATAGCCGCAGTGCCTGGAACTCTTGTGTTTGGTTGTAGGTCAATTTGAATATCACCACCTGCGCCGTCACCATTTGTAACTTGTATTTGACCAGCGCCGCCAACAACACTTCTAGCTCTACTAACGCCTGCATCTTTTACAACAAGTCCGTTTCCTGATTCTACATTCAGATTATTAAGAAAGTCAAACAGTGTACTTGTAGCTTGTTGGAAATCATTGATAGTTCCTGTACTAAACTGATTTGTATCTTTTCTAGTGAATAGAGTTAAGATATCACTGCGTACTACAATATCATTTGTAGCTGCATTTACACTAAGCATTGCACTTTCACTGCCTACAACAAATAGCGTGTTTCCGCTGTTGTTAAAATTGTTGATTACAGTTGTATCACCCACTCCTCCGCTACTAGCAATATTACTAGAATCTGTTACAAGTCCGCCTGCATTATATCCAGGACTGTTTGGCACAGTAGGAGTTGAACCTTCACTTGATGTTGTTTCTCTTTGTGCAAAGTTGCTGGTATATCCGATAATATTGCCACAGTAATCGTACACAGGTGTTTGATTGTCTACTGTAGGATTGGGATTATCATCACGCTGTATAATTTCAAGTAAGCTATCTTCAAGTAACAAGTGGAATATATTCGGATACTCTATCACTTCTCCTTGCAGTATACGGTCACCGTTTGAATCATATTGATGTCCTGTACCTGTGGTACCTGTGCCAGACCCCAAACTGTACTGTACAGGATATGCACCCAATCTATCATATAAACTTTTAAGTTGACTTACAAGTCTTGCATTACCGCCAACTCCGCCTGTGTTTGAATTGTGTAGAACACCAATTTGTGTATTACATCCAGAGTCTGGTGTTGCAAATTGACTACCGCCTTGTGCATAACTGCCGTTGATGTTGTTTTCAAAGTTTATAAGATTGGTAATGCCGCCTGTAACATTAGAAATGTCAGCTCTTATACTGTCAATAACACTTTGTCCAAGATTTCCTGCATTAATGTCGCTGATGTTATTTGCAATAGTACCAAGTATTCCGCCATTGAACACACTTGCATTAAAGCCACTTGGGCCAATACATGCACACACATTCTCAGGAGCAATACCGCCGATTTGGTCAATGATGTCTTTACCAGCACCAAGGAAACTACCCATAGCACGTTCTAGCATGTTTGGAATAGCAATTGGATTTACAGGTGTTGCACAGAAGTTGATCAAGTTTGCAACGTTTTGTGCTTCTGCTAGTACACCATTTAGACGTCCTAGTACACTGTCCAGTTTAGTGTGATCCATAAATTGTTCAACACTGCCTACTAGCTCTGTTAAAGCATCGTGTAGTTCGCTTTGCAATCCTGGAATGCCCAACAATGCATTGATATTAGCATGCATACACAATTGTACGTTTGGCAATTTAAGTCCATTACCACTGAGCATACCGCAAAGAAGTTCTCTGAGTGTGAAACTATATTCAGCACTAGCAACAACTTTGAGTGAATCTGTTCCACTGCCAGTTGTACCGCTGATATGATGCCGTGCATCTAAGTATTCATTAAGGTCATTTAGACCATTTGGAAAATCTTTAAAACTCATTGTGGACCGCTCGCTGGACTATAGCCGCCTGCTCTAACATCAGGACTTGCACTTGTTGCACTAGGTGAACAATGATTGCCGCCTGGTTTAGGACAGAGATTATCAGCACTTGCACTATCACCATTTAGTATCACGGGAATACTGTTTGCTCTGACATGTCCTATTGTTACGCTTGCTTTTAAATTGCCGCCGCCATGTGTGTTTGGGTCATTGTCCACACTTATGGGTCTACCGTTTACACGAACATCTGTTACTCGTGTTATTGTAGTTGCGCCGCAACTTCTAGTATCGCCTTGTCTGTGTACAAATGATGCCATACAACTATTTATAGTTGCAGTGAACTAGCTGGTGCAATGCCTGTTGTACTTTGCATATATGCGTCTCCCAAACCTTTGTTTGGTTTGTTTGTAGCAATTACATGTGTTTTGTGAATCTGTACTGGATCACTACTTGCTGTGTCGATACTCATAAGCCACGGAATAAGCATAGCTTGTCCGTTTTGCGGGTTAAGTGTAATCACACAAGGCTTTACAACTTTGATAGCATCTGCATCGGTACTGTCGAAACGTGCAACTAACTCCTCGCCTGTGCTTAATTTGATACTAACTGTATCACCTTTTTTATAATTGGATATCACCAACATCTATAATTTCTCCTATGAGTTTTTTAACTTGATTTGGATCCATACGAACAAGTGCTTGCCCTCCGCCAGAAACTAAGAGTTTTCCGTTATGATATATTTGAGGCATAGTTCTATGCCCTTCATTGATCAAAAACTCTCTAGCTTCTGTATTGGTATCCACTCGTATTTCTTCGTATTGTATATTATTGTTTTTCAAATAAGTTTTTGCCATGTCACAATAAGGACACAGTGGTTTACTGTAAAGTGTTATCAAAGTTTCATTCCTTGGAATGTGCTTCCGTTCACATCCTGTTTTGTACCGCCAATAACATAACTACTAATTTCTGTTTCTTGTGGTGCTACTTGTACTTCTGCACCTGCAATCCACTTTTGTGTCCATGGTAGAGGATTACTACCGCCTTTGTACGGGCTAGGTAGTCCTGCCGCTATCATACGTTTGTTAGCAGTCCATTCTACATATTCATGTAACAATTGTGCATTTAGCCCAATCATCGATCCGTCCTTAAACAAATAATTAGCCCATGCTTTTTCTTGATCCACTGCATCCACAAATAGTTGTACCATTTCGTCCTGAGTTTCTTCTTGGATACGTGCAAAGTCAGGATCATCTTTGGGCATCAGTTTAAGTAACGTTTGGGTACTACCCAAGTGTACATTCTCATCTCTACAAATAAGTTTAATAATCTTAGCATTGCCTTCCATCTTTTTAAGTTCAGCAAATGCCCAGCTACATGCGAACGACACGTAAAAGCGAACGCCTTCTAGAATGTTTACACTCATCATAGCTTTCCAGATTAGTTTTTTAAGTTCATATTTGTCCACTACAACATTACGTGCTTTACGATTAGAAACAATTTGGTGTGTGCCTTCTCCGAGAAGATTATACCACATGCCCATTTCAATAAGGTCGTCATAGTGCTTACTAATATCAGTTGCACAATCCATAATCTCTGCAATGTCCATCATTTCGTCAAACACAATACTTGGATTGCTGTAGATGTTACGGATAATATGTGTGTAACTGCGACTGTGGATAGTTTCATTAAACGTCCACGTTGTTATCCAGTTTTCAAGTTCAGGCAAACTTACTAGTGGATTAAAACTATCAGCTGGCGCACGACCTTGTACACTGTCCAACAAGATTTGTCTTTTGAGATTACTTGTAAAGATATGTTTCTCATGTTCAGTTAATTGTTTAAAGTCTGCACTATCTTTTAGTACGTCAACTTCTTCTGGACGCCAGAAGAATCCTAGTTGTTTGTCTGTTAATTTGTCAAACTGTTTATATTTTAATGCATCGTAACGCTGAATGTCGACGCCGCCATTAGGGTCTAAAAACATCAAACTTTCGAGATGCTTGTTTCGTTGTTGTTCATTTAATACGCTCATATTACTTCCTTAAATTGTGCAGCTGTCGCAGGCTTCTTCATCTTCAATTTGATATTCATCATCGATCTCTATATTAGCAGATTCGTTAAGTTTGTCAATATCTATTTCGCCTTGACCATCATATGTGTTGAAATAGTATAATTGCTTACCGCCGTATTTGTAAAAGATCATTAAATGTCTAAGCATTTCACTCATGCTGATCTTTTCATCTTCATAGAACACAGGATTGTAACTTGTGTTTACACTGATACCTTGGTCAATATACTTTTGTAGTATAGCCATAATAGTCATATAGCCTTCTGGACTACGCTGATCCCACAACAGCTCATACTTGTTTTTAAGATGATGGATGCCAGGCACAACTTGTTTTAGTATGCCGTGTTTACTTTGTTTAACACTTACCAAACTACGTGGTGGCTCAATACCGTTTGTAGCATTTGAAATCTGTGCTGATGTTTCAGCAGGCATAAGAGCCATTAGTGTACTGTTACGAATACCTGTAGCTTTGAGTTGTTCTCTTAGCTCTCTCCAAGGCATACGCTCTTTGTGTGGTACTAGTTCATCTACATCTGTTTTGTATGTTTGGTTAGGTGTAATACCATCACTATACTTTGTTTCATTGTTCCACAAGCATGCACCTTGCTCTACTGCTAGGTCTGCACTTGCTTTGATTAGATAGTAACTCCAAGCCTCAGCAAATGTATCAATCATTTCTAAGTCTGGATTGCTGTATGTCATGCCATTCTTAGCCATCCAATACGCAAGGTTAATAATACCTACACCCAGTGGACGTCTACCTGCTGTAGCACGTTCTGCCGCTTTAACTGGATAGTTTTGATAGCTGAGTAGTGCATCAAGTCCACGTACTGCTAGCTCACATGGCTTTGCAAAGTCTTCTGGTTTTTTGATGTTACCCCAATTAATAGCACTCAGTGTACACAGTGCAATCTCACCTTCGTCATCGTTAAAATCAGTTAACGGTTTTGTAGGCAAATCGATCTCTGCACATAGGTTACTTTGTCTGATTGGTGCTAGTTCTGGTTTAAATGAACCATGTTCATTTGCATTATCTACATTCTGTAAGTAAATGCGTCCTGTATTTTTACGCTCTTCCATAAATTGACTAAACAATTCAGTTGCACTAATAGTTTTCTTGCGTAGTTTTGTATTACGTTCTGCACGTTCGTATATTTCTCTAAACTTGTCTTGATCTGCAAAAAATGCTTCGTATAGACCTGGAACATCACTTGGGCTGAACAATGTAATTTGTCCGTTACTAATTAATCTTTCATAAAACAACTTGTTGAATTGAACACCATAGTCCATTTGACGTACACGATTCTCTTCTGTACCTTTGTTGTTTTTGAGTACTAGCAGATCTTCAACTTCATAATGCCAAATTGGATAGTACAGTGTGGCGGCTCCGTTGCGCACACCTCCTTGGCTACAGCTTCTTGTGGCGCTTTGGAACATTTTATAGAACGGAATAACTCCTGTATGGTAAGCGTCTCCTTTGCGGATTGGGCTACCGAGTGCTCTAATACTTCCTGCTCCGATGCCAATGCCTGCCTTTTGACTAACATACTTAACAATGCTGCTAGTAGTAGCGTTAATGCTATCCAGGCTGTCATCACTTTCAATGAGTACACAACTGCTGAACTGTCGCTGAGGTGTCCTAACACCTGCCATAACAGGAGTAGGCAAACTGATATAAAAATTGCTAACTGCATCATAATAATCCTTTACCCAACGCATACGTGTTTCTTTTGGATAATCTGCAAACAGTGTTGCTGCAATTAACATATATGCTACTTGCGGTGTTTCTTTAATTTCATTTGTTACACGATTTTGTACAAGATATTTGCCACGGAATTGTTCCATAGCAGCATATGTAAAGTTTTCATCTCTGTCATGTTTAACATAATTGTTGAGCTCATTCCATTCGTCTTGTGTATAATCTTCTAATAGTGCAGGATCGTACCATCCTTCTTCTACATTGCGTCTCACAATGTCTAGCAATGGCCAAGGGTCATAGTCACCATATACCATTTTGCGCAGGTGATACACAATAAGACGACCTGCAACCCACTGATAGTTTGGTGTTTCTTCACTGATTAAATCAGCCGCACTTTTGATAAGCGTTTCTTGAATCTCACTACTGGTGATACCATTATAAAATTGTAAACTACTTTTAATCTCTACTTCACTCGGGCTTACGCCATTAATGTCACTGCATGCATGAAACACTACTTTGTGTAACTTTTCTAAATCTAATGTATCTTTACCACCACTTCGTTTGATTACTTGAATTTCGCTCATCGTTGTTTTTCCTTTGTCTATCTTGTACTTATTGTTCTGTCAATATCGGTTATGTGTTGTGTTTTATCACATCTGCAATTTTCTTTTGATAAGTTATTGCCATATCCTTGGTTGGTAATTTACTTATCGCTCCGTGTTCGAAGTTAAGCAGATACTTATTGTCAATATGCACACATAATCTTTGTATACTTTTTTTTCTATCAACGATGTACAACAGTTCGTTGGGTATCGTTTCGTTTGCATAATAGATAGTGTAACTCATACCTAGTGCTAGGCTGTTGTCACAAAAATCTCCGCTGTGCAACATTTCCCAAGGCGTGGGCCATGTGCTACTGTTAACTGGATCAATAGTCCAACTGCTAATTGGTGCCATCTTCCACCACTGAACAACCGTTTCACAGACATCATATGTGTTGTGTGTGTTTAACGCTTGTCTAAATATTCGCCATTTACTCAGCCGAGTGCTAGGAGCTTCAAACCAAGCTGTGTGTATTAATTGCTGTTCCAAAGTTGATATGTATACTTGAATTTGCTAATTTTGTTGTCGCTATCTGTGTATTGTAGTTTCATAGTATTTGCAGTTGCAATGTCAACATTAAACACTATGCCAACTGCAGCAGTTTGTGTAAATTGATCATCTATTGTACTTGTTGACGCACTAGTATCAGTAGCAAAACGCAACTGTCCGACTCTTACACCGCTTGTGCTTTCTAATGTGTAGTCCATAACTACAATATTGTACAATGTTGTGTCTACACTGAATCCAGTATCAGCTGTTGATCCTGCGGCAGGCAGTTCAATTGCACTTGGTATTGTAGAATCAGTGACAATACCAATTTCACTGTTAAAACTTACAGTAATTGCACCAGTTGGAGCACTTGCAAATGTGAGTGTTGTGCCTTGCAGTGTATAATCTGCGGCAGCAACAGCGGTGCCAGCTGCAAATACAGTAATAATATTAGGTTTGCTCAATGTGATAGGCACTGTAAACTGTGTTAGTACACCATTACCTGTACCAATGTTTGCAGTGTCGTTGCCAATAAACAAACGTCTTTGGTCTTTAGCGTATCCAATCTCGCCTGGATCTAATACTGGCAAGTCTGCAAAATTGCCCTGCCTTACTTGAATTTTACTAGTTCTTGTATCTGCCATCTTGTGCTCCTGATACAGTATTTATGACAAGTTGTAGAACTCTGCTACCCTGTTTGCCCATTTTTCTTCCCATTGTTTAAATTCCTCCGGCCCTACTTCCCATAGTTGCCAATCACAATCTCTACTACACATAAAGATGGCCGCATGTTCAATCTTAGTTTCAAACACTTCGTTGTGTGCCATACCATAAGCCGCCGCTTGCATAAAGTAATCATCAATCCACTCACGCTTCTTGGGCTTGTTGGTTTGTTTGAAGTCCATAATAGTTGGACGTCCTTTATACACGCCCACTAGATCAGTAGTGCCAGCATACAAACCTGGATAACACAAGTTTACCTCACTGCCCCAAACTTCGTCAATGTCAGCTTCAACGTTTTTAATAACGGTCTCTGCCATCATCTTAGCTTGTAGCAAGTTCTTGCCTGTGTACTCTTGATTGAGACTCCATGCTTCTAATATTTCATGCATAACTGTACCAACACTAGCGGCTTCAGTTACAATCTCTTGTGCTTTCTTTTCACCTACACGCTTTTTCCAAGCATTTAAGTGTGTCATGTCCTTGGTCTTGCTGAGAATAGTTGTTACACTAGGCACAGGTTCGCCATAAGGATTTTCGTATAAACGCTTACCGTTTACACTTTTTCGTTTAAATTCTTTATACGGGTAGGGTGAAGTGATGTTTAACATATAGTTAATGTAGCACTAACCTTAGTGATTGTCAATAACTAATGACCCATTTAAGTGTCTTTCCTGTAGAAGTATTTTTAAGACGCTCAATGGTATATCCTAAGTTTTGGAAATATTTTATAACTTGATTCATTTGATCTGTTTTTGCACGATCAGTTGCGGTTCCTTGCCAGCAATTAAAATATGTTACGCTGTCTGGATTTGTTGCTGTATAAGTTTGTGCAGTAAGTCCTAGTGATGTATTAGCTGTGCCAGAGCCAACTGTAACAGTCCAGCTTGTACTTGCAGGTGCAGTGTATGTTAGCACAAGATTGTTGCTGGCGTTTTTGCTTGCTACTACACCACTCACTGCTGCATCATTGATATCAGCAATAATACTGTTTAGGTTTGTACCTGTTGTACCTAATGTAATTGTACTGCCTGCAACAATAACAGTGGGTGTGCCTGTGATGGTAGGACCACTTGCAGAACCTGTAATTGTAATTGTAGGTGTGCTTTCAGTCATTGTGGTAGCATCTGTAACTGTGGTTTGATACAAACCATTGCCTGCATCGGTGATAACCTGTTTCATAAGTGACTGAGTTTCATTGAAAATGGTAAGATCTGCTCTCGCAATTGACCTAGCTTCAGTTTTGTTAATGTAATATGTCACAGTTCATCATCCTTTTGTATTTGCTTTTTAGCCAACTTACTAACAACATCACTATCTGGTTCAGCATTGGAACGGGGTATTGCTGTATCCAGTGAGATGTCTTTTTTATTGCTGGCTCCCACACTAGTAATTGTAGGTAATAGATCTAGTAGATCTTGAATACTAATACTATGACCCATAGCACGAAGTTTAGCAAGTACCATGTTTGTTGGTATTTTGAATTTGCCATTGGCTTTTGCCCTAGTGATTAATTCTTCTAGGTCATTCAAAATATTATTTTGATCCTCTACTATAACTTCGTATATTAACACTAGTTAGACTTCCTTTTCAAAAAGTTCATCATAGCACTGTGTCCTATATCACTTGGTCTCAA
>Ga0208428_1000515_pt1 | contig 17576 bp, 27 predicted proteins | sample DEB08_DNA_11_FD_184535 | JGI IMG/M metagenome (GOLD analysis project Ga0208428, IMG submission 184535) | Aqueous microbial communities from the Delaware River and Bay under freshwater to marine salinity gradient to study organic matter... | ecosystem: Environmental > Aquatic > Marine > Coastal ... | reverse complement strand
AGAGAACAGGCCATCAACGATTGCCTGAGCATCGAGTTGCTTACCGGAGCCAATAGAGACCTCGAAGCCACCAGGCTCGCCGGTCACCACAGAGGCTTCACGGGAAGCCATATCCAGGACACGAGCAATACGCTGGTCATAGAATTTGGCGAGTGCCTCACCAATCTGCTTGGACGCCTCTTGGCGAACCGAGATCTGGCTAAATACTTCATCAAGCGAATAGAAGAACTGGCTGGAGATGAGCAGATCATCTGCAACAATCGTCTTCTCATTAACTTTCAGCGCAGCGTCAGCCAAAATGGGCTGGCCAGGCGTATGAAAGCCGCTTGAGAGCTGGCCTGTCATCAAGAACTGCTTCGACTTACCTCCAGAGAGGGTATAATTGCGAACCAGACCTTTAAAAATCGAGGCTGAATTGAACGAATTATATACTTCGCCACTGAAGAGTTTAAGGCTTGTGGCGTACTTATTAGCGAAAGTATTGGACTGATTACCATTGACCGCATTGGGCCTGGTAATGAAATTCATGTTGGTCATTATTTGGACCTAAAGTAAAGTATGAACAAGTTGCGAATCGATTCTGGGAGTGAGGATTTGACCTTCCTCGAAGGCTTGCAAGCCCACAGGTTGTCCGCCGCAGCGGGCCTAAGGGCAAGTGCTGAGGGGGGAATCGAACCCCCCTACGATCACCAGATTCAGCGGGTGTACTTGACACCGCGATAGCAGTAGGTCTTCACCTTACGTGCTTCTTGCATTGTCTTCACCTCATAGGTGAGCGAGAGGCCCCGTTCCATGCCGTCTCGTGTCATGCGTCCTTTCGGATGAACGGAAGGTTTGTAGTTAAATAAGACCTTCAGACTCAGCAAATTCGAGGGCGTCTTGTTTGGAGTCAAACCCTACCGATGGACGGTATGCACCGTATCCAGGGAGAGCTTGTTTGCCCCACCAAGCAAAGCCGTCGAAAATCCACCAGCCTTTGTCAGTCCTACCGTGAGGAGATCGTTTGAGGATCTTCGCCATAGCGATTCAATGGTTGAACATAATCAATGTAGACCATCGATCCCACTAACGCAACTATGGTTCACAAAAGTTTACAGTGAACCTAGCTACTTCTTTTTTTCTTTTTAGGAAAGCCAGCCTTCATGTTGGCGTAGGCCTTCTTAGAGATGGTCGAGTTTTTCTTCGACCGACTCGTGCCAGCCTTTTTACGCTTGTTGATGTTGCGATAAAGGCTCATTTTTTCATACCCTTTTTTTTCTTACCCTTGGGCTTTTTATGGCCGTAATGTCCAGGCATTTTAATTAAAGAGATCAGGTGAGTTAGCTACACGTGCTTCCACGTCAGCTTGGAAGGCGGTATCGGTGGCGTAACGCGGATCAGCAAGGTCACGAGCAAGCTCGGCGTTGCTTCTGTATGGCTTCAAACCAGGCACAGAGGCCTTTCCAGTCACCATCTCTGCTTCGTAGCCAACAGCCGACTGGTAGCGGTTGGCAAGGGCTTCTACAGCGAACCTGATTGCAGGGAGGTTGCCACTGTTTGTGACGCTGTTAAATGAGTCAATCTCTGCCTGCTCAAGATTTTGAGCGGCCCAACCCAGCATGTCGCCGTAGGCCTCTTTACCACCAACACTGTCCATGATTGCCTGTTCTTCACCGGCTTGGAGCTGGACCTGTTGTTGATAAGACTCAGCGTTCTTCTGGTAGAAATCGACGTAGGCTTTGATCAGATCTTTCGAGTCCATCTTCGATAGCTCGTCGATGGCAGCCTCACTTAGCTGACCGTCCTTGACATACTCATCAGCAGCACGCCGCATCACAGCGTCATCAGCAGCCTCTTCTTCGGGCTCTGACTCTTCTGTTTCAACTTCGTCTTCATCCTCTTGCTCACCACGGCTGAGCTTTTGCTCTAGCTCTTGGTAGGCCTTCAGCAGGTCGTCCTGGCTTTTGAATTTACCCCCGATCAAGTCCGGGTCTTCATTGCCAAGCTGACGCTGCTGATTCTGGATGTCAGCTTCTTGCTGCTTGAGTTGTTCTAGTTTTTCAGCTTGCTGCAACAATGCAGCTTCCTGAGCTTTTTGTTCGTCAGTCAGCCCTTGGGGCGTGGTGTCAAAAGTATCTGAAGGCATTAGTGCTCAATAATTTTTACGGTGTTCAATCGAGGCCTCAGCCGTTGTTGTTGGCTGTGGAGCCCAGCATCGACCTCTGACCACGTGCTGATCTTTGGTTTGATCGTGTGATCGATTTTTTTTGGGAGGCTGGTTTCCAGTTCCTCCGCTTCCCATGCAGTTTCGTCTTTACCCGTGTATTCACCCTTGGGTGAGCGGGTCCGGCGGCGTGGGCTCTTGGGCGGCTGGTCCGCCTTCTGATTGGGCTTGTTCGGCATAGTCGTTCATAAGACGTTCAGCCATTGGCGATTTGGCGAGCTGGCCCATCTGGCCCATCATTTGCTGCTGCATCATTTGCTGCTGCGCCTGCTGTTGCTCAGCCTCCATCGTGGCTGGGTCTTTAATAAGGTTGAGAGTGTCGATACCGCTAGCCGCAGCTAGACGTTTCATCAGCTCAAGTGGATTGATGAATTGGGTAAGGGCTTCTGGGCCTAGACCCTGCGACACAGTGGAGATGAACTCCATCAAAGCGGCACGATCTTGGCCGCGACCAACACTGCCGAGACCGGCAACGATGGTGGGAGCCACAAGGTTTTTAGGGAGTGATGGCAGCTTTTTGCTGCGAGTCATCACGTGCAGCTTCCTAGCAAGGTAGGGCTGCAAGAGCGCTTGGGTGAGTGATGTCCACAATCCTCCGAGCTGTTCGTCCAGCTCCTGTTTAAGAATTTGGAGTTCAGTGGCAGTTGTGCGCTCAGACTTCCGTGGATTCAGAATCAGGAAGGCATCAGACAACCGGGTGGTCAGGTCTCGAATCATCTCGATGACTGACCGCATATCTTGAGATTTATTTGTCTGTACTACTGACACATCATCTGGGCGGCCCACAATGATTGAGCCGGATGATGCGCGTGCAAGTGATTGTGGTTTCAGAGATGCACTAGGTGCAACCATGAACACACACTTTGCACTGATAGCACTAGCAGTAACAAGAGCCTCCATGAGCCCCTCGAGGCTACGGAGATCTCCTAGGAATTCAGATACGCGACTGCGACCGTATTCCTCTGCTTCTACTTTATTAAAGGTCAGACAAATCCAAGGGGTGATGTTTTGTGGAGCACGGCTATGAGAGCCATCCACAATCTCACCATCGATTTCTTGGTGCCATTCCCAGTGGCCATCTTTGAGGCGGGCGTGTGTATAGACAGTGGCATCATCCACTGTTGACTCACCAGCCACACCATATTTAGGACCGTCTTCTCCGGGGGAGTTTACGTCGTTGCCCTTTGCCATGACCCGCTGAAACTTAGCGGGCAGCATTGAGCGGTGGATAGATTCGCGGGTGACAACTTCAACTAGGTTTCCATCGCCGTCGCGACAGACAACATATCTCTCGAGTGGGTAGACCTTGAGGTTTTTCTTCCCGGCATATAGCAAGACATTGCCAGTGACGATGAGATGCTTCATCGCAGAGTGAAGCTGCACGCGATCAGAGCTTTCGGCAATCTCCTGAATGATCATCCGTTCCATCTTGGCGAGGGAAAGGTCAATCTCTGAGCGGATCTCAGGGGTTACTTCAGGAAGCTTCTCAAGCTCAGAGTCAACGATTTGCAGCTTGAAGAAACTCGTGTTTATAGGGAAGAGCGAGTTCATCAGCTTTGACGCCAAGGCATTACAACCTTTGGAGCCCACGCTTTGCCAAGGGATCGGCAGGCGCTCCCCCTTTGACAGACCATCGTCTGTAAGGAGGTAAGGGAGAGTCACCTTTGCACAATCTCTGGCTTCGTCGAGAAATGCTGTTCTGTCTGCGGTGAGCGAAAGGTATCGCGTTTGTGCAGACTCTTTCATCATTTAGGAATGTTCAGGCCAGTCTTTTTCTTAGGCTTAGTTGCAGCCTGTTGTGCCGGAGCATTAGCAATTCCAAGTTTGTTGGTGAGAGCGCTGAGGCCACCAGCAGATTGCTGCAACCGGGCACGCTTACCTTTCTTGCGCTTCAAGACGCCTTGTTCTTTGCCAGTAGCGCTGGATGCCACAGGGGCTGCTAGGGGCAAAGGTGCATCAGGAGTCGGCGGCGGTGGGGGTGCAGGGGCGGGCGGAGCCATCGCCGGAGGATCGGGGATTTTTGGAGGGCTAGGAGCGCACATTATTCTTCGAGTAGAGATTTAATGTATTCGACAACAGAACGTTGGCCAGCCATATACATGATCTTGGCGTGTGTGTCGTCGGGTTTTGGTGTATAAAGTGGAAACATGATGTCCACCTCTTCGACGATTTTGAGGAGCTTGTTATCTCCTACAAAGATGTCATCCATATTGAGGTAGGTTTACATTGGATGCCTCAAAGAAGCTAGGCATACGTGAGCGTTGAGTATCGGCAAGGCCAGCAGCCAAACCACGGGTATAAAGACTGTCGGATTGATTCATCCAGAAGTCCTTGGAAAGATACTTGTTCTGATGCAAAGGCAGCAGATCAGACATAACCCAATCCACTGTGGCTTTGCGAAGCTTGTCTAAACCAACAGTGCTTTTAAGACCAAGGTCATGAGCACACATTGCGTGCGTTTTTACGTGCTGAACTTCATCTCTCGAGATGTCAGCGCTCAGGGATCTCATGCCAATATCTCCCAGGAATCTATACGCTGGGAGCAACACAAAGAACACAGAACGCTCGAGGATGCTTGCCTTGAGGATTGGATGTTCCGGTGCCTCGATCCAAGCCTGGCGGATCACCTCAGCCTCTCGCTCAGCAGCAGGGTCAGTGCCGTGGGCTTGGCATACCAGCTCAAAACCCAGGTCATGCTTGTCCTCATCCATCTGATTGTGGATCAAGGCCTCGAGGCAGCCAGGCACATTAGGAAGATCTTTCTCTAGACCCTGCTGTAGAAATTCTTTTACAGGCAGTTCCAAGTTGCGGAGAGCGAGCATCTTGTAGATGGTCTTTTCGCTGCCCTCCACAAGTGGACCCCGATCAACTGCCAAGGGAGTCCACTTCCGTTTTTGTTTAATAGCTTTTATGTAGGGATTCATTTATTCAGCACATGATGCACAGAAGTTGTCAGATGAGTCAGGCTCCATATCAAAGATAAATTTATAGTCATCGTCCAGTAGATCTGTAACGCTGTCTTTGCGTTGCGTATCAGTCTGCACTTGCAAGCTGTAGTACATCGAGGTCAAAGATGAATCAAGCCAGTCTTGAATCAACTTCTCGTCATACTGAATTTGATCGCTCCATGAGTTGAAACTGTATCCATGGAACAGGCCTGTGCGCTCGAGCATCTTGCAGATACCAGTGCTCACGTTCCAGTAAGCCTGCCAGCCAACCTCCTCAGCAATCTCACAATCTGGAGGGTATGCGTAGGAGGTGACACCGAACGTTCCGCTATCGCGATCAACATCCCGTGCAATCGGAGGTGCTATCTCAGGGGTCGTTGTATAGCCACGGGCATCCTGATAGCGGTAGGCGCATGTTGCTGTGGGCGCAATGGCGAAAGCGCGAAGCATATCCGCAGCACGGGCAACATTAGCCGCAGCAGAGATAGCCTCTTGGAATTTCGAGGCGAGCCGCCAAGCAGGGGTGGAGGGAACATCGCGGTTGTTAATTACGTCATGCAGAGCTTCGCCAAAAGATGCGTAAGTGATCTGCTCTTGTGCAAGCAAGTTGGCAAGGCCAATAAAGCCCATACCAACCTGACGATCATCTTTGGGATCTAGGTATTCACCTGAGTCTTCAACACCTGTCTTCGCGTGCAAATCCACAAGATCTTCCATGACAGCCACGAAAGCTTCTGGAAGCTCATCTGGCGTACATTTAGACAAGTTGCAGTGCTCTAAGAGACAAGTACCCCTACTCAAAATTGCAACTTCGAGGCAAACGTTAAATCGAATACGCCTGCCATATTGATCGTGCTTGACTTTGGCAAGCCAGATGTCACCTTTGCGGATCCCATCGAGAAGAGATTCGCGTAGATCTACCTCCATGTCATCCCACCAGCTTTGGGTGAGATTGACGCAACGCTTTAGCCACGGAATCTCGTGACGTGGCATCTCAATGAACTCACGCAAGTCAGCATGATTTGCATCGAGGTGAGCAACTACAGCGCCTGCTTTGTGATAACCACCACGCCTGAGAACTTCATTTAGCGTTGAATACACTTTCATGAAGGGGCAGGGGCCAGCACTTATTAGCCCTTTGCCGTTATCAGAACCTGATGGACGTAGCTCACTTAGGTGTACTGCTACACCAGCACCATGCCTAAGGGCGTGTGAGGTGAAGGTGAAACTACTTTCTAGCCCGTCTTCGCCGGACATACTATCTGTGGGCACGTGAATCGTGCAACTGACCGGGTAACGGTGCTCTGGCGCATCAAGCCAGGACTGCACACGCCCAGTCCTCGCAATGTACTCTTTCATTACACTAGGTCTTGGAGATAGGGTTTTACATAGTTTGGTCCTTTTGTGACCTTTCCATTCGCATCTTTGACAGGCTTGCCATCTACAAGCTTGCTGATGTTGCTGCGATGAACACGGTCAAGTGCTTCGTCGAGTTGCCATCCAGCACATGCAGCAAACTGCCAGATCACATAGGAAAGATCTGCAAGCTCTTTGAGAGCGTGCTCTCTCGTTTCAAGATCACGGATGCGCATCATTCGTTCATAGGCTTCAGTAAACTCCATGAACTCTTCGATGATCAGAGCCTTTTGCAGATCGAGGTCTGACTTGGAAAAGGAACCGATGGGTTGACTCATTGCAACACGGAATTGCAATGCTTGGCCCAGAAAGTCAGGCGGTAGGGTTTTTGCGGAGGAGGTCAATTTTTTTGGAGAGGTATGCGCGGGCTTTAAGAAGGTCATCAATCGCATCTTCACCAGGCTTTCGCCCAGCGCGGCTGATGTATTTGCAGACGTTGCCGAGAAAGTAATCAAGCTCAGCGTCTGCGATGTAGTCCCAGGTTTCTAGGACTCCAGTCTGGTAGTGCTTTGGTGAAAACTTAGTCATCGTGCGGTTCGAGTTCGTCTTCAATTTTTTGCATGAAGCCATCCATCCAGTCTTCCCACAGTTGGACGGAGACTGGGGAGTGCTTGTAAGCGCGTAATGCACGGAGGTTATTCCTGATAAGGATCAACTCTTTAACAGTCAGCTTCATCCCAATGGCCGGTTTTAATAAGTTTCACCATGGTGTTTTGCAGTAGAAAAACTTGGCGTTGTAGTGAGTCTGCAAGCAAGCGAACATCCTCGATTTCTGCAATCTCAAGCGCATCTGAAAGCGTGCGCATTTTGAGTTGTTGTTCAAGTGATAGCTCTAAGACTGGCTTAGGAATCATGGTGTGAAAAGAATTGGTTGGTTGTTTGCTTCATCCCAATCACTTGCCTGCAAGATGCGAGCAAGTCTCAGATTGCGGAGTGCGTCTTCATGTGACAAACCAGCCTTCTCATACGCTTCGACGCAAGCAGGCCAGAACCCGTCTTGCGCTTTAGCAAGAATGGCCTGTGCTTTTTTTGGTCCGACGCCGGGGATTCCTTTGAATCCATCAACTGAATCGCCTGTGAGGCACTGTGTGTAAAGCTGAAGCTCAGCATCTTGGGGTTCCACGGTGTACTCATCTTTGAGATCAAATTGACGGCAGGGGATCTGTTTAAGGTCTTTGTCTGGGCTAACCAGTACAAAGTTCGTGTCTTCGTCTTTGGTGCAGATGATGCCTAGAACATCGTCAGCCTCGATGCCAGCAATGGTGAGTGATGGCCACGTTTCCATTGCCCATTTCTTGAGGCGCAGGTAGCCAGCAGGCTTACGCTTTTTACGGTTTGATTTGTAAGCCGGGTCGATGTCTTTGCGGAAGTTGTGGCGGTCAGTCCACGTCAGCAATACATCTTTTGAGTCAAACTTTGCTTGAAGGTTGGTGATCTCTTTAGTGAAGACCTTTTGGCCTTCAGAGAGATTGCCGATGATGACCGTCAGATCTTCATCTAGCTCCAGCTCCTCCTCTGCTGCTGCTGCACTTCTGAAACAAAAGAAGTCAGCATCAATTCTGAGCTGGGGTGGTTTTAGTTTCACGGTAGGTAAGCGGGTGATCAGCTTTGGCCCAGAAGTTTTTGAGTTCGGGTGGGAATCGATTACGAATCCACTGCACTCGCCATTGCGTGATGTCGCCGGTTGGAATGACCAGCACTGGGATCACACCCTTTGCAACTCGGTTGGTATTTCCATGCCAACCAGTGCCAGAAGGTCGAGCCAACTTCACATCAATGGAGTACACCCCACCATCAAGGGCCAGGATTATGTCGGTCTTACCTGTGCAGTTGAGGTTCTTGTAAACCTCTGCACCTTTCCAGGCGGCTAGCAGGCAGACCCAGTGTTCAGCAATATCGCCTAAGCGACTTGGGCAAGCCTTAGTGGCAGTCTGCCCAGGTAGCTCCGATTTGAGCTTCTGCGTCAAGCTCACATCTAAATTGGTAGAAATGTTCAACGTCTTTAATTGCTGCGGTAACGAGAAACGCAGCACGTTCCGCATCTTCAGGCTTAACGCTTAACTGCATTTCATCATGGATAAATAACAACGGGTAGTAATCGATCCCAGCCTCTTGCAGTAATTCGTTTGCACGGATTACCCAAGATTTTGTGACGCAACTACCAGCCGACTGACATAGGTAGTTTGTGGCTGCATACTTTTTGCCTTGCAGTCGGATAGGCCGACCGTCAAGACCTGTCAGCACATCAGACTCAGCTCGTTCAGCTAAAGCAGAAGTAAGAGCAGCGAATCCATCGAGGCCATCCATAATGGCTTTGCGGATACGTTTACCCTCTGCGGCTGCTTTATCTTTCGATGCCTTTGCAGTCAGGCCGATGCGATAATTCGATCCGCCATACAACATTGCGTAGGTCACGGATTTGCCTATAGACCTTGAAGTCTTGTAGATCTCGCACAGCTTTGTATGGATGTCGCCTTCAACAACTTCCTTAGCAAATGCTTGAGAATCGTAGCGGGCTAAATAGTGCCCTAAGACCCGAAGCTCGAGCGATTTTGCATCAGCTCCGACCATGACTCTTCCCTCACCAGGACCGAACAATGCTCGGTATTCAGGTGCAGAATTTGTCTGCGCGAGGTTGGGACGCATGTGGATATTTCTCCCAGTGTTTGTATTAAGAACACAGGAGTGATGGATGCGCCCATCTGTGACAAGTTTGAGCCAGGCGTTCTGGCCCTCACTCAGTTGACCAAGAGCTTTTTGTAATTCAAGGATGCGTGCAAATTGCATCGCCTCCTCAGTGCCGATCTCGGTCAAAGTCTTTTCATCGATCTTTGGTCTTCCCGTATCGGTCAGCTCATTAGGCTCCCACTGGCGGAATTGCTGGAAGGCCCAGGCAATGTGGGATCGACTCGTGGGATTGAACTCACGTAGCCGACAGAAGGTGGCACCTTTGACGTACCCCTTTGTTTTGTTGTCTCGTGCAGGTGTGAACTCGCCACCATCCACTTCACGAAACGTGTTCTTCATCGCATTTGCTTTTTGCTCCAGCTCCACCCGGAGAGTGCTCTCCAGCTTGTGTGCCTTCGCTGAGTCGAAAGGGATGCCTTTCTCCTCCTGCCACGCCATTATTTTGGCGAGCTGCATTTCTGTGTAGATAGGTTTTTTGTACTGCTCAAGCTTGGGCTCGAACACACGGCACAGCTCAACGTTGGCAGCCACATCAGCCACGCAATAGTCGAGCATCTGTGGTGTGTACGTTGACCAGTCACCATCGAGTGACTTGCCGTACTCAGACTTGTGTTGACCTAGCCGGTGTCCCCATGACTCCAAAGAATGTTTGCCATACATGCTGGCTGGCATGGTTGGTGGCTTGGATCTGAAGTCACGTTGCAGCATGTCCTGAAAGAACAAGCGGCTCAGGATTAACGTGTCAAAGACCTTGCCCTCTGGTACGAAGAACGGGTAGATCTTTTTAATGACGGGGTAGTCAAAATTCAACAGGTTGTGGCCCCATACCTCTTCGGCAACAGAAAGGATGTTGACGCCTGTCGTCAGTGATTCATGCTGGCCGGTGTCGTCATACTTAAAGACTTCACCAGTGTCCAGATCTTGCATGACGATGCAGTGGATGGTGTCAGCGATGCGTACGAAACCATTGCACTCGATGTCAACGCAAACCCTCATCGACCTTTCTCCATGTTGTGAATAGCAGTAAGGGCGGCTTCCCACCATTCTTTTTGAACTGCTGTGATGCCTACACGGCGAGCCATCTCATCCACGTTCCGATCGAGAACCAAAACAGTGGGGTAGATCTTGAGGTTGTAAGAAGCAACCAACGCGCTGTGATTTTCTTTTTGCATGACAACGACGTGTTGCCGATACTCAGGGTGTTTCTCGAGAACTTCCTCGAGGTAGCCGTGCGCCTCTTTACAAGGCCCACATTGATCTTTTTTGAAAAAGATAAGGCGATGCGGTTTAGAAGTCTCCGTAGTCATTGGATGAATTCGATGTTTGTATTTCTGTCAACCGTCCTGTATCTGGGCTGTACGAAAGAATCGCAGCATGTCCAGTTACGCCAGAGTGTCTGTTTTTGTGGACTGTGACTTGCGTGGTGTTTTCTCCTGATGTGATGTTGCGAGACAGTGAAATCACGCAATCTGCTAGCTGGGCTATGGATGCCGATCCGCGCAAGGCGTTCATCGATACGGCTTGGCCATCTTCAAAACCTTTGTCACCTTGTGGACGACGTAGGTGTGAAACGACAATGAGATTGATGCCAGTTTCAGCCACGAAGCTTCTGAGCTTTGTCATCACTTTGTCGATCAAACGGCGCTCGTCCGTGGCATCGTTGTCACTGAGCAGGATTGAAATGTGATCGAGGATCACGAACTTCACATCACAGTTCAGCACCATGAAACGCACATCAGCTAGGAGAGAATCTGCATCAACTGAGCCGAAACCGTCGCGCAGATAACAGCGTCCGCTGCCAAGAGAAAGATCAAAAGCTTTACTAAATTCCTCATCAGGTATTTGGTTGTTTAGGTGCAACGGTTTATTGGCAGCAACGCTCATGATCCGTAGACCCGCACGCTTCATTGATTCTTCAAGGGGGATGTATAAAACTTTGAACCCTTGTTCAATCAAGCTGTAGCAGATCTCACCACATGCACTCGATTTACCCACGCCTGAACCGGCTGTCAGAACGACACACTCGGATAGACGTAGGCCACCAGTTTTGTCGTTGACACCTGGCCATGGATAATCGGCGTCTTTGCCGTGGAGTGGTGATTTGACAAGATCAAAGATTGTGCGCCCATCGATGAGTGATTTGGGCTGATACTTCTGCTTGTTCCAGATGGCTTGGCGTATAGCCTCAGCATCATTGTTTGCCAAGGCTTCACAGGCATCCTTGTAGTTGGACAGCCGAGCGATGTAGCACTTAGTCATAGCCAAACAAGTAGGCACATTCTTCAGACGCCTCAATACCAGCGGCGTCGTTGTCAAACATGAGGATCACCTCATCAAACCTTTGCAGCCATTTGAGTTGAGCTGTCAGCGCTTTCTTAGCGCCCTTCGCACCATTCGGTACTGATACACAAGGCCAATTTTTTCGCGCCTGCCACGTTGCGCAGCAGTCAAGTTCCCCTTCGCAAATAACCAGCGTCTTACCGCCTCCGAAAAGATGCTGTCCAAAAAGTTGTTGATCCTCGTTCTTACCAACCCAACTGAACTCTTTGTCCTGCGAACGTTTCTTGTAAGCAACAAGGCGACCGTTCGAGGAATAGTACGGGAACTGGACGTGTTTGCCATCCGCCGAAATTTTGACGTTGTACTTGCGCAGGGTGTCCTCATGAAGTCCTCGTGATTTGATGGGTGCATAAAAGCCGTCGTAATTAACGAACGCCTTTGGTGGTGCGGTGTCTTCAGGCATGAAGTCATCAGGTGGTGGTTGCCAATATCCGCAAGAGAAACAAAAGCGGTGCCCATCGGAATAGACCCCGCACGCATCACTTGAAGAACATCGATTGCACGGCTCGTGCCGCAGAAACTCACTCTCTGTTGATGACGCAATCATTTGATAAGTCAACGTAGTCCTGCATTACTTGGATGATCACGTTGAATGGATACCCGTCGTCTTCTAGACGGGCCACCTCCTCATCGATCTTGATAAAGATGTGGTCGATGTTGACAGTCATTGGAACCAGTTAGGTGGGATGTTTGGAAAAACGCACCACTTGAATCCGTGCTTGTCGCACCAATCTCCGTAGCGTGTCTTTGATTTTTTTGAGAGCGTATTGTTACGTTGAAATATGAATCGAACTTCTAAGTCCGGTTGTTGAGCTTGAAGTGCAAGGTGCTTACGCCTATCACTAGGCGGGAAGAAACCTTTTGACTCCAAGACCAAGCCTGATTGAGTAATAAAGTCAGGCTTGTATTTACAGCTCAGTTGATATTCCCACGATTCAGCCTCGTAAAGAAACGGGATGTTTTCTTTCTCGAGGTATGCAGCAACACGCTCCTCTAAACCGGAGCGATAGCGCATCAGAAGTCGTAGCTCTCCACAGAAGCGGGCGTTGCGTCAACCTTGGTCACTGCTGGGCTATCAGCTTTGAAGCCGTCAGCCGTGCCGAACATGTCTTTGATGTCATCGACAGTGAGGTTGCCGCTGTCGGTTGCTCCTGATCCAGTAACCAGTTCGATGATCTGGACACCCAGCACCTTGATCGTTGTGCCTGCTTTGGGTTTGGTGTAGGGCGTCTGTTGGCAGATCACCTTGACCTTTGTGCCCTTGCGGATAGATGCCTGAATGTCTTTAGAGACAACATCGCCTGACGTGTCTACGAACACAGGCCGCGGCCTTCCGGTATCACCGTCGAAGCTGTACTTGACTACATAGTCATCCGACCATTTTGGGTCTGTTGTTCGAGACGATCCAGTTTTAGATTTTGCCCACTCGAGTAGTTCCTCGCGATCTTTCTCGGCTTGCACCAGAACGCTTGCAGGAAGTTTGAAGGCGAACGAACAGTTGTTGTAAGTGCCAGAGGGTTCTCCACAGTTGACAAATCCTTCGAGTTCAGTAGTGAAAACGTAACGGTTTTTGGTCATTTGGATGAGATGCGGTTGAGTGCGATTGGGATAATTACGAGTAAGAACGCGGCCAAGAATGGTCCCGTCCAGACGAGTCTTTCAGCCATTTTTTGGTGTTGTTTGTTGGCGTTGGAAGGTCTTCAAGCTGTTGTTCAATCAGCTCAATCTCGTCCATAAGTTCTGCTAACGTTTTATTTTTAAGTGATACTTGTTTACACATCGTAAAAGATTTCACCTTGCAAATATCGTTCGTATTGATCGTCAATGAATTCATCATTGAACGATTCATCACCGTGCGCTAACAAATAAGAGAACTGTTCAGGTGTGAGTAGTTCTAATTTTTCTTGCGCTAGATACTGGCGTTTGCCAGTTGCGTTAGTGGGATCCATTGGGTAGCCAATAAAAAAGCGGCTTGTGGGCCGCTGGGGTTATTTGAATTCCACTGCCGAAACTATTCCGCGCTGCAACCTGAAACTAGCGCGTCTACCAATTCCGCCACATCCGCGTGGGGATCTCAGCGATTTGCTGATGACCCGAGCAAGGTAGCAGAGCGCTTTGAGAGGCCTTTTCTGGCACCTCTAGTCGCCCCTAGACAGGGCTCAGAGGTTCCTGATGGCTTCACGGCAGACCTTTTCGTTTGGCTTCGTGTAGCGCAGCACAGAGGTCACGTCGCGGTGGCCTGTGAGCTTGGCAATGGTGGCTGGACTTTCCGACTCCGCAAGCCAAGTGGCAAATGTGTGCCGGAATGTGTGCCAGTTGTGTTCTGGACTGATTTCGCAGTAGTCGCGGAGTTTTTTGAAATGTTTGAGCAGTTGGTGTCTGTCGTCCCAGCAGTTGCCAAACAACAACGCCCGTGCGGAGTGGCCCTCTGATCGTTTTTGGAGGATCTCCTCAAGGCGTGGGGATATTGGCACCCAGTAGCAGTTGCCTGCCTTGGTTGGGTTGTCAGGGCGACCACCAACACCGATGCGATTCATGTCCCAATCGATGTCACCAACTTGGGCACGCATCAGGTTTGCTTGACGCATACCTGTGTAAGCAGCGAAGACGATGGCATCGCTCATGTCTTGCCACTCGAACATTTTGCGAGCGGTGAGTGATAGCTCTTCGACCTGATCCCGAGTGAAGTATTCGGGTTTGATCTCGGTTTCTTTCAAGTTGGGGAATTCAGGGACCTCGATGTCATGCAGGCCAGCACGGCGAGTGCTGTTGATGACGGTCTTTGCCAAACACACCACCCTGTTTGCGGTAGCGGGAGCCCACGTTGGGTGCTCATCTTGAAGTTCAGTCCTGAACTCAATCCACCATGCAGCCTTCTTAAGTCGCGTTAGTGGAAGTGACTTGCCACAATAATCAGTGACGTGTTTGCAGTTGATCTGAAACGTCTTGGCTTGCGCCTGACGCCGAGCAACGAACTTCCAGTGCCAGTCGGATGCTTGGCCCCAGGTGCTAACTGAATCAGTCATGGAAAGAGGATGCGTTTGAGTTGAGCGACGAAGTGTTTGCCCTTTGGCGTGAGGAAGATCCTCCACCGCTTTTGGTCATACGGGTCGCGCTCGCGGTAAACGAGGTGCAGACCGTCTTTGCCTGTGGTGGTGTTTTTCGATCCCAGCCATGAAACATTTCTGCTTACAGAGCTGCGGGTGAGGACCGTTGCTTCGGTTAAGTCTTCCTGTAAGACGCCCTTGTCTTGGTCTTGGCTTGCGATGTAAATCAGCACCACTGCTAGTTGCAGCGGAAACTCGCGAAGACCAGTCTGTCTGAGCTGTTCGAGCGCAAGGTAAAAACGATGAAGCTCGCTATCAGAAGGGTCAGGCGACACAGGGTCTAACCAAAGGTTTGAATAGGGTGTCGCGATCATGGGGTTGTCCCATTAACGCAACAAGCGTAGCCCGGCTTAGGGTTGTCGTCAATCGATCACAGAAGGATCGATCGTCAATTCCCAGTCAAAGCACGATTCAAGATACTCGCCAACTACGGCTAGTGCTTGAGCCTTATCCGTATCGTCGTCTTGGACGTAACGCATGATGCGATTGACAAGCGTTTCATTTGAATCTTCCATCAACAGAAAAAGTAGGTAGAGGTACGCACTCGCTCAATATCAAGCGTGTTTTGTATGAGCCCGTCAGGAACAACTGCACCTAGATCAGCCGCCCATTGCTCAAGCACTGGTTGGGAATACATGGACGCAAATCTGTCTCGTATGAGACCAGAAAGTTCATCCATATCTGAACCCCTTGCAAGACAACAATCGTGGATGACACCAAACGGTTTGTGAAAACTGTTGGGCTCAAACACAAGATGCAATAGGGCTGCATCCCAGCTATGGACAGCGTTTGGCATGACTGCTGACACATGGTGATCAATGTCTGGGTCACCCCATCCATCACCAAGCGTCGTTTTAACAACGCTGCCCATCAATCTGGTTTTCACCAGCTTGCATTGGCTTTTGCGTAGGTCTTGAGTAACAACAAATCCTGATGGACTTGTCCACTCAATGTGTTCATGAGTTTCGAGCCTTTGTTTAGCGACTGTTTGCATCCATTCCATGACCCGCATTGGTCCGGGGAAAACCTTTGGCTGGGCATGTTTGTAAATGGCCGCGACTATTTGAGATAAAACGCCTGGGCGGGATAGGTCTCGGCCTTCCTTGAGGAGAGCCTCTCGAATGTATTTTCGGGCACTAGTTTGTGTCCCCGAATACACTCTGACCATCGTTGCGCGTTTGGTTACGCGGCGATTTAGCCAGCATTTATACTCATCTTCCACGTAGTCTTTAGCGGCTTCAGCAACTGCTGCATAACCGTCTTGAGGCTTGTCACCATCAATAAGGTTGACCAGTTTGCCGTTGATGTCGCTTGTGGCTGCGCAGAGATGTTGGTAGCCGCTTTGGGTCGCATCGATGCCGATTGGCTGAAAACTCAGGTTTGTGGTTTTAGCGATGCACGTTTCGTAGTAGCTGAAACAGGCACTGAGGAAGCACCAAGGTTCGGCAGCAGCAGCCCACAGGTCACGATGAGTGATTGGCTCGGTTGCGATCTTGGTGATCAGTGCTGTGTTGTCTCTTGTCCATTTGACACGTTCAGCCATTGAGGCTTTGTCCAGTCCGAAGCAGTTGGCCACGTTGAAGGCCTCCCAAAATTCATTAACTGGACTTGCTTCTGCGAAAAGCAGCAGAGCTTTGTCCGCGTCTGTGCCCTGGGGATTGAGCACTGTGGGCAAGTAATATGAGCGGCCCCTGTAATCCAGGCTGGCCGGATACCACAGGGTTTCTCCTCGAAACTTGCGGGCTGTGTAGACAAGTTCGCTTGTTCTCCAGTTGCGCTGTTGCAACTGAGCGTTCTCATCTTCACGGCGGCGACGTTCGATCTTGTACGTCTTGAGTTGTTCAGGCGTTGGGTTCTCGCCTGGCGATGCTGGGGGTGGCAGAGCCTCCTGTCTGACGAACTTGCCGATGCTTTGGAAGTGCTCGAAGCAATGCTCCATCACATCCAGCACACGTTCGTTCAGTTTCCAGGCAACACACTGCGCAGCATTGAGCATTGCAATGGGCACCTCTCCCTGCATACTTGGCCCCAATTTTTTAGAGGCATTGCGCACCATCGGATTGGCATCACGGACTTCTGATAAGAGGTATCCGCCACGCTCTTTGTTAGACCATGGCAATGGTTCGCACACCATGGGCCACTGCACAAAAGCAATGTCGTCTGCTCGTTCAAGAATGGCGTCTCGCATTTGCATGAACCCCTCTGTGTAGTTCCAGACGTTGAGCCGTTGGCGTGGTCTACTGATGGTTTTTTTGACAAGCCAGCCAGTAGCTTCGATGAGGCAATTCACGAGATAAAACCCGATCTTGTGTTTTTCAGTACGAGTCCATGCTTTCCATGTGATCTCGTTCTTGTTAAACACACGCCTTAGAACGGTCTCGCGTTGTTGCGTGCCCGATGCGGCATGAAATGACTTTTCGATCTCTCGATAGAGACCAGGATTGGACTTGAAGTAGAAGTCCAGGCGCAGTTGCTGATGGATTGCAGCTCCCACAGCCACAGTGAGCTGTGCCAGCTTTGGCTGCGCTTCTTTGCCCAGCACGTCCAGGCATTTTTTCATCGTCAGCAGTGCCAGCACGGAGTGGTCGGCACCCTTCAAATGTTTGATGATCGTCGCGGCATCCATGCCAGCTCGTCCTGAGCTGAGTGTGCCGAGTCGTCGTTCAATGTTGTCAGCTACTTTCCCGATGTGGGATTTAATAGCTTTGCGACCGTAGACAGTTGATGACCCATAGCTCCGCTCGTGTGCGGTTTGGGTTTGATTACTGAGACGGTGACGTGCTTCTGTTTGCGCTTGTGTTTCTCGCTGGAGCTGCCGAGCGATCAGGGAAAACTGATCGTGGAGTGGCAATTACCGCGTTTCGATGACGTGAG
>Ga0208428_1000508_pt1 | contig 17679 bp, 31 predicted proteins | sample DEB08_DNA_11_FD_184535 | JGI IMG/M metagenome (GOLD analysis project Ga0208428, IMG submission 184535) | Aqueous microbial communities from the Delaware River and Bay under freshwater to marine salinity gradient to study organic matter... | ecosystem: Environmental > Aquatic > Marine > Coastal ... | reverse complement strand
TCTCGCGCATCGACAACGCGCAGGTTGCGGTCAAGATGAACGCCGCGAACGATGCGACCTCCATGCACATGTTCGCGACCAACTACAACGTCCTCCGCATCCAGTCCGGTATGGGTGGCCTCGCGTTCTCCAACTAAATTGCTTACCGCATTTTAGTAAATAATTAAATAAAACTTCATTTTTAAAATGCACAGTACCAATGCTGTTTAAAAATGATTAGCACGCCTAAGTTGACCTATATTTTTTTGTTTTCTAAACTAAAATGCGCAACTTTTCACGTGCCGAATTGATTTCTACTCTGTCTATGATGTTATGCACCGTAGAAAATAACCCTGATATGGAAGTTCGTAAAACTATGGCACTGTCTATGTTTGAGGTTACAGTCAGTTATTACAATCTTCTCACACAGGAAAAGGGTGATAAGAAACTCATTCAGACCTTTTATGATAAGGCAAAAGGGCGTAGTGATTCCAGATTTACAAAGTATGTTCATAAATTCGAAGAACTTACTAGGCCGCCACCCCTGCGCCGATCGGCCCGGCTACTTAAAAACTAAAATTTATATTGAAATATCATGATAGCTGTAGGTCAAACCTACGCCATCGGAAGACAACGCACCTATCGACAACGGAAAAAAGCTGAGAAAAAACCATGTATGGAGAACGTAGATGCACTTTCATGTGCAATCCGTCATACAAGATGTTTGGGGTGTCCGTATAATAACTTTTTTAGACCCGATAGGCCCTCGTTTTCATCTAAGGTGAAGGATAAACAAGGGGACGAGTTAAAAAAGAAAGACAATAAGTAAGTATGTACGAAATATACACGGATGGAAGTTGCCTGGGGAATCCCGGTCGCGGTGGTTGGGCTGCTATTGGGGAGGGTATGAAACTTGGCGGTAATCTGAGGGACACCACCAATAATGTAATGGAAATGACTGCTGTCGTAAAGGCTCTCGAAAAGTGTCTGGAATTGGGAATCCTTTCGGTGCGTATTTTTACGGACAGCAACTATGTGAAACAGGGAATCACCACGTGGATAAAAAACTGGAAACGGAATGGGTGGAAGACTGCGTCGGGGACGCCTGTAAAAAACAAGGAACTTTGGATTCAACTCGACGTTTTGACCCATAAAATGGAAATCGTCGAATGGAAGTGGGTCAAGGCCCATAATGGAAATCCCCAGAACGAGGCGGTTGATGCCTATGCGAGGGAGTGCGCAAATATTCTCAGCACTTAGTAGATATGGGTGAAGAGGATGTGCCCCATTGTTGGTGTGACAAACAGGAGAAGCTCTTAGTCAAATGGGCAGAAAAGGCGGCTGGATACCGCTGGCTTCACAATCACGCTAGATTGTATTACAAGAAGCACAATGATATGATGGCGTACCCCAATATAATCATAGCGAGTCTGACCGGTGTGGGTGGTTTTGCTGTTTTAAATCCAAATGCTACCGTCGAAGATACAGCTACACAGAGAAGAATCGTAATATTTCAATACATCTTCGCATTCTTAAATGTAATTGGTGGTATTCTCGCGTCAATAAGTAAGTTTAGCCAAAGTCAGCAATTGACAGAGTCACATTCACTCATGTGCATTCAATATTCTAAATTTTATAGAAATATTGACATGGAACTTTCTCTAGAGAAGGAGCATCGGGTAGATGTAATCGAATTTGTTTCAAAGGCTCGGGAAGAATATGACCGCCTATTAGATGATGCCCCCGACATCCCATCTATTTCGATACACGCGTTCAATGAAGAGTTTCCAGACAAGGAACATAAACCAGATGTATGTAACGGTTTAAGCATCATATTATGTGACACACCCACACGGGGTGCGAGTACTAGTGCGAATGTGGGTGGTCGATGGTTCGCAAAACAGAAGAGAAAAAGTATGGACATTGGATTGAAAGAAATAAATGTTAATAAAGAATAAATGACACCCGCTGATAAATTTAGAGTTATTATAACTATCGCATTGTTGTATGGGTTTCTTTATAGTATGTTGGATCCTTCAGAGTTTGGCTTCAAGTCGGCTCTCGATCCTTACTATTTTTCTTTTACGACTATGAGTAGTGTGGGTTACGGCGACTTTAGTCCCAAGACGGAACGTGCGAAGATGTTGGTAATGACCCAACAGGCGTTCATTTTCGGTGAACTCTTAAAGTTATTATTTAAACGAAAAAAATAAGTAACTTAGAGATTTTTCTATACATTATATAAATGAACACTGGAATCTTGATCGCCGGTGGAGTGTGTCCAGGTGTTCACAACCTCGTACATGATCTCACTCTTTATGAAAAGTCTCAAGGAAATCATGTATTCGGATTTAGACATGGGTTTGAGGGGTTAAATCTAAATGACCGTTCTGAGATGCCAACACTTTCACGTCAAACAATGAAACTCGAAATGGCTGTACACAGTTTAAAGGATGTAGATCGTCTCTACTGTCTATGTGGAAATAAGTCTATGGAAAACGCTGCTTTACTCGCTCTCGATGATAGAGTCGAAACAAACATCATCGGGATAGCGAAGACGATGTTTGACGATTTTCCGGGATTAGAACCTATTGGTTCCCGAACAGCTGCGTTAGAATTTGAAAATAGTATGGAATATGCATACCATAAAGCTGCGTCCGAACGTTCTATTATTTTCGTTGAAATGCCAAGTGAAAAAATGATAACGCGTAAAATTTACAACCAGATTACCGACATTGTTAACGGGTTAACTGTAAATGAAATTTCCATGCACCAAATAAAAAATAACTATGAGACACAGGGATTCGCCCTCGTTCTCGTCACAGGAACAGATAGATATTGGGACATTGTTGAGTATTTACAGCAAAACACAGATACCTCTGTGAGTATCATCAGTCCAGCGCTTGAGGCATACGATGTTGAGCCATGCCTCTATGATAAGATTTTATCAGAGCGCGTAGCTCGTGAGGCATTTGAACATGCCCAGATTCAGACGAACTTTATCATCGGTGGAGGTGGTACTGTGAAGTTTGAGGATTATCTTGATATAGTATAGGTATGTTCAGAGAGATGTTCAAGAATCCCAAGTTTGTGGGTGCTCAAACATCTCCACCCAACAACGTCGTCGTAGTAACGGAGGATGGGATAGAACATTACACTACACAAGAGTTTGTGTTCAAATCAGAGGCTATAATAGATAAACAATCTAAAGAAGTTAAAGGTACCCCACGAGGTAAAGAAAAGATAGTCCAACTCTTCATCGAACCGACAATTCGAAAGAAGGGGAGGTTCACCGTCACGATGTATGAGTTTTGATCCAATAGCTCAGTTGGTTAGAGCGTGGTGCTTATACACCGTATGTTTGAGTGGAGTCACATCCACATAAGGCACGCCAAGGTCACGGGTTCGAGCCCCGTTTGGATCATTTTTACATATGTGTCCCATATGTAAAACTGATTTTGAGAACCTAAGTTAATATTTATATTGTTTAAAATAAACAAAAACAATGACACTTAACTATTCCGACGACATTACTCTCGCTGAACTTGCGCGTCTCCTGGCGGAGGAGGAGTCTACTAATGGGAAAATAGACAATGGGAAGGACGAGGGGGAACCGGAAGTTTCTTCTGCTCCACCGTCGTCAACTGACTGTAAGTTCCCTCCGATACAATTTGTCGACGAGATGGAATTCTACACAAGAAAGTTCTAAGTGATTGTATGCGTTACGGATCAGTTGCGAGGAAAGTGTTCAAGACGCGATGGGGTCTCTACAATAAGGGACTTGTGGAGGATCATCATGTCATACCCAGAGAGTTTCGTGAACACCCAACTATAAAGGGTTTTGGATATGACATGAATGCGGGTGATAATGTGGTTCTCTTACCTACGCGGTTAGGTAAACATATACTCCGTGTGAGAGAGGATCGCCTTGTACACACTGGGAATCACCCAGCATATAATGCATATGTTGGTGGAATGCTGGATGTAATACAAAGTGAGGGTGACCTCTTAGAGTTTGTAGACTTTTTGAAATATTCATGTAGATACAGTCCCCACCAAATTCCGTGGTCTTAGTATCCCCATTTGAGCTTTATAGGGCTGACACCTGGGTGGGTTCTTGAAAAGAACTCTTTCCTCCCATGATTACTATGACCTATGAGACTTTTATGACTTCTATCTATATACATATAGTCTCGTAAATCTTTATAGTATACCCGTGCACCATTGGAGATAATGTCTTCATGTTTCATGTCAATGTGGTTATCCATTGGTAGGAAATGTTTTTTGTACTTTCTCATATTGTCAACGTTTATGAGGTAACATTTTGTACTCGATATCCAGTGAACCTTTTCTAAATTTCCTTCAACTTTGCTAGGAAGTCTCGACAGACAGTGGAAAAAACACATTTCGAAGTTGGGACCCTTTTCGTCTATGACATTTTGGATCTCCTCATATAGTTGTGTTGACTTTATTACAACGTTATCTTCGAAAATCACAGCGTACCTGAGACCTTGTTTAAAACACCTATTGTAAAATTCCATGTGACCCATAAAGCAACCAATGGCACCTAAATTAAAGTAAGTTATATCTGGTCTTCGCACGTGTGGATTGTAATGCATTTCCATAGCCTTCTCGAAATACTCGGGTTCAATTAATCCCTCATATTCACGAGCAACCTTAACCTTTCTCGTATCAGGTCCATATATAATTTCGAGGGGTAAATCATTCTTATGACTTTGAATGAAACGTTCATGCCTCTTTTTTTCACTCTTTAGAGTTAGTAGGAAACACCTATAATCATAGTGTGAACGTTTCGATGCCACCCCCCTACCACCTTTATGTACCAAAATGATAAGAACTAAAACAAATAATATCACAAATAGTATCATACCTACTTAAAAATTAGAAAATAAATAAGAGTATGGATACGGACACCTTCGTAAACTGGGTTGGTCTGGTGAGCGCTATACTTATTTCGATAATGTTTATCCCCCAGGTAGTACACGTTCACAAGACCAAGGATACCCACGCTATCAATTATACTTTCCTTGGAATAAATGTCGTAGCGAGTATTTTGGGTTTGGTGTACTCTATACATTTCAATGTAGTTCCCATGATCGTCGCGAATACGTCTGCTGGTCTTTTTTCCGTCTCTTTGGCTGGCATGAAGTTTGTAAATGGACTTAAAGAAGAAACACCTGAATATGATATATCCACTCCTGACGTGTAGTCGGTCGACTGCCCACCGCTCCTATGGTGTAGTTGGTTAGCACTGTGGTCTTTGAAACCACCAACAGAAGTTCGAATCTTCTTGGGAGCTGTTTGGGTGGAGGGAAGGGCCGGTGTCCCACGTAAAGGGCAAACCCAAATGGAATGGGGGCATCGGCATTGCACCAACCTAACCCGAAATCCTAACCAGTGGATAAACGTTGATGGAGCCGACGGGGTGAGGAACCTTAACCGGACTCACCTCGGGGAGCCCTCTCTGTCGCGTTGTATTCATAGTGCCGTATATTAATAGCACACCCTTTCTTAGCTCAGTTGGCAGAGCAGTGGACTGTAGTTCCATGGGTCACCTGTTCGATTCAGGTAGAAAGGAACAGTCTTCCATAGCTCAGTTGGTAGAGCGTGCGACTGTTAATCGCAAGGTCATCGGTTCGACCCCGGTTGGAAGAGTTTTTAGATAGTTGTCCACTATGTAAAATCTCTCAGTTTAGTATATGACATATGTTCCGAAGAAGATGAACCCAGCATGGCGCTGGATGCGTTCAAACATCGTGAACCTTTCCTTCACCGCCAATAAAGTCGTAGTCATCCGTGATTGGCGACTGGCTGCGTTAAATATATTCTTCAGTGTGGCTATTGTGGGGTGGGTTATATTTTCGTTATTTTTGGGTAAGACCTACATCGTCACCGAGGTACCAACGGGGGTCGCGAGTGCGTGGGGTCTCGCTTCGACCGACTATACTTCTACACAGACGGCTATATACAATGGTGGTGCGTCATTTTGTGACAGTCTCATCGACTACAAGTTCAAATATTCGGATGATTGGATCTACGATACCCCGGTGTGTGCATACTATGCGGGTTCTGAACTTATTTCAAAGTTGCCATCGGGAAATGTTATGTTTTTCACTACACACATTCATGAAACAATCAAACAGAGGTATGTAAAACCTGGTGGTGGTTGCTTAGCGGATCCAAATGGTCTTGGTGCAGCCACAGAAGTGATGGGGAGATGTGAGCACTCCAAGTCTACAAACTTTTTGGCTCCCGGTATAGAGAATAGTTACTTCGCATTCAATCATTATTTTGATTCCGTTGTACAATCTGGATCAAAACCAATTACCTACGTAAGGGTGGAGGGTTCCGACGAAAATATATACATCTTTGAAAAGGGGGAAGCTATTCGTTTAAAAGTTTCTGAATGGTTGGACATTGCTGGAATTAAACTCGATAAACCCTTCAATGAACAAACGAGTGGATTGGATATTACAGGTTTTGAGGGTGCTGGTGAAGATTCGGAAAAATACCCCTATGTTCGAACAAGTGGAATACGTTTGAACATCGAGGTCAGGTATCATAACTTTCATTTGGACAAGGAATTTCAAGTGAAAATTGGTAATGAAAATGTATACGCTGTCATAACGGTATCCCCCAAGATTGGGTGGTTTTCTAAGGGTGATGAAATCTTATACAGTCAAGATCCTGCCACCACATTTGACATCGACAACCCAATTACTTTGACTACTGGTCAACCAAATGGCATCTACTACGATTTTTACAGGTATGGTATACTTTTTGATATACAGCAAACGGGTTTAGTTGGAGAAGTTGACTACGTGTTTATTCTCATTCAATTGACTTCGGGTGTTGTTATGTTGGGGGTTGCGACCACATTGGTGAGCTTCATCGCCAAATTTGCTTTGGGTAACAAATCTGAAATCTATCGGGGTGTGATACAGGAGGAGTACGAAATTGGGAGGGAGGCTGCTCGCTATGCCGCTCAGGCGTGTGTAGCGACGAAGAGTTTCAAAGACGCCGATGAGGATGGTAAGGGGGACCTAGACTTCGATGAGCTGAGGGCTCTCATAAAGGAATCTTTCTCTAAGAATTATTTGGATGAAGGTAATGATACACATTTTACCGAAGATGAAATAACCGGGATGGCGTACTACCTCATGAGGGCGGCAGATGATCATCTGAATGACAGAATATTGGACCAACGAGAGAAGACCCCAGATGAATTGAGGCACTCTAAGATTTCTCTCCACGAGTGGCAAGAGTTATCGACGAATGGTGTTTTCAAATTTAAAAATCTGAAGGCTACTTCCACGGAGCATATAAAAAATACCGGTTGGAAAAAGGATAGCCTTAAGCAGAGAAAGAGTGTAATGAACTTAAAAAAACTCAACGAGGTGTAAGTAAGATGCTTCTTCTCAAACCATTTACGTATATTAGGAATAGAATCGGTGTAAAAATGAGTGCGTTCACGGAGCACCCACCACCCCCCACTAAAATTAAAAAAGATAGGGAGTTTGGAAGTTATTGTGTCAAGGTGACGGTTGAATCAATTGATACGAATGGTTCTATAGACAAGACTTTCATCGGATACAGTGAGAATATGAATATCACGATGAAAACTGAGTTTGCGTGTGAAAGATTTAAAACACACGGTCATACGTGCGGTGAACCAGTGATGACCATCAGGGGTGGAAAATGTGATGAAGTTATCATGATGAAGGATAAGTTTGGATCAATTACTCGGGTTCAATGATTTCTACATTTACTGGTGGTGCATTCTCCACTATCTCAAGTTCGTACTTATTCTGTATGACTTTAGATGGCGTTACAATAACTATTCGACATACTTTTGTCGTTAAAATATTTTGGGGTGGAACGACTATTGGTTTGCATAGAAGTGAATACATCTAAAGATAATATACGTTTTAAAATAAATGGACCTCAAAGAACTCAGGAAATATTGGGAGTGTATACGGGGTGAATATGACACCCTCCCCAGTGATGTTTTTATAAGTGAGGAACCCCGACCAACTGGTGTATGGGAGGGTTCGGATAGTATGAATGAGGTTATAACTAAGTATGGAAATGGTGGTTATGGTTGGTTAAAGGGTGGTCAGGACCACGTTCAAGATTCATGGATAAGTTGGCCATTAATTTGGGAGGGTAATCCTGTAGTTGGAAATTGTGGTATGTGTCCAAAAACGTCTGAACTACTTTCAAAGATCAAGGGTGGAATCCATATCGCTGGATTTTCCTTAATGAAAGGTGGTGTAAAATTGAACAAACATTTTGACCACGTTGGTAAAAATTATAAATTTACCTATCATCTGGGTCTAAAATGTCCAAGTGGCTGTACACTATACCATGACACATTGGGGGATGTTAGCGAGGAAGATGGAAAACACATAGTCTTTAATGCGAGAGTTCCCCATTGGGCTGAAAACACTTCAAATGAAGATCGTGTTATTCTATATATGGAAAGTTATGCCAACTCTTCAGCATGATATCACTTTCTTCACACCATGGATATACTTCCTCACCCACAAAGTTTATCGCTCGAATACCGTTATCTAGACACTCGTCGCAAATTGCTTTGTTGTCATCGATAATCATACCGAGGTTTAGAGCTCTGCATATATCAACCTTTTTCACTTCATGGGGTGTATAACTATTTGTAAGTATCACATCGTTAAAGATTCCTGGAAAATAGGTTTCTATCCAAGTTTCTGTTTGTTCTCTAGCTATGTCTTGACGCCCGGTGACGACATACATTTTTTGACTTCTTTGACGAAGCCATTTCATGGCGTTTTGTGTTCCTGGCATTGGTTTGAGATTACTAAAGGCTTGGGATTTGTAAAACTCTTTGACAAACTCCTGAGATTCCTCTTCAGTTATATCGAAAATTTCGCGGTACACGTAGTTGTATTTGAGTTTCTTTGGTTTTCCAAGTCTTCTAGAACGAGCCATTGGATATAGAAAATTGACTAAAACTTCATCGACGTCAATTGCGATACGAGCCATTTATGTATTACAACATTATTCATAATCTCTAATTACCACACCAACGGGGAATCTCGGTACATCCAGGTCAGTTAGGTTTTGAAATCTAACGGTAAGCATTTTACCGATGTACTTCTTTCTGTCCCTGTAGTGTTCCTCTCTCTGTTTAATCGTGCCTTCGGGTCTGACATTAAACTCTCGACCATTGGTCAATTTACACACCCAAACGACGGCATCGGCATCCCTCCCATGCCCCGTCTTGGCCCCGACAATTTCGTATTCCTCCGTCTGAAATTTCTTAAACTTGAGGAGGTAGTTGCTCCTCTTCCCAACTTCGTAGGTGCTGGAAGCCTCCCGAATCATGATACCCTCGTAGCCCTGATCAACAAAGTGATCGTGCCACTTTTCCACGTCAGACTTCTTCTTGAGGAGTTTGGTCTCGACACTGACACAGTCCATCCTCTCCTCAAAAGTGAGTTCGGGGCGTTCGAGATCAAAGTAATCGAAAATGTAAAAGTTCAACTTGGTGGGGTTAGTCTTGAACATGCTGGTGATTTCCTCAAATGTCATGTTAGGTGCATAGCATTCTCCATCTAAGAACTCCCCCTCCCTTAAACCGTCTCGGAGATGATCGAGACCCTCAACGGGTTTACCAGTTCGAGAAAAGCATCCATCTTTGGAAACAAGGAGGCGAACCCCATCCAGTTTGGGTTGAACGTAGAAGGGGGTGGAGATGTACTTGTGGCGTTCCTCCCACTTGTTGGCCAACATGGGCATCACCTGGACACCCTTTAGGTGCTCATTGTTCCACATGGTTTGAGCACGGGCACATGCCTTTTCGTAGCCAGTCTTGACGTTGGTTCTAGAAACTGCAACCTTTTCAGTTCCCACCATACCAGTACTCTTTACGATGTCAGCGGTTCCATCTCCCAGGTCCTCAATGTGAATGTCAGTGAATCTCTCACGACCGTTTTTGTCTTTTCTGATAAGTCGTTCCATTGTAGTCATATTTAATTTCTCAACTTTAATTAGATGTCCGAAATACCGGTTGTAAATTATGGTAGAATGGAACGACTTAGGCCTCCAGAATTCACATCGGTCCCTATGAATGTGAATACATTTTGTATCGTTTTTATAGTTTTATGTATTTTAGGTCTATATAAGCGTTCCGTCAATATTAGTCAACGCAATCAACAATCTTATATTTGAGACACTTACTGGGGGTGAGGTACAGATCCTTCCTCATGAGACGCTTAAATTTCTTTTCGGGGATTTCAGTCTTGGAGAGGTACATCTTCTTGATTCTCTTCATAAACTTTTCAGATGACTTGAGTTCATGTTTGAGTTCTTGGAAGTTACCCCAAAATTCCGTGGAAATCTGGTGAATGAGGATATAGGCATCCTTACCCATTCGTTTCTCAGAGCCACCGAGTAAGACAAATGTTGCTGCACTACAACACGATCCCTGTGCGATAGTAACGACTTTTACACGAGATTTCTCTAGAACATTCATCATGTTGAAGCCCGAAAATATGTCACCACCCTCACTCATGATGTGGACGCGGATCTCTGGTTCGTATCCGATAAGTTCAGCCTTTTTTTTGAGAAGTTCTATTTCAAGTTTCTTGAAGTTCTCAACAAACTCCATAGCATTATCTCGGTCGATAGTTCCATAAAAGAGAAGCTCGTTTCCCACAACTCGCACACATTCTTCGAGTTCAGTTTCTGTTTCATCCTCGTTCGTATGCATTCTTCAAGGCTTTCTTTACTCTTGTCACGTCTCTTGATTTTAAGCCATTTCCGACTGCGAGGTGATTCATAACATCGAAATCTTGGGGGGTGATTTTGTACTTAAGGAGGGGCTCCAAGTTTCCCTTCTCGGCGTACAACTTTAATAAACACAATTCTTCAATTCCCAATCCATTTGGTGATTTTTTATAAATTTCATTGACTTTCTGTTTTCGCATCTTATAGTTTCCATGTTTAGTCCAACAACTCCCCGGTCTAATCTTTTCTCTTTTAAGGGGGTCACCTAGAAAGGTTTTGGGTATCGTTAGGGCGTGGAGAACAAAGTAGGGCATGAGATTCCAGTTTCCAGAGGAGTAAATGTGACTATCAAAATAATCCGCATTTGAAAAGGAATGGGAGATAGCTACAGTGTTTACACCCACTGAGTTTAGGTAATTTTCTTGGAATATATCCCACATGTGACCATGTTCACTTATACTGTCATATATTTCAATCGGTTTGGGATCACATAGTATATCAGTTATAAATTCTTTTGGTGTCTGGAACATATCCATTTCATCATAGTCATCTAAATAGGTGAAGAAGTTTCTAATATTTCCTTGTGAACGTACGGCTGCATTGTATGCTTTGGTATCCGAACTATCTGTCAATCTCAACAAAGTTTCAGGTTTGTGTTTTGGAATAAATATAGTCTCGAAGTTTGGGTACATACACATATTTGTTGTCGTTACTATGAGAGATCCGCGTGTAATTGGGACGCCATCCGAAACCTGTTCTATTATTGGTTTAAATATAGGATCGTAATCCTCTATAAATACATTCTTTGTGGTTGATTTAATAAACGGTAAAAAATAACATTTACTTTTCAGATGGTGATTCTGTAGTTCAACATGTGATGTATCTTTCAAGGCTTCCCTAAGAATGTAGGATTTTCCAACTCCAGATGATCCACATATAAATATATGTTTACCTTCATCTATATACCTACGAACGAGAGCAATTTGTTTATCATGAATTGTCACTAGGGGTGTGGTATTGTCTTCGACTTTTTTTTGTGGAATTATTTTAATGAAAGAGTCCATCGATGATCTTACTAATCAGGCAATAGATTTGGTGCTCGAGAATGGCGCACTACATAAACGTATCGTAGAACCTTTAAAAAGGAAAATTGTACCATATGTTGCTTGTAGTTTGTTGACCAATTTGGTCATGGTTATTACTCTGATCTACCTTGCTCGACGTCTGTCTCTTCTTCAGGTTCCCCCTCTGTAGAATCTTCCTCTTCCTCATCCTCATCACCTAGGGAGGGGCCAAAGAATCCTTCGGGTGGTGGTTCATTCTTTTTCGATAAGAATTTACCTATCTTCTCGAGGGGGGTCCCGGCAGTCATCGCCTCAATTGGGTCTATCGTCCTCGGTAAAGTGAGTAATGGAATTGAACGCACATTGAGAATCTCTGGTTTGGTAAATACACTGTCTAGGGGATATTCATCTTCAAACCGCTTCAAGACAGACTTGGGCACCGAGGGTGATTGTTCCAAGAGGCGGTCATACTCGGTTTTACATTCACCAACGAAATCTAAGCCTTCCTTGCTACGCTCCCCCCTATCTAAGGCTAACATAAGACGAATATTTCTGGAAAGCATACCGAAAGCCAACGCAGCTGTTCGATGGTTTTCCATGAGTTCGTTAATCTTGAGGAATTGGGATATAGTCGCTATAAGCCCTGCGGTTAGATTTAAACCACCAATTATTGAGGGAGCAAAGGACTGTACATTCTCTGGGAAGGTACCCTGGGCGAAGTTCGCGGTCCCAGTTATAGTAGACAGTATAATAACAGGTAAAGTGAATCGAATACTAGAACGTCTGTATATGAAAAATGCACGGTGGTGCATATACCTGTAGCATGCAGAGGCTTCACCCCATTGTTTGAGTATATTTTCGTGACCGTCTGTCCATGACAGACGCATCTCTTCACGGGAAATCTTTTTTTCTTCCGTCATTATATAATAGATGAATATAATTTTCCTGATTCATTTAATTTTTCTGATAGGTATACTTGTTGTTCCATTTACAAATAATCGCAGAAACCTTGAATTTTATTCCATTCTAATTCCCTTCATATTTTACCACTGGTCAATTAATGATGACACATGTGCATTGACACAGGCGGAAATGTACTTTTCGGGTAAAGAAAAGGAGGAAACTTTCATGGGTAGGGTTGTTGGACCTATTTATAAAATGAGTGATGATGATGTAGGTAAACTCACCAAAACTCTATTCTTTGTGTTATGGGCCATTGTTCAATATCGATTGGGGCACTTCAAAGGGTTTACCAGAGACCTAAGTGAATTAAAGAAATCCCTTTCTACAAAAGTATAATGGACCTTAAACTCCGTAGCGAAATCAACCGTCTCACTAAAACGCGTGAAGATTATCACCAGACCTATGTTCAGAATTTAGAAATAATTGAGGACAAAATTGCTAAACTTGATATTCAAATCGAACTAACCGATTCCAATGTGAAAAGAGGTATTCTCGAAAAACAACGAATCGTTTATCAAAAGGATGTCAGAAAGATAGATAGTACTATGGAAAGTACCACAAATCTGTTAAATAAGAAGATTGAATCAATCGAACAAGCCCTCGAGAACATCGAGAAGGAGAAGGAATCATTTGATTTCAACATCAAAAAACTAAGAACTGGTATTATAAACGAAAATACCGGTGAGATTTTCGATATGTTTTCCAGTGTTGTGAATGCACTTGAAATTCTTAACCGCGGGAGAAACGAAATCGATCAAAAAAGTGAACACTCGTCTTAAAATTGTAATACATAAGCATACAGTACGCGTCCGCTATATCATGCTTCCTCTCGTATGGAATGGTATCCAAATCTATATACTTTCCCATCTTGACAAGAACACGTTCTTTTCTCTCATCGTAATTTAGATGATCCATCCCAAAGTGTGCATGTATCGTCAAAGGTGAAATCAATAGAACCTTATCTTTGAACATATAGTGTAGCAGAATCTCTATATTCGTAAAGCCTTGGGGTGGTTGTCTCTCTATAAGGATTCTCTCAGCCTTGTCGAAGACATCCCTGTGGTCATCTACAAATAAAGGAACTAAGTCAACAAAGTCATTACTGTAAATGTATTTGTAGTCTTCCAAACTCACCTTTTTCATGTACTCAACTTCTATAACAGGTCCATTCCCACACTCAGCGAGGACGAGACCCATATTGTGGAATCCTATATCTATGGCCAGGACCTTCATGTCTTTATGTCAAAGATTTTCTTTAATAATAGTATATGAAGAATAAGACTAAGATTCAAACACTATGGGTGGCTCTCGTCATACTCATCGCCGCTGTAGCATACTTATGGAAGAATCCCCGAGTCATCACGAAACGGGTTTCGAATCCAGCCCCACCTCCACCAATGATTCGGGTCCCCCCTAGACAGACATTCGAACAAAGGCGTGAACCAGAATTTAGGGGTCCTCCAATCAAGGAGTACAAACCCGGACGCATGCAACAAATGGGGTTACTCACCGGACCGGGTGACGAGACCCTCCCCCTCTACGGTAAGGAGGTTCGTGGTCGCCGTGACAGGTACCACTACTACACAACCACTGGCGGTGAAAACTTGTACCCAGTCCCAGTGAGCCACAATGCTAGGGACTGTATGGAGGACATTGGGTGCCAGGAGCTCTATGGAAATGAAACAGTCTCAGTGACTGGCAAGACTGGTTCATTTGGGGTTAATATGTACAGAACCGATAACTTTTTCTAAGAGTGTATTAAGAAATGATCCCTCTCATTATCGTTGGTTCCCTCGCTACTCTTGTAGCCTATACTTACTTTGGACCCAATCTCATTTCATCTGAAAAGGCCAAGGAATATATCAAATCAGGAAAGATTAGGGTGGTCATAGATGTCCGCACAGCGATGGAATACCGCACTGGTCACTACCCACGAGCCATACACATCCCAGTGAATAAAATCAATAAAAAAACAACGTCCGAACTTCCCAAAGAGGGTTTACTCGTCTACTGCAATACTGGACAACGAGCCAGATTTGCGGCAGAGAAATTGGAAAACTTGGGGTTTAAAGATGTATACTACATCGCTGGGCTCTATTCTACTTTGTTAAATTAATAAGTCTATCAAGTCTCGGTTTTTCTCGATTTATAAACACTAAGACTTCAATTGGATCTCTCGACAACTCAACAGAACCATGTGTATTTAACGGATGCACATATTGAACACGAATCAAATCTACTGTAACATGTTTCTGACCCGAAGCTTGACTATAGTGAACAGCCAACGCAGCCGCATCCTTCTTAGTTTCTTTTGGTAAGAAATCTCCATCATAAGAAACTACGACATGTGAACCCGGCCACCCCTTGACATGAAGCCACCAATTCGCCGCATGACTCGACTCAGTGAGTTCATAATTCTCCTTGGCATTTGTACCAACTCTAATAGTAATTCCATCCAGGGATTCATACGTCTTCATGTATGAATATATTCTATAATCTTTATATAAAATGCATGTCATCCTAAAACCCAGTCCATCGGTCACCCACCGGTACAGAGTAACTTTACCGTGTAAAAGGTCGATAGATTTTGGAAAAAATGGGGTTGACTACTATGTGGATCATGGAAATCCCCGTATAATGAGGGCGCAACTTCTTAGGAGGGGGGCGATCCTACCCAAGGAGGTGCGAATTGAGAGGGATCCCTATGAAATTCACAGGGGTATGTTGAAAGTTAAGGAAAGTACTATGGAAGATTGGGATACCTACCTTTCTCAAGATTTTTGGGAGCGTTGGTTACTCATGTCATACCCAGATATGCATAAATCCAAGCTTTGGATGGCGACACAGGAGGGTGTACTCTTCATGCCCGTACCCGAAGATTTCTGGTTCTGCTCTAAACACCCGTAGACCCAAAGCCACCCTCACCCCGGAGAGTTTCTTGGAGGAGACCAATCTCCTCAATGGGTGGGGTCTCACACCTCTCTAGGACCAACTGTGCGACGCGGTCACCCTTCTTCACTTCAAAATCGGCATCCCCCATATTGAAGATGACGACGGAAATTTCACCGGTATAGTCTGGATCGATGACACCGGCACCAATTTGAATGCCATGTTTTACAGCCAACCCAGACCTTGGAGCAACCCGACCATATACCCCCGGGGGGAGTGATACCGCGATGCCCGTGGAGATGAGCCCTCTTTTGCCTTTTGCGATAACCCCATCACAATTGCTATAGAGATCGTAGCCGACAGCACCATCAGAACCTCGAGTAGGTAGAATAGAATCATATCCAAGTTTTTTGACCCCGAGGGACATTATACATCCTTAAGGCGTTTATTCTTTAAGGCACGATAGGTCAACGCACATATTCCACAACTGAAAATATTGAAAAAGAGTTGACAGGTCATTACATGTATTCTCACATATAGATTTTTATCATCATATAAGAACCATACAATTAAAGACATCAAACTTTCATACCAAACACGGAAGAATACATTTGTAAATAAATATATTTCCCGAATGGTTTGATTTCTTGGAAATATGTGTTTGAGTACCAACATAGATGTATCAATTTCGACCAGCCCCAAATATGCGGTAAGGTAGGCTTCTTCGGGGGCATACAGAGGTCTTATGGCGTAAATTAAAGCCATGATATGGTGTAGTATAATCAGTTTACGAAACGACTGTATAATCTCAGGTTGTAAATAAATCCACACGAGTTCGTAGGACATATAAAATGTTAAGGCGTGGGTGAGAAACATTGGATACACCACGTAGCCTAAAAATATCTCTGAAACACATAGAGTTGAAAATGGTATCAGAAAACAAGCGGATGTAATATTGTGGACATTCATTCTATATAAGTTTTGAACATTTTTAAATATGGATTTTTTCATATTTAAAAATGCACTCAAAGGGTTTCGAACCCCTGACCTCAAGCTTACTAAGCTTGCGCTCTACCACTGAGCTATGAGTGCGATATGCTGAGAGTGGGGTTCGAACCCACGCGACTTACGCCAGATGTTCTTAAGACACCCCCCTTAGACCACTCGGGCATCTCAGCTTCCCTCCCTCCCACTGAGTAGTATACTCCTTAAATCTTTAAGCACTTCGGTGTGTGTTCATATGACGCCCTTTTCTCGAGTGTAGCCAAATCTTTCTTAACCTTCTTCTCGAGACCGGAGCACCCATGTTTCTCTAGATGAAGACAGCGTGGGCAAAAACTTCCACTACAGTGCTTACAGTCTATGGGCACTCCACACTTCTTCTTACACAACTGACAGGGCATATACTATAACTGGGATAAAGATTTTAAGTATATTACACATAGTATATGTTGACTCTTGCTATAGCGAAACCTACTCGCATACCAATCACAAACCGTTCTATTCCCGAATACGAAAAACTCAAGACCAGTCTTAAGAACTCTACAGCTGCCTATGGTGTGGCTCTATCTACGTCATACTTTATTACACAGGGAGCGGATGCTGGTGTTTCAGCAACTCTCGGTGCAATTGCATCATACACCTATATGAATCTTCTTTCAGATCATGTAGACAATATCGAAAAGTCGACTATTCAAAAGCAGATGTTTGTGCCAGTGAGTACGGCTGTTTTTGAAGTGCTATGGAATAACGCACCATTTGCATTTGATTTTGATTATGGTGCCACGTTTATTGGATTTTTAGCGTATAAATTTGCGTTGACGTATGTTTTATTTGAAACGATTCGAGATATGATTATTGAAGACAATACTATTGACGAAGATTTATGAGTTTATTTCCGTGTGTAGCGTCGATTTCGTCGCCTTTGGTTTGCACGTTTTCGTTTGCGTATGGTGCGCAGTTCGTCAGTTGCTTCCATTATTTCTTTCCATAT
>Ga0208428_1000504_pt1 | contig 17731 bp, 39 predicted proteins | sample DEB08_DNA_11_FD_184535 | JGI IMG/M metagenome (GOLD analysis project Ga0208428, IMG submission 184535) | Aqueous microbial communities from the Delaware River and Bay under freshwater to marine salinity gradient to study organic matter... | ecosystem: Environmental > Aquatic > Marine > Coastal ... | reverse complement strand
AGGAAACAAAGGCATCTTTGCACCTGGAGGAGTATTGAGGTACTTAGGCTGTTGATCGCCTGTAGTTCGAGATTGAAAGGATACTATTCTACCAGAACGATCTCGTATAGGAAAGCAAATGCGTCCTGTAAAATCTTTTCCGGCATGAATGAATGCTTCAAACTCTCGGTATGTTTCTGCTCGAATTCCTCTCCAATTACCGATATATGGAGAGTATCCCTCTGGCATTTGTAGTCCCACGCTTTCCGCCCTTACTTCGTCTATTTTCTTTTTAAGAAGCTGTCGCCTCATTTCCATTTTGTTGACTTTTTCGCCGAAGTGGGTAAATAAGTTACCTTTAAATCCACAGGAGAAGCAGTTAAATATTCCTGTTACTTGGTCGATACGCATACTAGGATTACGGTCATTGTGGTCAGGGTGTAAACAACTAACCACATAGTCCTTACCTTTTGGAATATATGCAATATCTTTATTTTTGAGTAGATCCTCTACATTCATTAATAGTCTTCGTCCACGCCAAAGCCTGCCGAAGCTAGTGCATCCCCGTCCCAGTCAAGGAGGAAACTATCCCCATCATCAAAGTATTCGGGTACTTCACCGTGAAGAGTTTCATTTACTACATCTTGTACATACTGGTAGTAGTCTGCGTGTTCATCATCGAATAAATGAAAGTATTTTGATAGTCGAGCAAGAGTTACATCGGCGTGTTCAAAGTCGCCGACATCCATATCCTTCTCCAGAATATCAAATAAATCTTTAATCTTAGGTGCTAAGCGTGAATTCATCGTCTCATCCTTGCAATGTCTTTCATTTCTTGTTCGTTGATGATTGGAACTGCGTTTGACTTGTGCATTGTTCCGATGCCTTTAACCAAGGATCCTGTATATCGCTTTGGTTCTGGCCTAGCGGTAGATGCAGTTGCTGAGGTATTACTTCTGTATTCAGGTGTTTCTCGTCGATAAGGTTTTGGAGCGTTTGATTGAACTGCTCGGATAACTGGTCGAGCGCTTTTAGTATTGCTTTTCGTCTTTCTACGTCCTGAAGTTGTGTGTCCGATAGAGCCATAAAACATTCCCATAAATAAAAAATCCCCATGAATTGAAGTAATATTATACAGCAATCCACAGGGATAGTCAAGAACTTTTTTTATCAGAGGTCGTCAATATCTTCATCAGTTTTGTGTGAACTAGCTTCTCGCTCCTGAGGAGTAAGTGCTGTGTCTGGCCCCATTTTCAAAGACTCCCAATCCATTACAGATGTGAAAGACTTCATACTAGCGGCTCTCATTTTTACACAGTTAAAGCTAATGCAGGCATCTTCTTGATCGTACGCTTCGAGAGCATAGGCTGCATCAGCCGCATCAAGAATGCCTTTTGCGAAGCGTGCTTCGCCGGTTGCATCGGTTTGGTAAGGAGAGAATACTGTGCATTCATACTCCTGTGCCATAGCTTTAAGTGCTTTGGATACTTCAATCTGTTCCGTCCAATCGTACTGCCCTCCCCGAGAGGGAATGTTAGAACGCTTGACTTGGTTGATATAGTCAACAATAATGACGCCAGCGTCAATACGATTAACTTTCTTGTCGAGTTCGGCACGGATCTTCGCAAGAGTTAAACTAGGATCATAAACTACATCGAGCTGTTGAGTCGGGAGAAGCTCATGCTCTGTCGTAAGCTTACGATGAAACTCTTGGAAGTCTCGGTTTTCCCGATACTCCTTCAACCGGTCCTGACCTTGCTGGAAGCGGCTCGCCCACCAGCCAGCCACCTTCTCCCACTCGGTCACACTTAGATTTTGTGTCCGAAGTCGAGAATATGGCACTTCAGTAGCGATAGAACAACACCGTTGCAGTATTGATCTACTATCCATCTCGATCGTGAAATAGATAGCTGAACGGCCAGACTGAAATACATTGTTTGCAATGTTAGCACACGTAAGAGACTTACCAGCCCCGCGGCGACCACCAACCAGAACCAAATCTCGGGGGGAGAACTTGATTTCATGGTCGTACTCAGCGTTGAGACCAAGACCAATATACTTACCGATCTCTTCTTCAGGCTCAAACAGTTCTATACGTTGCATACTTTCTTGAGGAACTTCAAGGTCAACCTTGTCCTCAATATCCAAAACAATTTGATGAAGCTCTTGCACTGACTCTTCTGCAGACGAAAAGACTACAGAATTATCAATATAAGTGTCAAGAGAGTTAAGGATTTCTTTCTGAGTATATTCATTCTTAAGATACTCAAGTAAAGTACCGGCATCAATCTCTACGTCGACGGCTTCGATAGCGAAGACCTTATCGCGGGTAGGGGCATGTCGTATACTTAACTTGAGATCGTCGAACGAAGGGAACTCGTGAAATTTCTCGCAGTGCTTGTCAATTTGACTATAAAGCGTGTGATATTCGGCAGGCAGATACTCTTTACGCAGATAACTCCACGTTTCAAAGTCTGCCAGCGCGATGCACTGCTTTATCAAAGCACTTGATATATTCAAAAGTTCCCCCGAACATTAAAAAGGCCGACTAGAAAGACTCTAGCCAGCCTACCTTACACAGAAGTGTAATTACTGAGACTTAGCTGCCTTAGCGGCACCATCATAGTCAGCAGCAGTTAGACCGCGACGAGTCAACATAGTCTTCACGCCTCGAGCAGTTTTACCAATAGACTCGGCAATTGCTTCAACAGTCATAGATGCAACATCAACACCGTCAAGAGGATCTACGTTAGTAGAGCCTTTGGTGTTCTCCTGACGAGGAATCGCCTGGATGTCGCCGGAACGAAGAAGGCTAAGAGCCTTACCACGAACACTATTTACAGAGCGATCAAGAGCTGTAGCGATTGCTTCAACAAACGCACCGTCATTCACCATAGTGATGAAAGTAGCTTCTTCAGCTGCTGTGTAAGTACGTACACTCTCTACTTTAGGAGCAGGAGCAACGTGAGCAGTCAATTCCATAGACAGGATTTTGCCTTGGATAGACTTAGGAGAGAACTCTCCGCCTTCAAAGTGCTCAGCAATTTGAGCATACGTGTAATCGCCTGAGTTATCAGTGACAAACGCACGAAGGGTAGCTTCTTGAGTTGCGCTGAACGAACGTCCACCGGCCGCAGAAGCAAGCTCTACTTCGTATCCCATCTTTCGCAGTTTGCTAGAGATAGAACGAGTAGAAGTTTCAAGGCTGTCTGCTGCTTCTGCAACAGTAGCTTGAGATACGGGGCTTTCTTTGCCCACAAAAGTTGTAAGCGCTTCAGTGCGCTCATCGGTCCACTTAGGAAGTGCCATATTAATTCTCCAAAAATGATCTAAGATCAGTTACTATAGTAACGCCAGTATCTCTGGCTTGTCGTGTTTTAGCAGATTCAGTCCCACCCTCATTGATGAGAAAGTCTACTTGTTTGGTTAGACTAGATTTAACTTCGTATCCAGCCGCATTCAAAGCTTCGGTAGCATCAGCTTTGGTTTTGAAACTCTTCAACCTACCACTAATGCAGACAAAACCTTTACTCGCAGGCACAGAAACACCAGAGAACTTATAGTCAAACGGCATAGAGCCATCAAAGTACCCATAATAATCTCTGCGTATCCAAGTCAATAAATTGTCTGTAGCTTTTGGGCCTAATCCGGCACGCTCACAAGCGTCTGCGTTGATTTCAAATAATGTATTTACAGTCTCAGACAGCTTCCGTGTTGCCGTTTTTCCGATTAATGGAATACCAAAAGCAGGAAGTACAAGCTCAAGCGGAGCAGAAGCAGAGTTCAGAATCTCCGCTATGAGCTTGGATGTCACTTTTTCAGAGCCCAACGATGCTAAGATATGCTCTTCGGAAGAGGTATAAATGTCGGACGGGCAAGTCCAGCCTAGCCGTTGAATAGACGCAGGGCCGAGACCCTTGATCTTCATGGTTTTGGCAAAGTGCTCCACTGCTTTCGCATTTTGTGCAGGGCACAGAATGTTACGACAGTATAAGGAATCAGTAACCCACTCTAGCTCACTGTCACAAGAAGGACAATTAGTAGGAGGTAAGATTTCTTGGAACATGGACTACTCCGAAAAAGTGAAAAGATATTATACGAAAAGTTGAGCTAAAAGTCAAGAACTATTTTTCTCGATGTCCACTCGTCTCACGATTCGTGGAATGATCTCCCCACTCCGTATAACTTCAACTGAGCAACCTATTTCTAGGTCCAGAGAGCGAATGTACTCGATGTTGTGTAGAGTTGCACGGCTCACAAGTGCATCCCCCACTTCGACGGGCTTTAGTATGGCAACTGGGCTCACGACCCCTGATTTGCCTACTTGCCACACAACATCAAGTAATTCTGTAGTCACCCCATCCTTCTGCTCTTTAAGAGCGAAAGCCCCTCGGGGGTGATGAGCTGTATATCCCATTCTATAGAAAGCCTCATAACTATCTACCCTGAACACCTCGCCGTCCGTTGGGAAGCCGGATGCATCGAAGTGAGTGATAGTATCAAAGCCCTCTTGGGCCAAACCGTCCATTGCAGAGGTAAGATGCGTGTGTTCGATATACTCGCCTTGAATGTCATACGCTACAAAACGTAGGTATGAACAACGAGCACGGAACTCCTGCATGTCTTTGAGATTCAAAGACCCCGCTGCAAAGTTGCGAGAGTTTGGAATCGTATCGGGCGCTACGACTTCACCAGTAATTTGGCAAGTGCCAATAGTACTGATATTTGCAGGTACTAGCTCTTCTAGCTTCAACGTGATATCACGACCTATATTGCCGTCTCCCCTGGTTAAAGCCTGAGCTAGATGGCCGTTGACATACTGCAACGACACTGCCGCCCCATCAAGTTTAGGTGTACGCACCATAGGTGACGCAACGCCTTCTATGTCATTTATGTTAAAAACTTTCTGCAGAGAATACATTTTATACAGGTGTGGAATACCGTCAGTAACCGTATGTCCCACCGCATCATAACTGTACAATCTTGCTAATGCATCGAACTCAGCATCCGAGATTATCGGAGTACCTGAGTAGTACATTGCAGAAGCCTTTTCCAAAAAATGTTGCATATAGTTCCCTCACTCAATAAACAATATTATACAGAAAAAAGGAAACAAAGTCAAGAATTATTTTGAGTATAAGTCCTTGATAAGTTCACCGAAGTGTTCTTCAATGATTTCCTTACTTTCTGCAAGTGATAAGATTTCGACTAGCCCGACGAAAAGATTTCTCGAATTATCAAAATCAAGAGGCATCGCTATACCCTCACTACTAGGCTTCCATTCTTCGTCAAAGTCCATATAGTACTTACGAACGTGCAAATACTCTATGCCCCTAAACGCATTGATGGTAAGCCTGACCTGTACCTCCTTGGTCTCATCGTAATGAATTACCTTCTCATAAATCTCAGGTGCTTGGTATAGTTCCATTTTAATCTCCGTTTTTTAACACGGAGGCTAACGGTACTACACTCGTCACATTCTGTGGCTTGAGTAGGCGAAAGGAGTCGGTGTCCCAACAAAAAAGCAAAAGAGTCTGTTCAGATTCCTTTGCTCTGTTTTTCTTTTGTTGAATGTAGGGCGTGCTGAAGTCCAATGTGCAAACATTGTATTTCAACTTATTACTGTTTTCACTGCGATAAGTGATTACAGCATCACCGTACTCATCGACGAGCCGTGCTAGTTCTTCTTTTTTCACAAATGCTCCTAATGAAGCGGGTTGGCAGAATCTTCTCCCGTGCCGACTTGCTAAGGATGTGAAAGGGGCTTACGCCCCAAGAATTAGCCGTTTACTGCTGCGATAACTCCAGCAAAGTACATTGCTGCTTTACCTGTCAACTTGCTGACGATTTCTTCATCAACTTCTTGACCTGCATCAGTGAGTGCTGCTGTAAGAGACTCGATAGCTGCTGCTTTAGATACGCGAGTACTAGTTGCTCCACTCGCCTTTGATGTCCCACCAGAGGCGGGGGCTTTTTTTACATATACGCCTGCCTTGGTAAGTACCATGCGAACACCGTTAGGTGATTGATCGAACTGCTCTGCGATTTCTGCGACGATCTCCATGCTGTTTTCTGGAGTTGGATTACCTGCTTCGTACGCCTCGATAACCTCTGCTTTCTGTTCGTCTGTCCACGCCATTTTACGTTTCCTTCTAGTTTGTGATTGTGTTGCTCCAGGACAGTTGCCTGTAGCTTGTAGTTGTGCTTGATAAAATCTATCGCCCAAGGTAGTGCTCTACCACTGCGACATATGCTCCGAGTACGTGAACACATACTCCTAATGTTAATAAACCAATTAATAATTCAGCCATCTCTTGCCTTCCATTTTAGCTTGTCACCTTCAGTTTCAAATTTAACCATTCGCATCGGGTCATCCTCGATGAAATGAATACTTTTAAATGCAACTTCGAGCGTTTGAAAATATACTTGTATAGCCTTACTACGGAACTCTTCGTCTGGCCACAGATGAAAACAGTTCCAATACTCTTTTTCAAATCTACATACTCGTACTTGCTGTTGAAGAATAGGATGCATACCCATAAACTTTTGTTGTATATCCACACAGGCACGTAGTCTTTGACTGCCACATATAGGATACCAGTTTGGCATTACAAGTATAGGAGCTTGAATACCATTTTTAAATAGATCTTCTACCAATTCTTCTTGAACAGGAATATTCTCAAAATTGTTTGCAAAAGATTCTTGCTCAATTAACCACTCTACAGATTTAGTATACCATGTAGTTGGTGGAAAAGCAATAAGTTCTGCGGTTTCTTTTTTGATTCTATTCGTCATTTAAGATACTATTATAGATGATATAGCTAAAGAAGTCAAGAAGTATTTTTAGATACGTGATAAATCTACTCCGTATTTTTCAAGGTGAGACAGCTTTCCGAGATCATAGGCAAGAGAGTAAGCAGCATAGCCACCCTTATCTATGTTTGCCCATTTGTCTGCCTCTTCTCTGACTTCTTCCATGATGTAGATTGCATAGCATTTACTACCGTACTTTTTCTCGTAGTTTACGTCTGAGAATCCGGCTTTTTCTGCTTGGTAGTCGACTGAGAGTTCGTAGTCGACTCGGGCTGGCTTTTGGTAGACTGCTGACCAGACGATTTCTCCGGGCGCGAACGATTCACCAATGCAAGACTCAGGAAGTATAGAGATTCCGCTTTCTCTCTCAACCTTTGGGACTCCGACTCGCTCAATGAGAGATCTAACGAATCCACTCGATCTAAATAATCCTTTCGCGATCTCGGCAATTGAATCTCCGGAAAGGTATCGTTCAACTGCTTCACGAATTTCTTCATTTGTTGCTCCTCGTCCTCGATTCTGCTTTTTACGTACTTCACGATACTCGATTTTATCTTGGTAATCATCAATGATTCTCTGGAGGCGCGTGGTATTGTATGCTATATTCAGCATATCGCACGCAACCTTCTTGGAAATAGGTGTTTCCCCATTCAACAAAGTTATAACTTTCGATATATTGCTTTCGCTCAGGTTCTCGTGGTCTTTCTTTTTGATCTTCCGTACCAAAGATTTTCTCCCAATTCTCGTAAAATTTTCTTGTGTTTTCTACTCTTGATCTACTGCCCTTGCTCACGAGGATCGTCTCCTATTGACATACGTAAGTACCAGATAGCTTTCTTTATATCTTGTACTTTGTTCTGTTTGTTGTTTGCTCTCCAAATGTATTTGAAAGCATTGAGGCGGCAGTACTCTTCAAATCCTTCTGTGGATGTTGTTGTCTTCATCGCATCAATACATTCTACATCATCTCGTCGGTAATGTAAAGGACTATTTACTGGGTCATGTACTTTCATTCTACGGCCTCTGCAACGTCAGGGAAGTGAGTTGCAATAATATCCCAGCACTGATCTGCAATACGCATATGTTCTTTCTGAGTGCCGTGACCCCGCCGCAGGTCGCAATAGTGAATCCACGAACGAAGAGTTCCGCTCATGTATAGCGTAGATACTGTATTACCTTCTGGTAGCACTGCACGGGCTTGCTCTTTTGCAATACCATTATCTAGTGCCCAGCGATACGCTTTCTTTGACGCATCTAATACTTTTGCTTGCTTCATGTTCCAGTCTTCGTACAGGCGTTCGTGTTGAGACTTGTTTCCGCCTTTACCAAAATCTTCAGAGTCTTCCAGCTCAATACTGTTCTGACGGTTGCTAGGATCTTGCAGGCGAGCTTCACGATAGTAAAAGTCTTCTGCAATCGCATACCGCTGGCTAAACTCTTGAAAGCTAAAACTACGGTGACGCAACATCTGTCGAGCAATATCTCGAGTGGTGCGAATTTCCATAGTAATACTTACCATCTCGAAAGGAGACCAGTGCCCGTGACGAATAAGGTATCGTAGCAGGCGTGGTGCGCTTTCGTGATGGTTTTGATTCTCTGGGTTACTTACTCGTGCTGCATAGGCTACCAACTCTTCTGCGGTATGGCAACCTGTGGCAATATTTGGCTTTGTCAGCCCTACTAATTCTACTCTACTCATTTCGCTGTAATCCTCTGTTCGTAGTCAGCAAGAGACTCATCCCACCAATCGGGAGTTGGTCTATGGCTCCAACTGGCGAAAGTAGCCTTGTCAAGATGATAATAATCACGGTAAGACTGTATTGGGTCATCATAGTTTTTGAGTACTTCAGGCATCGCAAGTCCAAACGTGGTGAGCCCCACTCGTTTAATGTTGACTGGGTCAGGTAATTTGTTGATGACCTGCCAGAATGACTTGTGTTCTTTGCCGTAGCGATACCTAAATTCCTCTGCGAGAGCATGAGCATAGCACCATGTCCACTCGTAATTGTCTAGTGATGAGCGTGTCCATATCGTGCAGGGATGATTGTACATCATACCAAGATATGGGGTAAGTTGTCTTTCTTCGGGCTTGAGAGGTTTCTCAAGCTTTTTGTATTCATTGAGTACTGCGGCTTCATCTTTCTCGAGTGCTCGAGGTACGAAGCCGAGTAGAGTATCTACCCATATCGCAGTACAGAGTAACTGTGCGGCCTCGAGTATCATCTTGTTAACGTGCTTGTCAACATGATACTCGGCGCACTTGTCTAAATCTTTATCTAAGTAAAATAAATTCATGAGAGTATTATACTCGTATCAGCAGTGAAAGTCAAGAACTAATTTCCGTTTCGTAGCTTATTAAGTATAAATTCAGGATCTGTAAACATATAAGGATCCTTCTCATGATTGTCTTCTTTTCCTTCTTCGATGAACCAGTCAGTAATGTGTCCATTATCTACAACTGCTGCATATCGCCATGAACGGCGACCAAAGCCAATGTTGTCTTTGTCTACAAGCATTTGCATTTCTTCCGTAAATTTACCACTACCATCTGGAATTACTACTATCTCGTGAAGTTCGTGGTCTCGTGCCCAAGCGTTACATACAAACGCATCGTTTACTGTGATGCAGTAGATGTCGTCGATTCCTTCACAATAGATGTCTTCTGCCAAATGCTCGAAAGAGGGCAGTTGGTAGGTGGAACAGGTTGGCGTGAAAGCGCCCGGCAGGGAGAAAATAAGTACTCGACGCTTGGCAAATATATCCCAAGTAGATACATCTACCCAGTCAAAATTACCGTCGTCATCCTGGCGTCGAGCCTTAAATACTACTGAGGGCACCATTTCTGGTAGAGAGCGCCAGTACCCTTTCTCTTCGTACTGAGCGCGCTCGTGTTCTGTGCAATAAATTGCCATGGTTATACGTTCTCCATTCTCGTCATTAATCTTTCAGCTCGTTTCCCAACTTGGCGGTGCCAAAGAGAGTCTCGGCCTTCTACTCCTGCTGTAGCCCAGTCGCCTACTTCGAGTGCGGCATTAAACTTCTTAAACTTTCCGAGTCGTGGGCGTCCGAGGTTGAACATCATGTTCACGAGTATCTCTTGTACTTCTCCTGGAAAACCGCACCAGATGTCTGCACCATAGAGAGCTACACACTCGCTTACAGCCACATCGAGATCGCTGTTAAAACACTCGATAACTCGCTCGACTGAGACTGGCTCTCCGACGGCGTATCCGTGCTCTGGATCTGACTCAAGCACGAGATGTCCCACTCCGAAGGTTTTGTACCCAAGATGGTCCAAATAAATTTCATAGACAACTCCTTCATCAATCTTTAGCTGTTCATAGACGGCTTCTTTATTCATTCTTTGTCCTCTTTACGTTCGTTTGACGCTCGAATAAAACGCCATTCGTTTCGCTTCTTGTCGTATTCGTGTATCAAATATGCTCCTGATAGACCCATCATCAGTGTTCCTCGAAGCTCTTCGGCATCCCACTGATAGCCGGTTACGACTAATTCTTCTAAGTTTGGTCTGAGGTCTGGGTCTTCGGCTTCCTCTGCCATCGCTGACCCCGCTGCGATTAGTAAAATACTAACTACTACTTTTTTCATGTTACCCTTTATACTCCTTGTGGGAGGCTGTTTTTGTGGGCAACTTGGATATAGGTGTTGCCCTAACCTTCTTCGTCATCTACCTCTAACACTCCTGTGTCAATTAGATATTGTACGGTATTTTCTATACCTTCTCGCCGTCCAAGATGAAACGCAGTGCCTGCGGCTCCGGACATACAAAGGGCGAAAACAATTAGTGCGGTGGTATAATCAAGCATACAAATCTCCTATGTATTTTCGTAGATGTGTATATTATACTGAAAAACGGGGGAGATGTCAAGAAATTTTTTCAGTTATGTCACTCATAACTACGTGTTATATTTTGCTACCAAAGAAAAATACTTCTTGACTTCTCGGACAGAATCACCTATAATATACAACATGAAAGAATATCAGAAGAAACCTTGGAATTCAGAAGAGCGTAACCTGCTCAGGAACAATTACCATTTAAAGAATGAAGCAGAATTGCTAGAAATGTTCCCAGGACGCACTATGAACGCTATTCGAAAACAAGTTTTCTATCTTAAAAAACGTGGTTGGACATTTATGAGACGAGGAGTAATTTAATGGCCAAGAAGAAAAGAATGGGTAAGTCAAACAGTACAAGCCAAGGTCTACGTCGTAGTAGCCGAGGTTGCCGATCACTTACTCCAATACAACGGTTGAGAAATCAACAGGAAGCATGGCTGAAAGGTAAGCGTGTTATGTTAGTAGTGAATGCTGCTGGCCACAAAGTAGAAGCACAAGCTGTTTGGGGTCTACCTCCCATGCTACGAGCAAAGGAAAGAAATGCCGAAAGTTAAGGTAAGAAACAACAATGTAGAGTCAGCACTACGAGTATTCAAGAAAAAGTGTGCTGACATCGTATGGGAAGTAAGACAACGAGAGTATTACGTTCCCAAATCAGAACGCAGGCGGCTAGCAAAGAAGGCCGCAATTTCACGAAGTAAAAGGAAGAAAAATGATACCAACTAATTTTGAACTTGCAGGTGATTTCATGGAGGCGTTTGGTCAGGAAGTCCAGGTTCATCCGACTTGGCCTGACTTCTCCACTCGTGAACTACGCCTAGAATTAATTCGAGAAGAGTATGAGGAACTGGAAGAAGCTATTGAAAATCGTGACCTCGTTGAGGTTGCCGACGCTCTCACAGATTTACTGTATGTTATCTACGGTGCTGGTCATGCATTTGGGCTTGACCTTGATGAGTGTTATCTCGAAGTTCATCGCTCTAATATGAGTAAACTCGGAGCAGACGGACGCCCTCTCAAAAGAGAAGATGGCAAAGTTATCAAAGGACCAAACTTCTTTGAACCAAATCTAAAAGATATTTTAGTAGAAGTATGATAGGATTACTTGCAATTTTTCTATGTCCAATGGTATTTGGGGGAATGGCATTTCACTATTCCCACAAAGCTATTCATAAAGAGACATTAGATAGATGGAAAAAGCAAGGATACGAAAAACAATGATAGTTTTAGCCTTCTACACTGAAGGCACTCCTTATGAAAATGAAGCAAAGTCGTGGGAAGAGAGTTACTCTTCCTGCGAATTTTTTATAGTGCGCACACCTTCTACTGGGTCTTGGGAAACAAACTGTGCACTAAAACCAAAAATACTACAGTCAGCACTAAAACAATTAAAAGATGATATACTGTACGTTGACATAGACTCTCGCCTACTTAGACCCATTCCTCCTATAAAACATCCCGAAGTTCCCGGCTTATGCTGGTGGAATGCTTACTTTAATAATTATGAGAGAGAACTTCTTTCGGGCACTATTTATATTCCAAACAATGAAGCAGGAGTAACTTTGCTAGATCTTTGGGTGGAAGAGCAGGCAAGAACGCCTGAAGTGTGGGATCAAAAAACTTTACAAAAAGTGGTGGAAACAAATAAAATTCCTCATGATACGCTAGGATATGAATGGATTTCTGTAGCAGATCGTATTGAGGTAGAGAACCCAATTATTCATCATACTCAAGCATCGAGAAAGTACAAAAAAGATATAAAGTAAAAAGGGGCACTAGGCCCCTTTATTTTTATGTGATAAATACAGCTTTTGTAACTTCACATTTATGTGTTTTCTTCCGTGTTTTGAGTACCACGGTGGAACCTTTCTCTGGCTTTCCTCGTACCGAAACAGCCGTAGGTCTACTTGTAGTCGTGCAGCTTGTAACAAGCGCGTACTTCTTTCCTTGTTTTTCGACTACCACAATCTCCTGAGAATATGCTTGAGCGGTCATCAGTAACCCCGCCACGATTAGTAGATATTTCATTGTATTCTCCTATCGTCTCACGACGATCTCTGTCGCTTCACAGCGAAGTATGTTAAATTTTCACAAAATATAATATCATTTTGTAACAATATTGTAACATTTGATAGGAAGAAATGTCAAGGATTATTTTCTGGTGGAGCCTCGAAAGCTTGGTTTGTTCTCTCCCATTGTGCCGAATATTTACTCAAAGTCGCGTTTCCATCTTCATCAATGAAGCACCAGATGGGAGGCCGAAAACCTACTTTGAACTCCCAGGCATCAGTCTGAAGCAGAGAGGTTTCTTTCACTTCTCCCCGTCTATCGCGGTACGCTCCGACCCCGCCGAGAAGATCTAATTCTTGACTACCGTAGGGATTCCATACTTCATTCATTAATGCAACGCATACAGCGATCATTCGTACCCGCTCCGACCCCGCCGTATCTTTTCAAGACGTTCTATCTCTTTCATTGCCATCATGTCTGACGCTTTCATACCCCAGACCCATGGTAGCAGTCCGTGTACTATGAGTACAAATGCTACTGACCATGCAAACCACAGATGCTCTAGATACGTCTCTTGTATCACTCTTAAATGTCTTAATCTACTGGCCATTCTATAATCTCCCATTCACCTTCGTAGTACATACCACTTTCCATTACGTACTCATATGCGCTTTCGTAACTTTCAAAAGGCATATGAGCATTTACTTCGCCATTTAACTCAATATAGTATACAAAATCTACATGCATTCTATACATCGTCGTCTCCTTCTCCTCCTAGCACTAGCCATGTTAGTACGATGAGTACGCTACCAATTAGTCCAATTACTTCTATCATGATGTTTCCCTCACTAAACTTCCTGACGCTACTCCTGTTGGAGGAGCATCCCATAAATTAAATGCTATTGCTTTTCGTGTTCCTCTCGTAACTGTACTTACTCTATGAAGATACTCACCGGCTGGAAAAATAATAAGCCGGTTATCTTTTGCTTTCAATACTTCTGGGTCTGAGTCTTCTCCTTCACTAAAGATTTCAAGATTTCCACCTTCAAAGTCCTGTCCCGGAGGATAGTAGATCGTACCGATGTCTGGTCCTACAACCGCCCCAGTTTCTTCCCAAAGTTTTTCGTCCTTGTCTTGGTGTAGGCAAAGAGAGTTTTCCCATATAGTATCTGTAGCTTCACACGTCTGTACTCCAGTCCAGTACTCGATGCCTGATATACTATAGGAAGCAATGATAGGACAGTTCTCACCCCATACTGTTTGAATAAGACGCTGTGTAATATTTACAGCTTCTGTACTCCACCAGCCATCCCACCATTTATATACTCCAGGATCTGCAAAGATACTTTCAAGGTTATCTGAGATTTCCTGTAGAAACTCTGGGTCTTTGATAAAATTATCTATTACTACTATCATGCCCACCATTCCTTCATAATTGCTACGGTTAGCATAAAAAATGAAACCGTGTTTAACATAATCAGTGCACGGTCTCTCCATATCACTGACACCCAAATCCATAGAATTATTCCTACCCACCCAAGGTAAAGATCGTACATTCTGTACTCTACACCAGCAGCACGCATCATCAACGATGCCATTACAAATATAGAAGCTACCCACTTGAGATACCAGTGAAAGTCCTCTGGCCACCAATTTCGGTCTGGCTTCGATATTCCGAGAGCACGAATCATAGGATTTCCAACTCCGCCATTTCCTTCTTTTTTCAATTTCACACTCCAATAATACACTTTATTTTGTTTAGCTGACACTGCCGAATAAAGACCTCCATATACCTACTCAAAAACAATACTTTCTTTATGCCAAAAAGTGTGGTAAAATATATCATAAATTGATAGACAATAAGGTCAATCATACTTCTCACTAACTAACAGTGACGTAAGTATTGTTGTAGTAATTACTGCGTTTAGAGTTGAAGGCGTTAGCCTTTCCACTCGATACCCAGTATATTGCAAATAGCTACTTACGAACTGTTTCAAATCCCACCTCTAATTCACGAACAATCTAAGTGTGAATTACGACTAATCAATATGACCGGGATAATCAAATAACAATAAATAACGGTCATAACACTTAAACTGCTTTACTCAAAATTCGTCTTCATTTTGTACAATTATGCCAAACCGAAATTTTTTTAAACTCGTTTTAATCCCGTAATAAATTGAGTTTAATTATAATAATTTTCTCTTAATTCCTTCGAACAGAATGCTCAAGGGGTAGATAACACAAGCTATAGCCATAATTCCAGCCAGCGTTAAAAACATTGCAGCGACTCCATAGCTTAACCATAATGCTATAGTTGGTAGTATATCAATCACGTTGAGACCCCGCCACCGCTTTTGACCACGCTATAGTGAATCGCTCTTCTGCCTTTGCATTTTCGAAATGTATAGTATTTACGTGAGGGTCGATTCTACACTCTATATTCTCGAGCTTACAAAGCGCCACAGCTCTTCCAAAGTTCGGTGTACTCTCAAATTTTGTACTTGGTCCGTAGTACTTCATTATATGCCTCCGGGGTAGTCATCAAATTCCGTCAACCCCGCTACTGCTTTTTCGAGGCTTCTGAGTGATGCTTTTGGACTCTTCTCGAGGCCAGCCAAAGCCGAGTTCTCAAGTCCAAGACTCTCAGCGATATTACTAACGATTTCCACTTTCGTGATAGGGCTTTCACCAGTCTTTGAAACATATACTTCTCTCCTGTATACACCTTCTCTACTGAGTTTTCCGATTATTGATTTTGTACTTCTTCCATATTCTTCTGCTAACTTATCTACTGTTTCTCTAGTGGGTACGTCTAAATACGCCCCTACCATTTTAGCTGTCTGCTCATCAGTATAGTTTGACATTCTTATGCTTCTCCTTTCTGCTATAACATTTTTTACTTTTGTGTACACTACTTCTATTAAACATTCGTGCAAACTTCGCCACGGGGTTGGAGGCAAGTCGCTCACACTGTCCACTACAATACCATACATCTAGTACTGCATTGAACTCTTTTCCACATTTTCTACACTTCCGTTTCATCTTCCTCGCTCCACGGGGTAAATACTATTGTTCCTTCGTCGGCATCTACGCCTACACCAGAAGAATATTCTAGATACCCCACTTCGACATTTTCGACCCCGCCTAAAGCGTGAGCATACCGACGCAAATAGATATTGTACTCTGCTTCAAGAGAGGCAGCCTTCTCTTCTATTTTATCTACGAGTGCAAACGCTCTGTTTAAATTATCATAAACTTCCTCCAACTCAGCCTTTCTCTCGTCGAGCTGAACTTGCAGGGACTTATCTTCTGGGAATTTCAAAATTGTCATATACTTTCTCCATTTAAGTTATAATTATACTGGTTCTGGAGAAAAATGTCAAGATATTTTTTAGGTGAGGTAGGCATAAAAAAGCCCGTATAAAACGGGCAACGGACTTTGCTATGTCAAATAAGTACTGGAGCCCCAACCATGCTATACCCAGTGTCCTAACCAGTGATCTGTTTACGGGCCAATCACAAAAACGCACGTTAGCACGTATCGTCGCTAATCACGCCTACGCTAATTACACCGGATAGTAGGCTCGGCGACGAGGGTAGTCAGCAACGGCTGGAGCAAATCGGCTCATGTTGTTACTGCTATACCTCGATTTGAATAGATATTATACTCGCTCAGAGCATCAAAAGTCAAGAATTATTTTTCGCAACTTCTGAAATAGTTTCCCAGCGTTTGTGTCCAGTAGCGTAGCTATTGTACTCAATAACTAGCGCATCAGCATTCATGTGTAATACTGGCTTAGGCTCTACTTGTGCTCTGCTAAAATGCAAAGCAATTCGGTTAGATACTGTCTTCGGGTCGTCTTGTAGGGCATACATAAATGTCTCTCTCCTCCCAGGTTATGTCAAATCCTTTGCCATGAATAGGCTTTCTTGCAAATATACGACCACCTTGTGTAGCTTCCATCACTACATCGCATTTATCCCAGTCGGGATTTTCCCATAAAAATACATCAAGGTGATGCCGTAGGCTTTCTACTGATATTCTCACCAGATCAACCCCTCATCTTGCATATCAAATAATATACGTTGCACTTGAAGTTCATCAAATGCCCACTCGTACTCTAACTCTTTACGAATGCCGCCCACAAAAACCATACTACGGCCTGTAGCAAGAGTAGAAGTGTGACGGTCAACGACCGCCACCATTTCGTGTCGAGATAACAATCCCATTAGCCCACCAACGCGTCGATCATGAACTGAAGGTCAACCTTAGTCATCTTGTTGAGCGATGGTAGCTCACGACCGATTGCATTCTGAACCTGAGATACTAACTCAGCTTTCATGATAACAGGCTCGCCACGCTTAGTTACACGCTCAGTTTTCTGATAGATACCGAGAGCAGAGAGCTTCGCAATGACACTGCGCTCAGTCTTGTTGAGGCGCTCCGCCAGGCTGTTGACAGTCTCACGAGTTGGCTCGAGAGTGTACTCGTCAGTGATGATAGTGATGTCTGCGTCTGAGTAGTTAGCAGATGATTTTGCAGTTACGTCCATAATATTTTCTCCCAAAAATTTGTTTGTGTTCCGATTCAATATAGTAATTATACTACTGAGGGGCAAGAATGTCAAGAAGTTTTTCATCATTCGGCCCAAAAGATTTCGTCTTCGTCGCCAGAGTCACGAGCCATTTCCATGATGAACTCAATGTCGGTGTCATTGTGGCACAGTACAAACTCTTCTGAGCGCAGGTCAAAAGCAATGTCGTATACAACGAATGGCTTAGGAGCTACTTCAAACCAGAACTCGTCACCGTAAGCGTAGTCAAACAACTCTTCCAAGGTGTAGTCCACTTCGGTTTGTAACATCTCACGGGTGTCAGCAATAAAGTTGTGCCACTCAAGCGCATTGTACATTTTGCACTTTTGGTCAGCGATGTCGAATGTTACAGCAATAATTTTTTCCATAGCAAGGTCTCCTCAGTCAATGTAAACATTATACAGGGTCCGGCAAAATATGTCAAGAAGTTTTTTCGTTAAGGCCAACGCAAACGAATTCCGGGGGGCCGCACA
>Ga0208428_1000502_pt1 | contig 17780 bp, 52 predicted proteins | sample DEB08_DNA_11_FD_184535 | JGI IMG/M metagenome (GOLD analysis project Ga0208428, IMG submission 184535) | Aqueous microbial communities from the Delaware River and Bay under freshwater to marine salinity gradient to study organic matter... | ecosystem: Environmental > Aquatic > Marine > Coastal ... | reverse complement strand
GACGTTTTGATTCTCTATAATGAATCTTTGATTTTTTAGAGATGTGTTAACAACATAAGTGTTAGTTACTAAAGTTCCTTCCCTTATTTCAATGTTGTCAAATGTAGCAGATCCTGAAACGATTGCCTGCTTAATATCATCAACAACAGAAAACTGATATAACGTGTTATCATAGTTCGCAATAAATCCAGTTCCCTTCTTCAAAACAATTTGACTGTCAACAGGAACAGATCCACTGAATGTTGCAGTGAAGGATACCTTTGCTGTTGGTGCAATGACTGACTTTGGTGTGTAACCAAGTTGCTTTGCAAGTGCAACAACATTGTCTCTTAGAGTTGCAGACTCCAAAAACAGCTCATTAACAACCATGTTGGTGTTAAATGCTGTATAGTAAGTGTTATATGCGAGAACATCTAATAGAACACTTAAAGTAGAACCTTCGAAGTCATAATCGGTAAAATCCGATGTACTACTGATGTACTCTTTAAGAGCTATTCTTATTTGATCGTAATCTAAATTAGATACCTGTGTATATGGCATTATCGTGTTCTCTCTAAGAATACATCTATTCCAATGATCTCATCCTCTCTGCCAAGAATTATTATGGTCATGTCAACATCATAACCATTTGCATCATAATTTGGAAATACGTCAATTCTGTCAATTTTTATTCTTGGTTCGTAATTAACTAAAACTCTGTTAATCTCGTCCTTAATCAAAGCACTTGATGCAAAGTCAAAAGGTTCGAACAACAAACGAGGAATTTTTGATCCAAGTTCTGGTTGAAAGAACCTTTCTCCTGTGCCAGTTAATAATAAATTAGAAATCGCTTGCTTAATCGCAGCAGAATCTTTCGAGACAATCAAGTCATCCGTAACAGGATGCTTCTTGAATGTCACATTTAAATCCTTGTAAGTAAACGATTGAGGCATTAGATGAGAATTTTTTTATATTTATCCCATCATCTATGTAGGTCACTCGTGCCAACGCTCTACAAAATCATCAAAACCACCAGCACCTCCACAAGGGCGCTCCATGCGGTCTTCTGGAAGAGGATATAGTTCGTCCCTCTTCTTTGCTCTACGCTGCTTTGTAGCGGCATCTAAGAGGCGATCACTGTCCGTTTCGGTGATCAGTGTCATACCTTCTTCGATAAACTCTTCACTTTTGTCTACTGGAAATAGTCCCATTGGTTTTCTCCGTTAGAAAGTTTGATTAGAACTTTTTACGGGGTTGCTATCCCTTTTGCGCGGCGTTTTCGGCGCTTAGGTCCAATGATTGTTAGGTCTCTCCCACCAAAAGTGTAAATCCTCTACATTATCATCATAATACAATGAAACCAGATCACTCTTATATTTACTACGAACGTTCTCACAAAGAGATAATGTGTAGTAATTCTTCTCGGAGAACTTCTCCATACTCTGAGTAATCCATGTATAGTTGCCACCTCTGATGACACCTGCCTCACATAACACAAAGTTGTCCCAGTCTAACAACCACTCCGCAAAATTTAACTCAAAGTTAATCATGTATGGAGAGGGATTTTCATCAGGAAATGGCACATTTACTGCCTCAATATGAAAAATCTCTCGATCCACTGTTAGTGAATGCGAGAGATGTTGAGTTACAATACTTGAGTAATCAGGAGAAACACACAAAAAACATGTCTTACTGGGGTGAATATCCCAATCAGACATTTTGATCTTGTATGACATCTCCTGAATGAGTGCCATCTCTTTATCCTGTGAGATGAACAGTAAATCTTTCATTATTTTCCTTGTCCCCGATAACGCTTCTTAGCAGAATTACGACTGGTAGCAGAATATTTTGTGTTCTTGCTGCTTCCTTGCCGCGTGGTTTTGGGTTTCGACTCAATAATCTTGTTACCACTTACACCAACTTTGCTTCGTGCCATAATTATGCTCCTGTTATTGTTTGTGTTCCAATCTGTATTGTAGGATAACTGTACGGTCCTGTCAAGGTCCTTGGTGTACTTATTCCAGTAAGTAAATCTGCCTCATCACCAGTAACTGCGAATAACTGTCCATTGATAAACACATTCTTGTTAATTACTGGATCGATCCTTCGTATTCCTGGTTGGCATGGCAGAGGAATTAAAGGATTAATCTTTATCCCAGTAACTTGTGCTGGTAAATTTAATGAATTGTATATTTCTACTGCTTCACCCTCAGCAAATACATTCGGTGAAACGTATGGCGTACCTCCAAGAGGCGCTGAGGGATATTCGCAATTTCCATCGATACTTAAAGTATCTACTGTTTCTGGTCCAACAATATTTGGCATTGTATCTCCTCAATACTATTATGCAGATAATCTAAAGTCTCAGCTATCGTCTGATACTGCGTCGAAGACGGCGGGCGGTACATCAATTGCGGTCTCTTCAGTGATTCGATCTCCTGCTCCATCTTTTCGATACGTTGCAGCATTGGCAATAAAATCGTCTCCAATTGCTCCTTGTCCATTATCTACCTTTCCAAAACTATTCAGTGCCCGATCTTCAAGTTCATCACAGAATGCATCGAAATTACTTAAAATCTCTTGCCTCTTGTCAGTATACTCATTGTAATCAAAATCTTTCATTATCCCTTAAAAGACTACTGATATTTATTCACATGCTACCGTATTGCGATAACTCTCAGACAAATATTGCATATTCTCCTTCCTACTGCACCATCGCAGATTATTGACAGCATTATTACTCTTATTCATATCGATATGGTCAATCTCTGCGTGTACCTCAGGATTCTCAATGAGAGTCTCTGCAACAAGTCTATGCACGTAATATCGAATCTGCTTCTGAAACTTTCCATTCTCATCATACAATGAGATGTTCACAGCATCATATCGACTCTTCGGTACACCTCCCCTCTTGTGGGGCTTTAAAGCATACACATTACCATTGTCATCCTCACGATGCACTACACCGTCCTCAGAGACATAATACCGTGCGAACTTTGTGGGAAATTTTTTCATGGCGGATTTTTTTTATTTGCAAGAATTCGGTTTTCGAAAATCATAACACCTTTTTCGAAATATTTCAAGGTCGCTGGGATACTTTTGTAGACTAACGGGACCCATCGAGTTTTCGCTCGGCCCGCCTACGTATAACATAGGGGGCATAATTAACTGCCCCCAGTGTCACTAACTAAACTGCTGCTAACTTCTTACTTAGTAGCAGTGCTGTGTGTTGCTTTGGTCTGTAAGGCAATGTGATAATCTTACCTGAAGGATGCTGCCATAGTTGATGCTTTGCTCCGTTGCGTTGTTTAATCCATCCGTTGATCTTAGCGATCTTCTGTAGTTGCTTATCTGTCATGAGTTAGTGTAGAGAATTCAACCGAAGGTGGGCAGGCGGTCGATCGCTTCCTGTTGGAAGGTCTCACCGTAGACGCCTGCGATCATGTAGGCGCTGTGTGCTGTGCCCTGCAGGGTGTTGCTGTTGACCCATCCTGTCTGGCGGGTGGTGATGTCAGAGGCAAGGCGGAAGCAGGTGGGGAGGCGCTTAGTCATGGTCTGTCGGTTGGTTGTTTCTTTGAAGAGTCTACAGGATGGCGGGGTCTTTAGGTGACCCCAAACCTTAAGAGATCAGGAAGGAATCGTCCCTCCCATCATGGCGCTGTACTGTGAGATGGGGAGAACTTTCATCAGCACGTAACCAAACTCACGCTCAAGTTCTGCCTTGTATGCCTCAGCAGTGGACTGACAATCAAAGAGACGGAGAGAATCAAAGTCCTCTCCCTCGTAATTAAATCCACCGATGACGGCGATGCATTTGGGGTTGTTCATTGTTTCGTTTCTCATGCTGTTAGTCTACAGGCAAGGGGGGCAACAGAGACCCCCCTGGTGTGCGGTTCAGAGATCGCCCATCATCTCGTTCATCTCGTCTGCATCGATGGCGACGCTATCCCATGCCACGCCGTCGCCAGTCTTGGCAAGGTGGCGACCGATCTGCCCGTCAGTCATGCAGCGCACGAACTTATCCCAAGGGGTTTCGTCATCAGAGCAGAACTCGACACACGCCTTAGCGGTGTTGTAGAGGAACTCATCGTTCTGCACCCACAGGGCAGCATTCCAGGTCTCGTAAGTTGCCCAACCGTTGAAGGTGCTGAGGGTAGAAGCGGTCATGATCTCGGTTCGTTTGGTATGTGTAAATTCTACAGGCAGTGCCGCTCAGTGGCGGTCGCTGATGTTCCAGTTGGTGGACTGGTTGGGTTGGATCTTGCCTGCCCTGACTGCCTGCCTGTATTCATGCTCTGCCTGCATCTGACGTTGGTACTTCTCCATGACGGTCAGCATCAGAGGGGAGGGGTTCTCGTTGTGGATAAAGAATCCTGTTCTGGTCGTTGCTTTGTTTTCCATGCTGTTAGTATGGCAGAGATGGGAGCAGAAATCAAGCGGTAGTGGACACTTTGTCCGACCGTCCACTTGCGGATGACCTGGGTTATACACAGGGCAACAAGTTTGCTGGTCTTTTTATACACATACCATGGCAGAAGTTCCTCGTTGCAGAATGTCGGGATGATCAATTGATTGCCGCGGCCAATGTATACAATGAAGGGGCAATTGATGCCCCTCAGTGTCACTCAGACCAGCAGGTCTTTAGCAGCAAGAGCACCCAATCGCATACCAGAGCGAAACTCAGTGACAAAGAATTCAGTGCCATTGTAGAGACGAATGAACCACTCATAGTTCTTTTGAAATACACCTTCGCCAGCAATACCATGCTCAGTCATGATAGCATTGAGACGAGATTTGGTGGTATTAGATTGCCAACCACCATCGTGAAGTTTGATGAAATTGTCACCAACTTCAGCAATCAGATTACCGTGCAGAAAGACAAAAGAAACACCGTCATGATTGGTCACTTCAGTGTTAGCAGACTTCCAATCTTTGCCCTCGCTGATAGCAGCATTCATTTGGGTTTCGATCTTACGCATAAAAGAAAAGAGTTGGTTTGAAGTGTGGAGAGAGAGATCGGGTCTCATTCCCCCCCACATGAACTACAATACAGGATCAGGGGTCAATTGCAAGGCGGTGTGTGCCACCTTGTCCACTGTCACAGACCGTTGAGGAAGTCAGCAAGGGCATCCTTATAGTCTGCCTCAGTGGCAAAGGTGCGACCATGAATCACACGAGGATAGGTGGCATCGATGCCAGCATGGGCAACTGCCTGGCAGTCTGCCTCATCGTATCCCATCTCCACCAGGGTGGCAATGTAGGGGTTGTTGGTTTGAGTTTCGTTTGTCATGTAGGTATGATTGCAGAGAATCGGGTCAATTGCAAGGGGGGTTGTGCCCCCTTGTCCACTGTCACCCCAGGAAGGTGGCAGGGTTGCCGTAGTCTGCAATATGGTGACCGTTGAGACGAATCTCAGCGTACCCGAACTCCTCTGCCAGGGAGAGGCACAGATCGTAGGCGCGACCCTCATCACAGACGGACTCGGACTCGTAAGGGGCAGAGGGGACTAAAACTTCGTAACGCATGTTTGGTTTGTTTGGTATGCAACCATTATAAGCACGGGGTCGGACGCTTTGGGGTCAATGGTGGACAGATCAGTGATTGACCTGTGGAAAAAAAGTTTTCCACAGGCGGCTGACCTGAGTATCATTTAGTGGGGAGATTGCCTCCCCTAAGTGTTAATTAACGACTGTGAGTTCTACATTCTTTGCCATCCAAATCTGTTCGATGATATCATCAAGGATGGCAATCTGTTCATCGAAAGTATTATCTTTCGTGATAGAACTACACCTGATAAGTTCACCTCTACGGTCTACAAGTGCCATTCTTAAGTTAGTGCCAGAAATGTTCATTGTTGTGTGTGAATAAAGAATGAATGAGTGAGTGTTACTTAACCTCCAAACATTTCAGCGAAAAGATCATCTGCAGATTCAGCACGTTCCATCATCTCACACTGACGATCAATGGCATCACGCATAGAAACTAACACCATTTGTTCTGTCTGCAACCATGACATCTTGACATTCAGTTCGTGTAACTTATTGTTGATTTCTACACGATCGAGTCCATCAACAGTGGTGACTTTGTGCTCCATGTTGTTAATAACTCGTGTGGCGTTGTTGTCAATGATCATGAAAAAATTCCGAACATGTATACAATACACGATTTTGGGGTCTGTGCCGTGACCTTGTGACAGTTAGTCAACCGCCACCGACGACGTAGGAGACCACACCAGTTTGATGTTCAACTCCCTCGATGACCTTATAGTCACCGTCTGCAATTGCAGAGTCAAACTCATCAACCCAGAGTTCAAAATTCTCAGCGAAGATCTCCCTACAAGCATCTAAGGAAGGAGCGGCAATAACTGCCATTCCAGGGGTGTAGTCATAGAGTACTTCGCTGATTATGTAGAGATTGTTCATTGGGTTCCTTTGTTTAGCATGTATACAATACAGGATCTGAGGCAGAAATCAAGCGATAGTGGACAGCATGTAGATTGTCCTGTGGAAAAAAAGTTTTCCACAGGCAGCTGACCTGGGTATCATTTAGTGGGGGGATTAATCCCCCTAAGGGTTACTTAAGCAAGAAGATTATCAATCACACGTTCAACATCTGCCGAAACTTCAATGCCTTGAGATTCACAATAATCAAGACACATTTGAAAGTCAGGTTGCATCTCCTCTACGAAATCATAGAGGGTTTCAAATACAGTTTGAGAACAAGTCATAATGTTAGTTAGTGAGTATTATTCAGGACGAAGTTTGACTGTAATAATCTCAAAGTTTGGGTGTAACTCTTTACATCTTTCATATGCTTCAGCAGCAGTTTCTCTCATGTAAGAAAGCACGTCGTGCATTTCTTTTTTGTTGTCGTAACCGTAGCAATTCCAGATAGGCATGTGATTTAGTGAATGAATGAATGAATAAGTGTTAATCAGTCTCCCAATTCGATAACAGTATGACCGAGGTAATCTTCAACCCAGACAATGGAATTAGACTCACTATACATCGAATAGGCAACATCGATAGCATGATCCTGAGAGGAGCAATTCTCAGTTTCGTTAAGTGCTGGACAGTGAACAGTGTAAAGCAAAATTGAACTCGTTTCTTTGACCCTTCTACAATACATGATTTTGAGGTCTGTGCCACGCTAAGGTGACAGTTTTAGAATTGGTTCCTCAAGGGGGGAGATTGGTTGTGGAAAAAAAGTTTTCCACAGGCAGCTGACCTGAGTATCATTTAGTGGTGAATGAGTTGTTGATAGAAACCATGAAAAAATCCCGAACATGTATTCAATACATGAACGGGATTGAAAATCAAGTGATAGTGGACAGTTCAATAAGTGTCATAGTATTCATCCGTTTCCCTCTTGAATTTGGTAACTTTCTTTTTAGTTTGCCTTCGAATATTCTTTACTTCATAACCGAAGTTTTCGAAGTCATCATTGAATTCTTGAAACTTATCGTAGCGATCGTTGCGATAGTTTTTGTTGCTCATTGTCTTGGGTGTTAGTTACTCAAACTGTGTGTGACTATTTATTTTCAACAAGGACTTGATTCTTGATCTGTTGGTTAATAAAACGACCAACAGATCCTTTGCCATTCTTTAGTTCAACATCGATTAACTCTGACGTCAGTTGTTGTTCGAATTCAACTATATTTTGGCAATTAAAAGTGTATTCTTTGTTAATATTACTATTATACACTACTTTTACTACATTTTCTTCTATAATAACACTCTGAATAGCACTACTGTCAAGATTTTCGTAGATTTTAGTCATTTTGTGAGTTAATTATGCAGGGTTAAAGTTTAATTCTCAAAAAAACTCAAAAAACTAAAAAACTTAAATTCTAAGTTTTCTCAGTTTTTCAAAAAATTAAAAAAGTGAGTTTTTTGACTTTTTGAGAATTTGAGAAAAGTGAGAAACCTCAAAAGTCCTCCCCTTGTATTATAGTCCCTCTGAGGTGCCTAAGAGGGTCTCTGAGGACACTTTGAGGACTGTCACAGTATTGGTTGACTTTCGAGTGGTAGCGTGCTAAGACAACATCTCCTCCGCACCTTACAGTACTCTAACGTTCATTACGAACACTTTACCCCTATTTAATTAACCATTTCTTATTATTGATTCTCAATAGTCTCCACCTTATTGAGAACCATTGGTATGACTAACGCGGAAGCACCTTGAAAACTTAATATTTCCTTATTGATTCTCATTAGCACGATGCTTTGTCACTGCTATTACTTTTTGTCCTGGGTTTAGATCTTTTACAACTTGTGCTGCATCTTCATAGTCTATTGCATCTACTACAGTATGGTATCTTACCATATGATATTCTTCATCCCATGTTTGTACTGAGTATGCCATTATTATATCCTGTGAGGTATACTTTGGTTAGTAGATCATCTAATTGTTGATGATATTGTTTAGGTAGATGTTTAATGAGATCATCTGTTTGTTGTTTAAGTTGTTGTTGATTCATTGTTCTAAACAGACTGATGATGTATATGATGTTAGTTCACATTCAAATACTGGTATAATGTTTGGATTCCACTCTTCTCTTACTGCTTTCATGATGTGAGTGGGGACACCATAGTAACCAAGATGCATCCATATACAATCAATGTATTGTAGATCATCTCTATCTACTGTTGGATTAAATGCATCACAATACTGGACAATATCATATGGGACTTTAATTTGTTTCCATGTGATTGGTTCTTCAACATAGTATGGTACAGTCATTTAAATCGTTTAATAGGTGCGATTGCATTCATTCCCCATACTAATAGGATAACGAATCCAAAGACGAATAGGTGTTCCATTATACTTTCTTAATTGTGATAGTGTTGTCATCGTTAATGATCCAGTCTAACATATCACCATCTTGCCAGTCAAGATGATCTAACACTTCATCAGGTAGAGGGAGGATGCATTCTTCATCATCTCCTTCCAGTGTAACAGTATAACTTGTATTGAGGATTGTATCGTTGGATGTATTTTCTTGCATGATCTTCACAGGTGAACCAACACTTTTTATTTTCAGTTAAATCTTGTAGGAAATAGGGGAATGTTGCATAGGGGAAGAGTTCAATCTTCCTTGAGTTTGTAATCTTCAGGTCCTTGGTTGAAACCTTCGTAGTTGCTCTCTTGGACGTTTTTGGAGATGAAGTCTTTGAGGGTTTGGATGTCTTGGTTGACTTCTTCTGGGGTTTGGTTGATGAAGAACTCTTCTTCGATGTGGTCGTTGATTTGGTTGATTGCTTGGGTTGCGTTGTCAAGGACTCCAAGTTCTTCAAGAGACTGGAGTTTGTTTTGGATCGCGTTGATGAAGTCTTCTTCGGTCCAGGTGTTGAGGATACTTTCTTTCGGGTTGTTTTCATCCCAGTAGATTGTGAAGGTGTTGTCATCTTCTTGTTTGACATCAATCATTTGTCTCCTAAATTAAAGTTTTTAGCAAGTGAACTTTCAGGATGTGCCCACTCTGGACGTGCAAGAGAATCTCTACCTTGTTGATACAGACCATTAATCAGATCATTAATATCATCAGTAGGGATGACATCAAACTCATGGTTCATGTTCTCACACCTTAGGGCATCAAGCATACACTCTAATGCCATTGCTTGTTGAAACTCTGGTGTGATAGGTGTGCCCCATGCCAGACCAGAACATTCAATGTTATAGAAGTTGTTGTAACGCTCAAGGATGCGCTCAGCACGTTCAATACGCTCCATGATCTCTTTATTTTCAATCTCCGCAAGTTGTTTTAGAGCATCACCATTCTCTTCATAGAGTTTATCTAGTGCATCAAGTGCTTTACGTTCCGCTTCTCTACGCTCTGCCTCTTCAAACATTTCGTCAGGATAGGGTTCCATAGGTCAACATATACTCTTCAAGGGTGAAATCTTCATCAGTGGCAGTTTCCTCTACCAACTCATCATATTCATAGTATTCTAAATGTGCCCGATACTCTTCTGGTGTGGGATCTGTATCAGGATCAAAGTCATCATGACAGAGATGTTCATACTCTGCACAGAGAGCATCAATGAGTTCTTGTTTAGAGTATGTCATTTGTTCTTCTCACAATAGAGGAAATACTTGTATTCTGCAAGATTGTGCTTTGTCCATTGTATTATATCACATTCTTTGTATTTGCCAACCACTTCAACATTTGATGATGTGAGATTGCTCACATCTGTGCTACCATTGGCAAGCACAAGGAGGACAATCATAAGGGCAACAATGACACCAACAACTACACCAGCACCAGTGAGAAACTCTTTGAGAGCATACTTATCATCTTCAGTCATAATTGAATTCCTCTTGTTCAATCATAAAGATATCATTTAAAAACTCCAAACCATACTTACCAACAATCCAAGCATCTTTATCCTCAAAGAACCTATCACCTATGGTTCTCATATCGTATCCTTCTTTACCTTTATCAAAGAACGCAACTACACAACAAGTTTCACCATGAGTTTGAGGATACCACTTGACGAGTTCGTGCTTTTTGTTGACATCAGACCAACGGAACTCTATATTACGAAATCTCATGCCATCAAAGCTCCAGAGGGGATTTCAACGATTTCAGGCAATTTGCTCTCTTCAAACTCATGCATGTTGTAGCACACCCATTCACCATTACGGAAGACATAGGCATACTCTTCACTCTTCAGCGGATCAAGATACTCACACAGATCATTATCAAAACGAGGAGGGCAATCACTACCATAATACTCAGGTTGATTGTCATTATTCCAGCAGACACTCATATCACCACCATCAATCAACTCTGCTGCTTTAGCACGAGTGTTGTAGTGAGTGTTGAGAATACGACCCAACCACTCGGGATAACCATCCCAGTGGTGATAGGCAGAAACAATACTGCCGTTCTTGAGTTCGAGACCGATGCGAGAGCGGGTTGCCATGGGGTGTCTTGCGTATGAAACTATTATAGGGCATCAGGTGGGCGTGTCTGTGCTCTGTGTACCAGTTCTAGAACTGTCCACGTCCCATGGGATTTTACGCTGCCATAGCCTTAGAAGTGCTTCAGATGGTTCAGGAGGATCATTAATTGCATTAAACATCGCATCATAGTCTTCCTCACTCACATAGAATGTGATTGGTTGTTGATCTAATCGTGTTCTACGCTCTTGACTGATGACAGGGATATACATGTCATCATATGGGTAGATATACATGTGATACCAACCATTATTAATCTCTTCAAAGAATGCACAACGATCTACATTGTCATCATAATTGACAAATCTAAATGTGAACCCATTATTCCATGCCCACAATGAGTTTTCAATCCAGTTCAGTATCTTCTTCATCACCCCACCTATCTTTGAGTCGATCCATTACTTCATCCATAGGATATGTCTCCATCTTGCCTAACTCAATGTCCTCACACATTTGCATTAGATGCTCCAGAAACTCTTTGGGATACACATCATCTTCATTTAAGGAAGTCCAGAACCATTCTTTACACTCTTCCTCTGGGTCGTCCTCGCGCAGCAGCGCATACCCATCATACCGTGATGACGCGAGATCACACCAAATACGGAAGTTACAACGAATACTCTGCCATCCTGTCATCCAACAATGACCAATCCAGTATTCAAACCAGTTCAGTTTCGTTTTCAATTGCTTCATCGATTGCACCCCAGTTCCATGTACGTTCTATTATACCAACATCAATACCGAATCGGTATGCCCAGAACATAATACTCAATGTGCTACCATTACCTGATTTGATTTGAATGTAGGGCCATGCAGCATAATCATTCCAACTAACAGAACCTTGAAATAATGCCCAACGTTCAGTATGCAACAGTTGAATGTACCAATCGTGACCGTAATCGTATCTATGCTTGAACGTTGCGAGTGTAAGTTTCATAGTCCATTAGTCTCCCATATTTGAAATGAATTCTACATCGTGGCCAATCTTCCCATGGTCCTTCCCATCCCTCAGGATGAACCTCAACATATTTGGTAATAGGATGTAGTTTTACACTACCACGTTTGCCATTTGGCACCCATTGAAAGTTCATCCATGCTCTATCTTCAACATACTCAGGATCTCCTGGTTCATAGATCTTTAGATCAGCAGTATGAGCATAATCAATTAGATACAAATAACCAGCAGGATCTAACCAGTATTGTGACATAGTGCCACCAATGCCATCTTCAATATCTTTTGTCTGACATGTGACATTTGTGAACTCTGGCCCAAGATCAAATGATGATCTAAAAAAATCAAACATCCCCAAGGTTCTTTACCTCCTTTCTTTTGTATATTCTACCATGTTTCCATTCTGGACCAGGGCATTCAAATGTATGCTTACATTCTACACCATTATTCCACCACTTTTTACCTAAGTTTGCTTTTCTCAGATTTTCTTTTTGTGCCTCACTAATTACTTTTCCTTTATGGTATGATCCTATCAACTTTTTGGTTTCTTCTTTGTGTTTAGTGCCTTGACGGAAGTTTCCTATGCCACCTGCTCTACTTTTACCGCCACCATCAGATTTATTTCTTAGAATACCAGTACCTTTGTCTATTCTCCCAAAGACAGCGATCATATAAATTTCATGTTTGAATGCTTCTGCTTCAGTTAGATTAGTTTTTAGAATCATAATTCTATTATGACTTGGTTTTCCTACTGGTTTGTGCATAGCATCCCAAGCACGATTTCCTTTACCTTTACCAATATAATATGGTGTGCCGTCTTCTCTGAGGTATGCGTAAGTATAAAAGCAACGAGACATAATGGGAATGTTTATCTGTATTATTTATACATCGAACATTCCCATTACTCTAACCCAATAAGATCTTCCTGTTGTTGTAGTTCAACTGTGCCCATAGGACCTTTCTTCAGACGTGCCCATTCTTCATCACGAATCTTCCACTCTTGAAACTTCTTGTCAAGGTCTTCATCCATGGTCAGTTCATACTCTTTGCAGACCTTACGCTGCTCTTCCTCAAGCACCATATCATTGAATACCAATGACATAGCACCAGAACGAATAGCACTGGGAGACATACCCACACACAACATAAACTTCTCAAAGAGTTTGAAGTATTGTCGTGCGTTGAGATCAGCAGCAGGTGCAGTGATCAGGAAATGCTCTTCAGGGATAAAATCATCATCAATAGTAGAACCAAACCCACTGTATGTGGGAGTGTAGGTAGCGTCGAATTTTAACTGGACGGTTGCTTCGTAGGTCATGGTGTCTGATGTGTATGAAGTCATTATACAATAAAAAACCACCACAGTCAATGAGGTGCTGTGACGGTTTAGGAAGTGGATTATTCGTTAGCACAAGCACACCTCTAAGAAATTATAACCTCTTTTCTTACGACATTCCTCACAAAATATTACCATATTCATAAGAGAATAACCTTCAATCCATGGTAATGTTTTTACAACAGCATCTCTATAAGATGATTTTACTACATCAACTGTTTTATTAGATGTATTAATTACAAGACCCCATTCAAATTTAGTTTTAGAAATTAAAGTCATCTTAGTTTGTTTTGCCTGTAGTCAGTATACAATAAAAAACCACCCCAGTCAATGAGGTGGTGGACAGTTTAGGAAGTGGTTATCAACCAATAATACTATCTCTCCACATTAGATATCCATACATCTCTGATGGTAACAATCAGGGCAGATTACAACAGGTTGTATTACACCACAGACTTCCTCCGCATATGGGCAATTATCATTCCTTACAGTTTCGTCCTGCTTTCCACAGTCTTCACAAATTAGTGGGCGCATTGCTTTCTTTAAGTCATCCTCTAACTTGTGGAGAGGTTCACAGTCACCGAGGTAATCATCGTCGGTGTAGTTGCTGAGGTTTTCGTCTAACCACTTCATAACCTGCTCCAACTGGTCATCACGACCTTTGTCATAAGCAGTACGCATATCTTGTCTAAAGATTGGAATAGAATATTCGTAGTAGAACACATCTTCAGCAATCTCTTCGATGATTTCGTCAGTCAGTGGGTGTTGATTAGTCAGCGTCATCTATCTCACTGATAGATTTGACAAGATCAATAATAGTTGCATTATTATCTTTGTTATTTACAAACACATCGTCCCACCAATCTGCAATTACATCGTAAAGTTTTTGTTCGTATTCAGTCATATGCTTCGTAGGTCATTGTTTAGTTCCTTCAATTGACGAATTTGGTGCAGATACGTTTCTGCCATGGCATGATTATCATTTGTGTATGCTTCCATGTAGGAAAGAATGAGTTGACGCAACTCATCACTTATCTGAGGTTCGTTCTGCATAGAGTTCAAGGAGTTCTCTTTCATCATAGTACATGGTTTCTTCTTCATCCATTTGATCAGGGTCTAACCACTCAAAGAACTCATCAGCAATAGCAAGAGCACTGTCATGGTCATCAGCAGCAAGCAGTTCTTTGAAACGATCGGTACACCAATCGTAGATAAGATCGCGCTGGTAGGAAAGGCGTTGGGTGTCAGTGCTCATGATCAAAGTTTGTTGGCGAACAGAATGTTGTTGAGGTGGTCGTACTGGATGAATTCTACATCATCAGGGAGCAGAGAGACGGCAGCAGCAGCAAAATCGTTAGGAAACTTCTTGAAGAGACGCCAGAACTTCTGGATACCATCGTAATCAAGGTCTTCATGAGGCAGGACACGGATCTCCCAGTTGCCACGAGTGTAACGATTGGGATACGGTTGGATGTATTCTTTAATGTGATCTGCTAGCATGTTCATTTGACAAAGACCTCGTTGAGTTTGGTGTGTTCTTCAGTTAGTTTAGCAATCTGTTGCATATGATATGCAACATGTGCTAGGTATTCTTGCTCTTCTTCATCAACTTCATCATAAGCGATGTCATAGCAGTCATCAATGTCAACAGTGTTATCATCATAACACGTCATGCCATACATGGTATCCTTAGAAGAATCCATCGCATACGCATTACCAGCAGCAACGAGATAGAACATGGGAGTGTGGTGAATGAACTACAAGTAATTTAGCAGAAAAAGCGCGGAATGTCAACGCTTGTAGAGATAACCACCTGCCCAGTCTGCATTTTCAAGCAACCACTCGCGGTCTTTGATCAGCAGAAGGTTGAAACGAACACCTTTAGCAGGCGCTTTGAAAGAAGCAGGTTTGAATACTTCACCAGACTTACGATCAATGAAAGCATGGACAGAGCGAGAACCAGAACCAGTCTCCATGATCAGTTTGTGATACTTACGACCGCTCTCAATGTAGAACTTGTAGTCGCTGCTGCTGTTGTTGTTGCGAGACTTGAAGTTGTCCACGAGAGCATCACACAGCATCAGGCAATACTTGCGGATGTTCAACTCAATGGTGTTGCGGGCGGTTTGCTCGGAAGCGAACTGGGCGAAGGTGGCGGTCATGTCGTTGTCTGAACTGATGTCAGTATAGATGGTCTTGGTGGGGTTCGGGAGACTGATCATGACACTTTCTGAACTGGCACAGTGGGAGTGACTTCGATCTCTTTTACGTTTAGACCACAGAGCTGGTTATACACTCGGTTGAGAATGAGTTTGTCAGCAGTCTTGGCACGGCTGGTCTCGTTCCAGATGGTCACGCAACCGTCGTAGGTCTCAACACGAACGCGGTAGGTCTTGGTCATGGGTGGTGTCCTTTGCTGATGTCCTTAGTATACGGCTCAGGAGAGCAGTTCGAGCACGTCGTGGGACAGTTCCTCAACTGGCATGTCCTTCTCAATCTCGATCACATCGTATTCTTCATCGAGTTGATCCAGGAGCCAGCGGTCGAGCATTACTTCGTTCATCATTTGTTCAGGGGAGAAGAGTAAAAACGGCGGAAAGCAGTAACAATAATAATCAGAGTAGACACTACACCAACCAAACCAAGGAAGGTGGTAGTATCACCAACGAAACCGTAAGTGTCAGGTGTCATTTTGCGTAAATGCAGTTGGGATTAGAAGGTTGAGCAGCACATGCTTGATCGTATGCTTCAAACATGTTGTGATCGCGGTGTGCTAAGAATACATTGTAAGATGTAATACCAGCAACAGCAAGAATGATCCAGAAGACGTAAGTTTTCATCAGTCAATGTCAGTGTAGAGGAACTTGCCATCGGGATTGATACCCATCTCTTCACAACGGCACTCGTAAGCAATACGCTTTAAGAGTTGAAGATCATAGTTATCAACACTGTTGATGATAGTGCGACGGAGTTGAGCAGTTTGAGTGTCGTCAGTGATCATGGGTCGTTCCCTTGACTACCTTAGTAGTATAGGGTCAATCCATCTCACAGGCAAGGTAGCCCAGACACTTTACCAAGTGTCCTTCAACCTCGGTATCGGACAGACCATGGCGCGATGCTGTCTCACGCACAGTGGCGATGGGAGCACCCCACATGAGATCGATCAGAAACTTAAGTTCAGGGGCAGTCAGGGGGACTTCAGCGGTCTTCATAGGGTTCATAGGTCAGAGGGGCATTACAGGCGCTTCTGGGAGGGTCTCAGAGCGGTCAGACTTTGACACTGGGATCGGTGGGGAAAGGATACACTGGGGCATCCTTCGCAAAGAAAGGATATCTGCAAGCAATATTGAATGATATTGTGATCCTGCGTTTTGATACAGGTTTAACTTGATGTAGTAAAGATGCAGGGAAAATACACACCATCCCTTCTTTAATATCTTCTGTTGTCATATAATGACAAGTAGTTTTAACTGGATGAGATGAAGATAAGAAGGGAGAATAGAACTCAAGTGTATTCTCTTCTTTCAAATCAAGAAAGTAAACTCCAGAGTAGTTTGGTGTGCCAGGAGCAGCATTACTGTGAGCATGAAGTTCTCCATAATCACCAGGGTTATAATAGTTCCACCACAAGTTTGTCACTCCCGCATCATCAAACTTCATGACACCAGCATAATCAACAATCTCTTTGAATGCATCCCAAATAATATTTCTGACATACTGATCCAGTATAATTTGAGAAATTTCCTTATCAGCACCATGATTGTAAGTTGTAATCATAGTGCTTTGTGTATCACTATCCCACATGTACTCTTTATTGTTCTTATACTTTTCCGCGTAGTGTAGAATACGTGGGAGAAGTTGTGCTTTAATTTCCGCGTGGTTTTCTACCTCACGGTAAGCAACAAAATTAGTGGGGAAGAACTTGATACTCATATGAAATTCATTATAGTGGGAGTCAAGGGTTTTAATATCTGCATAGCAGTATAAGGTGTGGTTTTATCTATGTCAACCACATCTCCTACCTTATCTGATCGGATGGGAGCATGGTAAGTTTTCTTACTGGGTTTATAAAATCCCCATACGGATTTGACTTGCTTGGAGGTATAGTTGAATTCGTAATGATTAACGCACCAAATACGAATAATACCACGCTTGAAATCGTCAAATTCATACGAATATCCTTTAGCGGGAGTGTGTGGAAATTCTATCATCAGCAATACACGGGGGAGTAATCAGAACCTTGGTATGCTTCAGTGTTGAAGTCAGTGACCTCAGCACCGTTGGCGATCAGGTTACGGATAGAATAGAGAGCATCGGTTTTGACAACAGTGCTGAAGGAAATCATCTCGCTCGCAGCACCAGGATGCCAGACCACACGCTTGACGAAACGCTTGCCACCAGCGACAGGGAAGAAGTCAACCTGAGTGGCGGAGTTCAGGAGTTGCATGGGTGTCTCTCGATTACTTTGTAATCATACAGCATGAAAAGGGGGTCTTGCGACCCCCCTGTGACACTTGTTCAACTGTCACTCCAGATCGAGTGGAGTTC
>Ga0208428_1000500_pt1 | contig 17836 bp, 28 predicted proteins | sample DEB08_DNA_11_FD_184535 | JGI IMG/M metagenome (GOLD analysis project Ga0208428, IMG submission 184535) | Aqueous microbial communities from the Delaware River and Bay under freshwater to marine salinity gradient to study organic matter... | ecosystem: Environmental > Aquatic > Marine > Coastal ... | reverse complement strand
CTCGTCTTTCCACGAGTTCTGCGAACCTTGCGCCATCAGACGTTCCCAGTCAGCCTCTGACGTAGCTGCCGACTTCATGATCGTCGCTTTAGCTTCAGCTTCAACAAGTTTTAAGTTTGCAGCCGCTGCTTGTGCGTTTGCTTTCCCTTTAAGCCAACCTCCGGCTAGCTCCGTAATCGGTCCTATTAATGCCTGAATCATACCATTACACTCCCATATAATGTCATCTCTACGCCAAGCACTAACTCAAGCAACTTCACTATAAGGTGCGTGACTAACTCCTCACTTGTCCACATCGTACTCCACCTTGGAACTAGACGCAGTTTGCGTGACCGAAGTCTTAGACTCCTTGCCCATCCAAATACCGAAACATCCCGTGAGTGCTCCCATACAGACAGATACGAGTCCAGATTGTGCAACAGAAGGATCCGGCAATGACATAAACCAATGTACTGCTTGATACGTCAGGATGGTAACAGCCAACATCATAAGACGCGGTAAGATTTTCCAATCATCCAGAATTGTGTGTGCCATAGTAATGCTCCGCTATACGCTTGTGCGTCGTGATTATAACAACTTTTCCGTTTTTGTATACACACCAGACTCCTTGTCTGATCTCAACAAGCTCTACCACCGCTCCAAATAAACACCTAGATAGTAAACTCCAAGAACACACGCTGTAACAGCTAAGAGGATTCCTGCGGCTACTTGCATAGACTCTATTTGCTCTTCACGTTTCTTCATTGCAGCTTTCTTCGCTTCTTGCCGCTGCTTACGGGCTTCAGCTTGCCACTGGATCCACCTATCCCATTGGCCAGGTCTTCCATACAAACGGATATAAGACTCTAATTCTTTACGTTGTTCTTTAATCTTTTCGAGTTGCTGAAACTCTTCCCAATCCCCTTCAGCACCGCCCGTTATAGCAGTGAGTGGACTGTTTTTCTTTTTCTGAACTGCATCTTTGAGGTCTTCCTCCGCTGTAAGAAACTTTCCCACAGACGCCATGAGATCGGCCCCTTCACGACCATTCTGGATGCATGTGCGAATTACAGAATAGGCTGCGTTAGCTGCCGCAATGGTTTCCAGAATAGCCATGACACGCCCTCATTTAAAATTCTCCAGAGAATCTCTGAGGACGGGCAATAGGACTAAAGCGGCGATTAACAAAACCGCCGTTAGCGTACTTACTTTTACCCGCTTTACTTAACGCTATAGCCACCGCCTGCTTGCGTGGCTTGCCTGCATCCATCTCAGTACGGATGTTGTCACTAATTACTTTCTGTGAGCTTCCAGATTTAAGAGGCATTTCTACGCTCCATGGCCTGACGCTGTACGTCAATCCGTTCGCGATTCACATCATTACGGTTCTCCGCAATGTCTTCTTGACTCTCAATACGAGCCGAGTCTGTAGCTGCACGTTGCTGCATCTTGCGCATTTCCATGACCATTTGATTCTGATCTTCTTCCGTCTTACGCTGCAAGTCTTGCTGCTTCAGTGCCAGTTCCTGCATGCGAATTTGTACCAAAGGATCGTTCATTGGGTCGTTGCCTGTCGGCATCAACTGCGGAAGGATTTCCGCCATGATCTTTTCCATCTGCATAGACACCAACTGTTCCATCTGACCAGGGTCCTGCATGTTCTTCTGCACTTCTGCGATCTGCATTTGCGCTGCTTGTGGGTCGATTGCTCCACCCTGTGCGGCTAGCTGTGCTTGGGAAATGATCTGTTGGATTTCGTTCATAACCATCTGACGCGCTTTCTGTGACACATGCTCCATAACGTGGGCGTAGAACGTACCCATAACCTGTGGTGATGTCATAACCAAAGGTGTCTTCATAAACGTCAAGTGCATGCGAAGGTGCGCATCGTGGTCTTGATCGGGGAATGTATTTAAAATCTCCCCCATCAATGCACGAGCATTCTCGATGGCAGGGTCCAACGGCTTTGGTTGAGGGGGAGGAGGGAGAATCTCGTCAATGTTTTGAACTTCTAGAGCTTGATACATCCGACGATAAGCCGAGTGCAGGTTGTGCATCTGGGGATTACTTTGCGCAAGCTGCAACTGAGTTTGGGCCAACGTAACACGTTGCGCCATCGAGAATATGTTCGGATCACTGACAGGAATGACATCGACGCGTTCGTCAAAATCCTGTGCCATAATCGTGCGATTGCCGCCCTCTACCTCATATGGGTACTCAGCAGGCAAGTTATCACGGAAGATCCGCGCCAATACACGGAACTCCTGCTTCTGGGAGTAGTGAAGCCGTTTGTGAATAGCGGACATAACTTTCATGCCACGCTCTAGGAGAGCCACAGTCGTCCCCACAGGGGCCTGTCCGTTTGCATCGCCAGTTTGCTGGTCAGCAAGAGAAACAAAGCGTCTACCGCCCTCTACAAGGGCTGCTAGAAGCTGTGCTAGCGTACCAGAAGGTTCTTTATATGGCAGCGGGATGATCGAGTCCCGTATGTTCCCGCCAGGTGCATCAATGTCCCGCCACTCGCCCGGTTGTAACGGCTCGTCGTCATTACGAACCCTCACGCCCCTAGCCTTGAATCCTGCTGGGAGATTGGCAAGAGTTCCTGCATCGATCAACTGCCGGAGGATGCTCGTTGCCGCACGACCAAGGCCACCAATCATGTGGATCAGGCCAAAACCGTAGAAGCCTAGACCTGGCATAAACTTGTAATGCACGAAATACTGTGTCTTCTTCGCTAGTCCTGCGCCTTCTGCGAAGTTCCGGCGAATAGCAAGGACCTCTCCCGATCCCTCGTCAATCGTTACGATGTACGGAATAGCGATCCCAGTCGGCTCCCCATCCGGTGCCATGTCCTCAAACCCTTCTAGGTCCAAGTCTACATGCATCTCAAGGATCGTATATATTTCGTCAGTGTACGTGCGAGACGTACCCTGTAGTTCATCTACCTTTTGACGTACTTCATTTTCGTCCTCATCGTACTTACCTAACTCTACATCACGGTAGAACCCCGCGATCTGCATCTTACGAACCTCGTTCGCATCCATGCGCAGTACATGAGTAACCCGTGACGCTGTTTGCAGATCAGACGCCGCATACGGTACAACCAAATCCTGTGCTGGAATGAACTTAGCGACAGCACGTTGCTTGGCTTCGTCAAAGTAAACTTTCTTAAACGTAGAACCTGACAGCGGTAAGTAGAACAACAACTGATCCATGTCCGGATCAAACTCTTCCATCACCTCCATGATCTGGTAGTTCATGAAATCCTTAACGCGTGTGGCCTGATCCTCACGCTCTTGGTCCTGTAGACCAACAATTTGCGTCTTAACTGGACCACCTGACGGCAACAGCTCTTTGTACGCTTGAGCTTGGAACTGTGTAACGCTTTCCGCAATCAGCGGGTGAGTGACCCCAGAAGCTCCTTCAAACGGTTGGCTACGTTCTTCATACCGGACACCAAGCTGGTCCAAACCTTTTGTATATGTTTCTTCCCACTCTGAACGAGATTCCAAATCTTCTTCATAAGACGCTCGAAGATCTGACGAAATTTCCCCAAGATAACCATCATCTAAATACTCCGCTAAGTTGGCATTATGTGGAATATCTTCCTCTGGTCCCTCGGACATCATCTCGCCAAGGGCTTCTATGATCGCACCACCGTCTCCATCAGGAATAACCTCGGCTCCGTTGGGAAACATCTCTATTTGGTCATCAACAGGGACCTCAACGGACGCCTCTGTCGGCATCATGTCTTCAGGGCTAATCCCAGAATCTACAATCGGTGGCAACGCCATCAGTAATACTCCCGCTTACGACGATACTCGTCGTGTTCTTCGTTTTCACCTTGCAGAGAAATAAACCCTCCCTGCCGAAAACGCATCAGTGCTAACGTCATACTATCACAAAAGTCATCATGATCGCCATTAGGAAATGAAACCACTTCTTCGATCACTTCGTCAGCAAATTTCTTGTCACTTGGTGCCCATACTACACCAGCTTCGAATAATGGCGCAACCATGTGCATTCTGGTTACCTTATCCTTACCCTTCCCAGGCGCGAAGCCAAGTGCCGGAATACCGCGAAGCCGCAACTCGTCAATGAGTGGTGTACCCGTCGCTTTTGCTTCGACCACAACCATGTCTGGCTCCCAGTATTCGTGTTCTTCATAGGCTACCTCCTTTAGCTCTGGAAAGTTCCATCTCCCGCGTCGGGCATCCAACAAAATGATGTTGTCACTGTCCCCGTCACTAGGTTCAAATATCCCCCATGTCGTAATCGCGCTGTAGTCAGCCGACTCCTTCTTGGAAAACGCCGTATCGTAGGACTGAATGATGTATTTGACTGGCGGAATCTCCTCCTTTTCCCAAGATTTCCACCATTCTCGTTTAATTATCGCAGAATCCGAGCTTGTCGGCGTTTGTTGCCACTGCGCATTCCATTTTTGTACAGGCAACGACGCTTTAATCGACAATAACGCGTCTTTTTCCCAGAACTCAGGCCACAATGGCTTGTCTGACGGCAGAATTGCAGGAAATTCTACCACTTCCCACTGATCCGCCATGATATCACTGCCCTGTGCAGCTAATAATCGCCCTGTTAGGTCCTTTTTACCCCACCGAGTCATAACAATTATGATCGCACCACCAGGTTGGAGACGCTGACGGGGGCCAGAAGTGTACCATTCGTACGCATGGTCGAATGCAGTCTCGCTCAAAGCGTCTTGTTCCGAGTGAGGGTCGTCAATTACGAACAAATCCGCACCACGACCAGTCACCGCAGCACCAACACCAGCCGCAAAGTACTCGCCGCCCTTGTCAGTTTGCCACTTACCCGCGCCCTTGTTGTCTTCTTTTAGATTGGTATCAGGAAAGATGTCTTTATATTGTGGATCGTCTATAAGATCACGAACCTTCCGACCAAAACGCACCGCCAACTCCGTGTTGTGCGTAGCCTGAATAATCTTGAGCTTCGGATTGCGGCCCAAAAACCACGCTGGCATCAAATATGACGCAAACTCAGACTTAGAATGACGCGGCGGCATGTTGATAATTAGTCGCTTTAGGTCGCCATTTGCGACCCTTTCCAACTTTTCAGCTATAATTCGATGGTGCCTACCCTCAATAAAGTTCTCATACACATGGTGAGCAAAGGGCATGAAATATTCTTGCGCCTTTTCCCGTGTGTCCAAGCGTTTCTTGGCCTCGGTTAAGGCCAAGATCTCTTTTAAGGCTTCCTCTGGTAAGGCTTGTAGGTTCATTAGCGTCTAGATGCAGCGAATCTACGAGTTGATGTAAATTTTTTAGTCTTCTGACCAGGGCCTGTACGCCCACGATCCGCCAGAGACGTATACGCCTGTGTGCCAATACCCGCTCGTTTCTTTTCTTCAACAAACGTTTTCTGACATACCGGACCACCAGCGCGTTCCACCAACGTATATCCATCAGGACACTCGTAAACCTCTTCGCCATTTTCATTTATAACAGGCTCTGGGGCCACGAACCCTGGCTCTTCGACCTCAACCACAACTTCTGGCTCTGGCTCTGGTTCTGGTTCTGGCTCTGGCTCTGGCTCTGGCTCGTCATAGGGGTCAACTTCGACCTCTACTTCTGGTTCTGGCTCTGGCTCTGGCTCTGGCTCTGGTTCTGGCTCTGGTTCTGGCTCTGGCTCTGGCTCTGGCTCTGGCTCTGGTTCTGGTTCAGGCTCTGGTTCTGGCTCTGGTTCTGGTTCTGGCTCAACCTCGACAACCACTTCTGGTTCTGGTTCAGGCTCTGGCTCAACCTCGACAACCACTTCTGGCTCTGGTTCTGGCTCTGGCTCTGGTTCTGGCTCTGGTTCTGGCTCACTCCGTACCGACGTAAACACTGGAGTTTCCGTTGTTTCATCCGTTCTGACTGAAGTAAACACTGGAGTTTCCGTTGTTTCATCAACCTCGACTTCCGCTGCTACATCCGAATCCATCTTGTTCGTAATAGCCGCCGCAGCCGCCTCTGAACCCGCAGCCGCTAATGCCGTCCTTTGTTTGTTTAATAAGGCTTTATAAGCGTTATCTACAAGGTCATTGGCTTCATCAAAAGTGAGATTGAATCTCGATTGAATGTCGTCGGCTGCCTTATTAAGCTCATCCATGGAAGCAGAAGCACTAGGCTTACGAATTGCGATTTGAGCCGCTGCTGCCGCCGCCTGTTGTGCTGGAGCCGCCGCATCCGAGTCCATCTTAGATGTAACCGCTTGATCCGCCGCCGTAGGCTGGAACGTAATGTTCGAAGGAATACCGCTTAGATCGATGTTTGGCGGGACGCTCTTCGCATCGGTTAGGGTCAAGTTCGAAGGAATACCGCTTAGATCAACGGGAGTATCTACCGTAACCGGACTTGGAGTTTTGTCTACTCTTAAATCTTGATTCAAAGTTATAGGAGTCGTAGAATTTTCTATCATCGAAGCTAACTCCATAAATCCTAAACCAGTTTCCTCAGAAAGTTTCTCTAACTCTGAACGTGGTATACCCATTCCAGTATCTGTGTCTGCTTTTACTGTAGGACCGTACCGAGAAACCAAGTCATTAACAGCATCTTGAGCCGCCAAAACTTCAATTGATGTCGCATCCCCAAACGCTTCTTGGTCATAGGACGAAGGAACTGTAGTCGTAGCGGGTTGATTGTAGGTTGCGCTTTTAGTTACATCAAGACCTGGAAGATTTTGTACAATAGCACCTGTACCACCGCCCAAGAAACCTATTGTACTGCCGACCAGTCCCTCACTTGCAACCTGACTTAAAGTCGGATCTGTTGTCAAACCTGTGTTGCCTTGCAACGCCGCTTCTAATCCTGCGGTTTCTAGTGCACCTTCTTCTACGCCCTCTAAACCTGCCGAAGTAAGGACCCCCTTTACCCCTCCTTTCAGCAACGATGGTGTAACGGCGGAAACTGTACCACTTAAAAAGTTTACAGGTAGCAAGCCTTGAGACACATCGTTCTTCAAGTTATTAGCTATTGTTGCATCTTTTTCTTGTTGCGATAACTTTGCTGTTTCTGGGTTAAGATTTATAGCTTTTAAATACTCTTGGTACTCAGGACGACCTTCAATCGCTCTGCTCTCAAAAGCCGCATCTATCTCATTATTAGCCTGTGTCTGCGCTTCGCCGCCTGCCATACTGGAACCTAAAGCAAAACCTAGTTTTGGATTTACTAAACTTGCCGCAATTGTTGAAAACGCACCAGGGGCGTTTAGTGCTGTTTGAGCCAACAAAGCATCCGTATTCACGCTAGTTTGACCATAAGCCAAGGCATTTGGATCCGCCCCTAAAGCCTCCGCAAACGCTGGATCGACCTGACCCTCCCCATAACCAAACATGTCAGGGACTTTCACAACCTCGGCTCTCAAGTCCTCTTTTATGTTTTCAGGCAGTTTAGTTATTTTCTCTGCCATCTCCTCATACTGACCTTGAGCATAAGAGTTAAGAACAGATTCTAAAGAGGTTTCAGCCATAGGAACTGTTAAACGAATTGGAGCATCAATTTGACCTGACTCATAATCCCCAGTTCTAAATATATAATCTTCAGATGCTAGCCTATCTAAAGCGTTCAAATCTAGTCCAGCTTTTTGCAGTTTATAATCAGGGTTTGCTACTGTCTCTCCAATCAAACCTAAATCTTGTGCAGTGTTAAGACCTGCGCTTACTTGTTGCTCGACGCCACTTGCAATAAGCGCAGGGGTGTAATCTACCGCGCCAATCTTTACCAACTCCCCTAGACCACTTGAAGTCACATCCACCGGATCTTGAGCCGTGCCCTCCGCAATAGCTACCTGCTCAGACACAGGCAAAATGGTCCGTGGATCATACTCCTCGCCTATCTCACCAGTCTTCTGTTCTGGAACATTTGTACCTACAGGGGTGTAATCCGACATTGGACTAACAGGGTAAACCTTCCCGTTTATAATATCCCCAACCTTTTTAATTGAGCCAGACGGCCCAATCTCCAACACAGTGTTAGTCGAAGTATTCGTAAACGTACCATCAGGGTTCGCAACAAAGTTGCCCGACGCCATCGATTCTCTGATAACCTTGTCGCGGAAACTTTCCTCTTTTGTAGTGCCATCAAAGGGAGGACTTATCGGAATGTTAAAGTCGTAACCCTCTTCAGTCCCTGGTCCTGTAGGTGTGGAATCAACAAGATCAACTCCTAAAAATTCGTTTGCTGCAATTTTTTCTGCTGTGTCTAAAGAACCTGTCGCGTTATAAACTTCAGACATCGTATCTGAAATTTTTTGCACGACATTATCATTCACAGCAGGCGACAACGTAAGAGAACCACCCTCCGTGGTAGGCAATGCAAAGAGTTTAGTTTCATCCGCTAGATCCTCTGTTCTGACACTAGCGTTGAGACTGCCCACACCAAGGTCCGCGTCCTTCGCAGATGTATCGACCAACCCAGCAAAATCCCCATTCGCATCAACATAATACTCTACGTTGTTGTACTTCGGACCTAATGACCGAATCTCTAGCTCTGGTTCCGCTGTTATCGGCTCTGGTGTAATAGACGGCGCAAACGGACCCAACGCTTCTTGCGCCGTCGCATCTAAACTCGTAAAACCAGACGGCCCAGTAACCTCTTGAACAGGACTATCTGGAACCAACCCAGCAAAGTTCCCTGTCGAATCCACATAATACTCAGTGCCGTTGTCTAACTTACGAACCTCAAGTTGAGACTCTGGTTTCGTCAAATCCGTAGTCGTGAAATCGTCAGGATCAAACTTATACTCGTCATCCACAATGTCCAAATAAGCAGGCGATGTCTTGTCAACAACCGTCTGTGACATCAACAACTCTTCAGGGTCCACATTAGCCTGCGCCGCCGCTACCTCATATCCAAGGTCCGCGTCCGACGCTTCTTTCTGACTCGTATACTGGTTCCCAAACGCGTCATAATAATACACAGGTTTAGGCTTGGGCTTCGATGTAGAGGACGCTATCGCCGCATCCAACACAGGATCCTCGCCAACTACCGCAGTCGAAAACGTCTCGCCGTCATAAGTGAACGTCTGACCTGGACCCAACGTATCACGAGCCTCCGCAAACGCCAAACCAAAGTTGTCCGCATCGCTGAAGTCCGTCTTGTTCGTAGCTACAGACGTAACCGTCCCGTCACTACTCTTGATAACAACGTTGTCACTCTTCGAGTTGTCAATAATAGGACCCTTGTCATTCCCAGAAGGATCTACACTGTAGTTCCGTCCCGTAGCATTCGTCCCCTCAATCTGTACAACCTCGTACCAATCCCCATCAGCGTCCTGCTTCAGCGTACCAATCGAATCTCCGCTAACCGCTTCCTTCGGGGCAGGCTTGTCGTCACTACTGCTACTAACCGCAGGAGCAGGCTTGTCGTTGCTTTTAGAAGAACTACCATTGTACGTCTCAGTTTCCGCCTTACCTCCAGACGTAATTTCAGCCCACGTATCCGCTAACCAACCCATACCGTTATCCTTTCAAGCTGCCAATGCCACCCATCGGCACACCATAATTAACATACTTTCCCGCACCAGGGATGCCCAAACTACTCAATGGACTCATCCGACTGTCAACACCACGACGAACCCCCTTACCCTTATGACGCGTAACCATCGGCTCACTCTCCGCAGCCAACGCACTTATACCCTTCGTAATCGCAGCTAAACCAGCCTTGTCCTCCGCCTGAGGAACAAGGACCGAGGGCCGAGTACCAGTAGCCGTGGAACTCTGATCCTGACCACTGAACTTCTGACCATAATCCCGCAAACTCGTACCATTCGAATCCTCAGGATTATACTCACCACCAGTCTCCAAAAACTGTCGCATCCCAGCCTTACCACCCAAATGCGCCATGCCCAACATAGACTGAGGCGTAATCTTAACACCACCAACTACCTGACCAATAAAACGATCCAACTCATTAGCACTAACATAATCCAATATGTCACCCTCATGCCAACGCTGTACTCGCTCCTGTAACTCAGGACTATTCCGAAACTGATCCATCGTAAACAGCGTACCAGTAGCTCGCATGTAATCCGTCAACCTAGCAGGACCAAACTGATACTTCCCAGTGTACCCCTCAGGATTCACAACTCCATAACGACCACCACTCTCACTACGAGCTAGATCTTCCCTAAATTGACTCATGCAACATGCTCCAAGGTTCTTGGACCACTGTACTATATTCCCAAATGAAAATACACCCGCGATTTTTTAGACCCCAAGGGACTCCTAATGTACCTGCGCTTTCCTTGCTTTCTTGGTCCTCCGGTAACTCCGGTTCTTACTAGCTTTTAGCACACCAAGATTTTTCTCGCTGTTATCCCTCGGATTCCCGTTCCGATGAGTAACGTCATTCCCGTCACCCTTCTTGACCTTGCCAGACTTGAGCAACTTAGCTCGGGCCGCGTTCCTCGCTGCTCGGTTCTTCTTTTGCTTGGGCGACGAGTGGTAGTTCTCGTATTCTTTCTTGTAGTTGCGTGGCACTTGTGGACTCCTTGCGCTGGGACAACAACCCTAATGAAATTATACACGAATGAATTTACAAAACCAACATTATAGGGTGCACACAGAACAACCGTGGCGCAAATATAGGGGGGTGCCCCTGTTGCGATAGGTTAATGTCACCAGGTTTTCGCCAGAGTAACCCCTGTATAGTTTTATAGAGTAGTATGCAGGTCAGCTAGGTACGTGGCTCTGGTATATCCATCTGTATACACGCAGTAATCTGCCAGAATATTTTAGGATCGACCCCTTCGATTTTCTGGGCGATGGCCGCGCTACTCATGAACCAAGCCCCTTCAGGTCTTGGCCCTTCGGGTGAGTATCGTTCCCTCGTTCCTCGGCTATCGCACTCTCGTGGACAGAAGGATAGGTCCGTCGGGAATCAGCCGAGGCGGCAGAGATCCGTGCAGTGGCTCGAATCCCTGCTCGGCTCGGCTTGGAGGACGGGCTGTCCGCGATCTAACCACCGCCAGTTGCAAGGTCATGATGATCGCGGATGCGCCCTGTGGATGGTAATCACTCGTTACGCAGACGCGGTTACGCATCCATTAGCTGCCTGTCGAACGTCCTCGGGTCATGAATCGCTGAAGACGATTCATAGACCACTGCGGGCGTCGGCAGCGGATGCGGGCGGTTTGCTTCTTACCGAAGTACCGTTGCACGTTGTACATGGGCAAACCTTAAATAGCCTCGAAGCCCGATGGATATCCTGCCCAACCTGATGACCTTGGGGCCATCAGGTCCAGCATGATATGGGGGCTTCTCCATTTTTTACTTACTACGGAATAGGGCCTGCCGCTTTCCGTATCGGACGCGGTTCAAAATAGGAAAATTCAAGTATTGTCCTCACAACGTAACGTCAAACAAGTGGACGTAACGTTGCTGCGGGAACACTTGCATTTACCGATTTTGAAGCGTTGTGCAATTTTCAGGCGGCTAGCCATTCCGTAGTTAGTCGTCTTCTTTTTAATCATTACGAAAGGAGCCTGTTATGGCTAAATACAACTACATGACAATCAACAACACAACTGGTGATGTTACTCTTAACCTGCGCGAGGTCAAGTTGATCCTACGGGTACTTGAGGGTGCGCTCAAGAACAACACGAACATCACCTCATGGTCGTGCGAAGTTGATCTGTATAACGACCTGTCCGAAGCATACAAGCAGCAGCTGGACGCTCTAGCAGCGGATCTTGAGTATCACCAGAAATACTCGTTGCCAACAGAAACAGGCGGGGACATCGTTCGCGCTCGTGACGAACAAACGAAAGGAGAAGCAGCTTAATGGAATATTTCAACTTGTTTCACACGCCTAGCAACTGGGACGAGTTGATGGATTGGGTGGACGGACACGCTAAGTCCGACCGCCCACATCTTATCACAGCCGCAGCCATGGGTTGGAACCTGGCTGTTTCAACAAGTCAATCAGAACAGAAGGAAAATAAAGATGACTAATGATTTCGAAACCAAACTAGCAGATCTTGTATGGACTCTAATCGAACCCAAGATCGACCAGAAACTCGCACAGTTCCGTGATGACATCGGTTCTGACGACAGCTTCGGGATGACCGACGACTACCTCGCTAACCAGATCGCAGAGTGGATGCGGTATAACTTCGACTTGGGCGACTACCATTTCGACATCACCGATTACTCACACGAGATCGACGGTATGATCGACGTTCAACTTCAGTATCAAGCCGAGGACGGCGAACTGAAAGAGTGGCTCGATAACAACCACGAGAAGTTCGAGGACAGAGTTCTCAACGTACTTCGCACTAACACGATCCGGATCGAGATCTAATGTTAGTTGAGATCGTACCGCACAGTGGAATGATTGTGCTGTCCGAAATCGTCGGTGGGTCTCTCATGACCCGCCGATACATCGGATACACTAAACAAGAAGCAATTCAACAATTCAGACAGGATATAGAAGATGAGAAGAGAGACATCCAAGATAATGAACGCGTTCTATCGTGGTCTACCAGCTAAAGCAGCACGGACACACACAGATGGTCAGACCGTCTGGCTACACAACAACCGCATCGCATGGCGTAACGACCATGGCGACATCTGCTTTACACTAGCAGGCTGGGCCACAACAACAACACGAGAGCGGATCAACGGTCTGCTCGAGGTCTGCGGTTACAGATACTGGGGCGTCAGCCAACGCAACTACGCTCAGTACCTAGTCTACAAAGCAGAGATCGTTGCACAACTCGGGGACTACGAGGTCTTTACACTCACATGTCTCGATACATTCGAAAAGGAGTACAAGCTATGCGCATAGGTGGATACACACTAATGGACAGTGGCTATGGGCTATCTGTCACAGAGTATGAAGCAGGTTGGTCGTTCTGGTTACAGGGCGACGACGCTCAACAGTTCCGCGATGAGTGGGAAGCGTATCAACTAGGTGTCGGGAATAACTTCCGGCACTTCCTCTCAACACACGACTACGACACACTGTTCCAATAGGAGGCGAACATGTACACCGAGCTTATACGAGCCAGCATCGAATACGCGAAAGAAGTTAACGACAGACTTGAAAAGGAAGGAATAATCTGGGAACGAGTACCAATCTGGATGACTGAAGACGAAGCCTTTCAGACCGCAAAGGCACTCATCGACATCATCGGTAAAAAACACCCAGAAGTACTGCTTCTATTGGATAAGATCGAACGAGACTTAGCTTGGAAGGAATATAACGATGGAAGATAACATGCACACTTGGGATGACGATCAGATCCGCGAGTTCTGGGACGCTAGTCCAAACCTATTACTCCAAACGTACGCGGGTATGTTGGGACTGAGCGTTGGTGAACTGAAGGATATCTTGATGCCAGCACCAATCGTCGATGTAAAAGAACCAGACCTCGGTGAGTGGTGGTCACGGTAAACTGAAGGGGGCTTCGGCTCCCTTCTTTAACTACTATCATAATGTGCGCCATGCTATTCCCTTCGGGGCATGGTCGCGTTGCGTGTAACGACACGCAAGAAAATTGAGCCTCCTTCGTCGGCACAGGTTTAGTGGTGCTCGGCTCCCTCGTTCCTCGGTCGCCTCGCGGGTAAAAATGCGCGCGTGGGGCCGCAGGGCCGCAGGCCATGGTCAAGGTTCGATGCCCAATATACGAGCCGCGTGGGGCCGCAGGGCCTCAACCGCCTCCTTCACGCTCCGATAACCGTGGCCCTCGGTCCCATTTACTCCTTTTTCAAGTAAATCGGGTCCTTTTTCTCCTCCAAACGAATAAACCAACCCCGTAGAGGGGGCCTTTACCAAGAAAAAACTCGCCCCGCCTCGGGCATAATATGCCATATGCCACGCGATTTGATGAGGCGATACTAAAACTGCGTTACTTTTGGCTACTTTCAATTCTATCCAAAAGGGTACACCATCGGCAACAACGTGTACATCAGGTACACCGCCGCCGTGCTTGTTCTCAATTCGGGTCGCGAACCACTTCTTCGGTAGAGTATTCCGTATCGTGTTCCAAAAGTTCGCCTCGGGTCCCTTGCTCATCTGGGGTCACATCCTTGTAATCTGCCTCGATCTGAAACGCCTGTGGGTATTGCTTTTGCAGCGCAGCAAGTCGGGCCGTGATCTCGTCCCTCGATAGCTGATCGATTGTATTGATTGTTTCACGCCTATCGATGGTCAGACCACCCAAGGCCGAGCGGATCTTTTCCGCATTGATTGCAGCCGAAAACTGTCCTGCCTCCTCCGCACCAAGAGAAAGTTTGTGCAGCCGCTCAAGCTGACCGATCTGGGTCACGCCGTACCGCCGCTCTCGCTCCTCGCGTAGCTCCTGAATATACTCCAGAACATGAGGATAATCTCGCCCATTCAAAAGAACAGATGCTTGCTTGGATGCCAGATCAGGAGCATACCCTGCCTTTCGAGCGCACTCCGCATTGCTATAGATGCCCTCGACAATGTGCTGTGCAAAAGTCATCTGCCGATTAGTGAGCATTCGCCCGTGTTCTTCTTCGATCTTCTGCTTGATGGATGCCATATCAACCTCCGCTTGATGGCAACAAACGTACAACAAGTGCTTTTGCGTTTCAACCGAACAAGTGTAAACACCTCGTTTACAACACCGTAAACAGGCGTATATCAAAAAACCAAAGTGTAAACATTTTTCGAAGCGGCCTCAAACAAACAACAAGCAGTCCCTATAAATCTCGAAAACAGGTGTAAACAAAAAGGCCGTTTTGTAAACAGGTGTAAACAGGTGGAGCTATATAAATAAGGGGTTGTTTACACGGTTTACGTTGTAACGCTCGAAAAAAAATATTTTTAGGCAGTTTATAAATCTCAGGATTTGCATCTATATAGTAAACTTCGGAAGAAAATCTCTTGACTATCTGCGCCACTTGCGTGTAGTCTACAAGTATTCAACAACTACTTAATACGCTAATACGGAGGATATCATGGCATATAATGGTTGGACTAATAAAGAAACGTGGCTCGTGAACCTATGGTTGGGCGACATGTTTACCGTGGACCAAGAAGCGGGGATCGAGATCACTGCTGATTACATCGAGCAAACCGTTGACGATATGGTTGATCAAGCGATGGACCAAGAAGCGGGAAACTTTAACGGTTTCGTCAAGGACCTATTGAACTGTGCTTTGGGTGAGATCGATTATCATGAGATAGCGGAGCATTATGACGAGGAGGTAATTGAGAATGCCTAATCATTGTTATCAGCAAGTTCACATTTACGGTCCAAGGTTCTTGGTCAAAGAACTGTATGATCATCTAACCAAGGCTGACCCAGAGTTTTGCCAAGTGATTAAGCCGATGCCGTTTGAGCAATGGCTTGCTCCTGCGACTAGGCTCATGGGCTACGAGGTCGAGGGTTGGTATGACTGGCGAGTTACGAACTGGGGCACAAAGTGGGACGTTGTTGACGTTGACATCACGCAGCCGTTGACGATCCACGATGACGAGGACCAAGAGCCGAGCAGCATGAACGCCTCGTTCTCGTTTAATTGTTGGACTGCGTGGTCTCCGCCTGTTCCTGTTTGGGACAAGCTGCATGAGATGGGTATCAGCGTTGACGCTGACTATCAGGACGAGGGCATGATGTTCGAGGGCCGTTATGTAAATGGCGAGGACAAGTGTTGGGAGCCTGAGATCGAAGAAGAGGAGGACGCGTAATGGATAGGGCGTTGTTTATACAATCACTCGAGCATTGGGCCAAGATGTTTCGATTGGAGCTTTTGTCTGATGAGTTTGCGCAAGATATTGCGCAAGTTTTGGAGGACAAGGCGCGTGAGTTGAGATTGGAGGAGGAAGAATGATGGATATGCAGAAGTATTACAGCCAGTTGGTTGGAGCGAAGATCATTGGGTTTCGGTTTGTCGAGGACGAGGATGCGTTGGAGCCGTTCCCTGTGTTTACGTTGCGGTTGGGCGGACAGACTGTTGAGATGTCTTTGTCGATGGACGAAGAGGGCAACGGCGGCGGGTTCGCGTTTATTGAGGAGGCGGAAGATGCGTGAAGGATTGAAGCAAGACATCGAGGGTCTGTTGGAGAATTATCTTGGAGACTTGGAGTATTGGTGTTCGACCATGGAGGTTGACAACATCAACTTTGTGACGGCGGGGACGCCATCGTTTGAGGATATCGAGGATGCGAATGCGCATCGTGTGATGGTCAAGGCAGTATTGAAGGAGTTGCGTGATGTCTGATCGTGAGATGGAAGATATGTTGGACGAGATATTCCGCAAGGTATTCGGGGAGAATTGGTGATGGGTAAGATGAAAGAGTTGTTAATGGAGTTGCAAGAGACGCCGATTATGGTGCCATGTCCTGATTGTCATGGGTACTGCACTGTTGAGGTTGAGTTCGCTCGGCCTCACGGCCCTGATCGTGACGTTGGATACTTGGACACGAGGACCGAGGTCTGTGAAACGTGCAGCGGTGACGGGGAGTTCGAGCGGCTGTGTGATTGCGGTGCGCCTGTGACTATGATCATGGGCGAGGATGCAGAGGTATGTATGGAGTGTGCAGATGGCTCTTAAAAAGTTTATAGCAGGTAAACCCAATCGAGTTCAGGTCGATGGAAAAACATTGGCGGAGCGGATTAGTTTAACGTCAAATGGAAACTTTACGATGTCTGGTCGGGGCCATGGTCGCAAGACACCACATGGTCGTTACAATTCGGATGTTACGCGTGGTTTTGGTGGGCCGAAAACTAAGAAGCAAGACATGCTATACTTTGTGCGGGACAGGGTGAAGAAGTACCGCAGCCATGCCAACATGGAAACGCCTTCGGGATATGAGACGTATGAGTGGGCCAACCTAATGGTTCACGAGTTTCAGTATTTCGATTGCAGCCTGATTTATCAGTATGCGTATGACAACGTGTTCAACGTATTCCCTGACGAAGATGTGCCACCGTCGATGGACGTAATCTTACCTGCGGACAAATGCGGGTTTTATTTTCAGGACATGAACGATCTGTTAGACAACGGCGATTACAGGGACGAGGTCAAGGAGTCGATGTTTCTGTGTATCCCTGATCAAAAGACTGGGGACTTGGACATTGATCGTAGAATTTTCCGCCTTTTCTGGTTGGGTCCACAAGACCCAAGACTTGCCGGAACTCACATGCCTGTGCCTGAAGAGTTTGCTAGAGTTGACTCGGTCAGTGGCGCGATTGAAATGATAAGTGACGAAGAATACGGGCGAGACAAAGACATACACTTTTTGTTTGGTATGTTTGCTAAAATTGTGTGTGTTGTTTTACAGACTATCAACCAACCAAGGTTCGTGGTCCAAGCAAAGCGGGACGTTAGCCTAGTCAAGCGGCAGTCTTTCAAGAAAGCTACTGGTAAGTTTACGCCTGACAGTTGGAACATGGTGGCGTGGAACGTGGACAAACCAGTCAAAGCCAAGCACTACGAAGAGGGGACAGGGGGCCGACAGGCTTTGCACTTCCGCCGTGGTCATTGGCGCAAGGCTGAAGAGGGATGGGAGCGGTCACGTTGGAGCGAGACACGCAATCGTTGGGAGCAGTACATTCATGGGTACGAAGCGGGACACCCTGCGTTTGGGGTCAAGAAGAGTTATCATTTACCAAGGAAGGAACCAGTATGATTGATGATCGGATATGTATATTTTATGTGGCTGACAGGTTGCAGGAAATTGTTGACGGCGACGAAACGCCTGAAGATTTCTTGAGCGAACTGAACCACAACATCGGGGTTAATGCTCGGTGGAAGCGCAACAACCCAGATGCGTTGGTCGCGGACCTGCCACCCATCGATCCACCCAAGAAGAGAGGGAGGCCACGGACATGAAAACCTACGAAGTAATATGCGAGGGCGTAGTGC
>Ga0208428_1000499_pt1 | contig 17849 bp, 27 predicted proteins | sample DEB08_DNA_11_FD_184535 | JGI IMG/M metagenome (GOLD analysis project Ga0208428, IMG submission 184535) | Aqueous microbial communities from the Delaware River and Bay under freshwater to marine salinity gradient to study organic matter... | ecosystem: Environmental > Aquatic > Marine > Coastal ... | reverse complement strand
TACCTCCCGACCACATGGAGGGGCGCGGTGAAGGCAATCAAAAGAATGACATGGCGAACGAAGTAATCATCGAGCTCATCGCCCGGACGCAAGCAGCGGAGGGCAAGATCAAAGACCTCGAGGGGAAGCTCAACGAGACGAAGAAGACCACCGAGGACGCAACAGCAGCCACCAGAGGGCTAACTGGACAGCTCGATAAGATGACGGGCGGGGCGGTGACAGCCTTCAGGGGCATCGTGAAGGGGGCGAAGAGCGGGGTCGTAGCCATGACCACCCTCAAGGGAGCGATCGCAGCCACGGGCATCGGCCTGCTCGTCGTCGCTGTGGGCTCATTGGCCACCATGTTCAGCAAGACGCAGGAGGGTGCAGAGATGTTCAACAAGATCACCGCAGGCATCGGGGCGACCATCAACGTGGTGATCGACCGCATCAGCATGCTCGGCAAAGCGATCACTTTGGTATTCAGGGGAGAGTTCACGGAGGCCGCGAATCTGGCAGCGGAAGCCGTCAGGGGTGTGGGCGATGAGATAGAGAGAGAGACAAAGCTCGCCATCGGCCTCGCAGAAGCCACAGATCAGCTCGAAAAGAAGGAGGCAGAGATGATACTCACCTCTGCAAAAAGGAGGGCGCAAATCGAAGATTTAAGGCTTGCCGCTGAAGACCAAACGAAGAGCAGGAAGGAGCAGGCCGCAGCACTCCGCGAAGCCATACGCCTCCAGAGGGAAGAAGCAGACGAGCAGATCGAGATCGCAAGGGAACGCGCCCGAATCATTGCCGAGGAGGTGGCCATGAGCGAGAGCCTGACCGAGGACATCAAGAGGCAGAGGGAGGCCGAGGCTGAACTCTTCGACCTTGAGAGGCGCAGGGACAAGCGACTGAAGGAGATGATCACCCGCCTGAACTCATTGAGCAAAGCCGAGCAGCAGCAGACGCAGAGCATCGAGGACAAGATCAAGGCCATGAAGGAGGCCATCGCGATGGAGGAAGAGGACGAGGCGATCATGGAGGAGAACTTCAACGCAGAGCTCGACCGACAAATCGAGATGAGCAAGGTGCGGAAGAAGGCACACCTCGAGCGCATCGACGAACAGATCAAAGAGGGCGAGATCGCGGAGCAGATCGCCAAGCAGAAGCAAAGGACAGAGGAGCAATTTGCAGAAGCAAGGGTCGCCCTCGCGCAGACTGGCTTGAATGTCATCGGTGAGATATTCGGAAGAGAGAGCGCAGCAGGGAAGGCCGCAGCCATCGCCTCCGCAACCATCGACACATACAAGGCGTTCACCAACGCCCTCGCCAACACACCCCTGCCACCTCCCGGCCCACAGATCGCGGCAGGCTTGACGCTCGCCTCGGGCTTCGCACAGGTGCGCAACATCTTGAGCACTCCAGTCCCCAACGGATTCGGAGGCGGTGGAGGAGCAGCAGCAGGCAGAGGGGGCGCACCTACGCCCACCATGCCGAACGTCTCCATCTTGGGAGGCAACGAAGCCATGACGCAGGCCACCCGATCGCTCGCCCAGTTCGGGAAGAAACCGACCCGCGCCTATGTGGTCAGCGGTGAGATGACAGACAACCAAGCCCTCGACAGAAGAATCGAACGAAACGCCTCATTCGGATGAAAGCAAAACTGAAGACAATCCTCGAATCTTACAGCGATTATCCTGAAGCCGTAAGCAACAACGCGAAGCGGGGCATCGCCCTGAACGCCCGCGTCAATAACAAGTGCGCGACCCAAATCGGGAAGATAAGAGCCCAACAACTCGCACAAAAAAAACCCATCACAGAGGCTGTGATCCGTCGGATGTACAGCTATTTGAGCAGAGCCGAAACCTACTACGACGAGAGCGACACCAAAGCGTGCGGCACTATCTCTTACCTCCTCTGGGGAGGCAAGGCAGGGAAGCGGTGGGCAGCGTCCAAGCTGAAGGAGCTCGGCATCGAACTGGCAGAGATCGGGGAGCGTGGAGGATATAAAAGAAAGAAATGAGCTACCAGAAACCCATCGGCAACAAGTCCCTCACATGGGGGCGTTCAGGCAAGAGAGGAGGGCGCAGGGCGTGCCTCTGTGAAGACAACACCTACAAGATCGAGTGCTGTCAGGGCTACCTCCTGAACCAAGGCATCGGGGACGTGTACGGAGGTAATGACTAATTTTGTAGCATGAAGATCATCGAGCTGATAATGATGGAGGACGAGAAGCGTGCCGGAGTGGACACGATATCCCTCGTCTACGACCCCGCGATCGAGGAGAACTTTGTCGCCTTATCCAAGCAGCAGGAGGGCAGGGTCGCCCTCTCCTCCGAGTATATGCGCATGACCTTGAGCGACGCAGACAAGCGCATCGTGACAGGTGCGGCACTCGTCCCAAATAAGCCCATCTACCGCAACGACGGAGGGGATGAATATTACATCTACTTCAGCAAGGACACCACCCGCAAGGCGTCGGAGAGCTTCCTGAAGAACGGCTACCAGAGGAGCACCAACCTCGAGCACGAAGAGGGCGACAGGCTGAAGGGTGTGAGCGTGGTGGAGAGTTGGATCATCGAGGACGAGGTGAACGACAAGAGCAAGTTCTACAAGATGAACCTCCCCGTCGGCACTTGGATGGTCTCGATGAAGATCGACAACGATGAGGTCTGGAAGGAGTACATCAAGGAGGGCAAGGTTCGAGGCTTCTCCATCGAGGGGTGGTTCGTCGATAAGATGAAGACCAAGACGAAGACCGAGCAGGCGCGGTTGAAATAAAAAAAGAGGCCGAAGCCTCTCAAAGAAAAAAGCCCCCGAAGGGGCTTGTCTTATTTTGCGATTGCAACGTAGCGGGCGTAATCGTAGCCCTGCGGGTCAATGAAAATCTCTTCTCCTGTTGTGCTCATCACCTTAACGACGAGGCTGAAGGACTGCTTCTTCCATGCTTCGCGCTCTTCTTCGTTCATCTGAAGCCAGTCTTCGGTTTCTGTCTGGTAGTCGCTATCTGTTCCGCCTTTGCCTGAAAGCCACTCTTGATTGTCGAGGAGGCTCATCTTGAAGATGTTGAAGTCTCTGTCGGTCAAGACTACCATGTCGGTGACCAGAGCCTTCATCGGGATGGTGAATTTGTAGTCGTTAAAGTTCTCGAGCTTGCTCGTATCTCCGAGCAGAAGGTCGATGCGCTGATTCATTTGAACTTGAGCGAGGGGAGTGATTTCGATGGTTGTCATGATGTTGGTGTTTTTGGTTGTTGTTGTTTGACATTGCTAATATACAACCGTTTTCAACAATACCAAACATTTCAAGAAAATTTTTGAACTTTGTGAAAACCAACACAATGGCAGCGAACGAATCAACACCCGAGGGCGAACTCGTCAAGAAGTACATCGAAAAGTACCTCGACGACCTCAACGATAAAGCCGAACCACTCGGAAAAAAGACGCTCGCCCGCATCATCGTCAGAGACAACCCCGACCTGTTCACCGAGAACGACGTGGACAATGTGCGCACCCTCATCCGCTACTACACAGGGCAGTCAGGAGAGAAGAGAAGGAAGAACAAGATCATCGACGCACCACCCGCTGACAGGGGGGCAGCGCAGAAAAGAGGCAAGAGCATCCCCGAGAGCCATGCCCGCAGGCACAAGCCCTTCGAGATTGAAGGCAAGCGGATCGGCATCATCAGCGACGTGCATATCCCATACCACGACCCCGCAGCCATCTGCGCAGCTCTGGACTACTTTCAGAAGAAGGAGGTGGACACCATCCTGATGAATGGCGACATCCTCGACTTTTGGAAGATCAGCCGCTTCCTGAAGAAGGGCAACAAGCCCGACCTCGTGGAAGAGATAGAGGCGGGGCGTGAGTTCCTCGAGTGGCTGCGGTGGCAGTTCCCCGAGGCTCGGATATATTACAAGCTCGGCAACCACGAGGCGCGGTGGGAGCTGTATCTGTGGGAGAAGGCGGGAGAGATGGCCAAAGCCCTCGAGATGGAGTTCGGGCAGTCGCTCGGCTTCGCCCAGTTCCTGCACCTTGAGGAGCATGGCATCACCTACATCCCCGACAACCAACAGATCAAGGCGGGCAAGCTGAACATCATCCACGGCCACGAGTTCGGGGGGAGCTTCTTCAACCCTGTCAATGCAGCGCGGGGGCTGTTCATGAGGGCGAAGGCTTCGGTCCTTGCAGGGCACAACCATCAGACGAGCGAGCACCAAGAGGGCAACATCAACGGGGACGCCATCGCCTGTTGGTCTACGGGATGCCTCTGTGAACTCGCTCCAGAGTATCGACCTTTCGCTTTTACGAAGTGGAACTTGGGCGCGGCATGGGTTGAGGTGTACGAGGACGGGAGCTTCATGGTGGACAATTTCAGAATCATCGAAGATGCAGATGGACTTTACTCGATCCGATAGGACAGACCTTGAGCGCGTGCCTGTCGCCTGCAACCTCTTCCACAAGGGCTGCGACTGCGCACCAACGGAGGCCATGAAGTGCCACAGCGTGGAGCTCGAGAGGCGCAGGAAGATGGATATCTCCACCATTAAGAAGCCAAAGGCAGGGCAATGATGGAAAGAGCCACCTCAAGGGCTTTATCCACAGGCACTTTCGAAAATTAAAAGCAAGCCCCTCAATGTAGGGGTCTTTTTTTATCTGACCTTTGTGACATTAAACTCGAGGCATGTCCATAATCCAAAAAATATTTTCAGCTCTGAACGCTGACGAGAAGCAGGCGGTGAAGACCGAACTCGCTCAAGCCGAACTGAAGGAAGGCACAACCATCGAGGCTGACAGCTTCGAGGAGGGTCAAGCCATTTTCATCGTTACCGAGGACGGGGAGAAGATACCGATGCCCGAGGGCACATACGAGCTCGAGGATGGCCGCAAGGTTGAGGTGAACGACAGCAGCATGATCGTGAGCATCGGATCAGGAGAGGAGAAAGAAGAGGCCGAGGTCGAGCAGGAGGCGAAGGAAGAGATGAGCGAGGAGGGCGAAGCCACAGAGGTCGAAGCCAAAGAGGATGAGAAAGAAGAGGAACTCGGTGACATGGACAAGCTCCGCGAAGAGCTGCGCCAATACGTCCGCGAGGTGGTCATGGAGGCCATGCAGGAGAAGGAAGAGATGAGCAGCGAGGAGACCACTCCCGAGGCAGCAGCCGAAGAGACTGAAGAGAAGGCCGAGGAAAAGGCCGAGGAGGTCGCTGTCGAAGCGTCTGCCCAGAAGGTCAGCGCGAAGATCAAGGTGAAGCCCGAAGGCACTCGCCCCGACTCCATCGACTGGTTCAAGCCGCAGATGCGCAGCACCACGATGGGCAACGTATTCAAGCACTTGAACAAGTAAGACACTAAAATCAAAAACCCAAAAGAATGCCCTCAATTACTGATACAGGCGTAAGCTACGCCGGTGAATTTGCAGGCAAGTACATAAGTGCAGCCCTGCTTTCAGGAACAACTCTCGCCAACAACGAGATCACCATCCTGCCGAACGTCAAATTCAAGCAAGTAGTTCAGAACGTAGCCACAGGCAACCTGATCAGCTCCGCTTCTTGTGACTTCACGGACAGCTCATCCATCACTTTGACCGAGCGCGTCATCGAGCCACAGGAGCTTCAGGTGAACCTCGAGGTCTGCAAGAGCGACTTCCTGAACAACTGGCAAGCCCTCGAGATGGGATTCTCTGCTTACCATGAGCTGCCTCAATCCTTCGAGGACTTCATGCTCGCCCACGTTGCCGAGAAGGTAGCCGAGGAGATCGAGAAGAACATCTGGCAGGGAGACACCGCAGGCTCTGCCCCCGTGAACCACTTCGACGGCTTCGAGAAGCTGATCGACGCAGTCACTCCCGGTGGAGAAATCACAGCCGCAACCGTCACCGCCTCGAATGTAGTGGACGAGCTCGGCAAGATTGTCGACGCGATCCCTTCTGCTGTTTACAGCAAGAGCGACCTGAAGGTCTACGTCTCTTCAAATATCGCCCGCGCTTATCAGCGTGCTCTCGGTGGATTCGCTGCCGTAGGTACTGCGACTGACGCACTCACTCCCGGAGCAGGCTTTGAGGGTCAGATGTACGTCGGACGCAAGCCGATGAACTTCGACGGAGTTAATCTGGTAATGTGCCCCGGCCTCGCTGACAACACAGCGGTCGCCACTCCTTCGAGCAACCTCTTCTTCGGAACTGGTCTCTTGAACGACCACAACGAGGTGCGCGTGATTGACATGGCGCAGTACGACGGAAGCCAGAACGTCCGCATCATCATGCGCATGACCGCAGGCGTTCAGTTCGGAAACGCGAGCGACATCGTTCTGTACAATTAAGAGCGATTAGATAGACAATTCAAGGGGGAGGGGCTGAATCCCTCCCTTTTTTTTTCACTCTAAAAAGACAAAAAGAAATGGCTTGCAATTTGACACTCGGACGGAAAGAGCCTTGCAAAGATGTGGTCGGTGGGATCAAGAAAATCTACCTCATCAACTTCGAGCCCTTGACCTTGACAGAGGTGAGCGGTGAGGTGACAGACATCGCAGACGCTGCCGGAACGGCTGACGTTGACGCGGTAGTCTACGAGGTGCGCCACGCTTCCTCTCTGACCACGAACATCAACAGCTCACGCGAGACGGGCACGACCTTCTTCGAGAGCACTCTCGAGCTGACCTTCAAGAAGCTCTCCCAAGAGGACAACGCAGAGCTCGCGATCATGGCACACGGACGCCCTCACATCGTCGTGGTGGACAACAACGACAACAGGATGATCGTCGGCCACGAGTACGGCTGCGAGGTAACTGGAGGCACTCTGGTGACAGGCAACGCGATGGGCGACCTCTCGGGCTACACCCTGACCTTCACGGCACAGGAGCGCACTCTTCCGAAGTTCATGGACAACGCTTTGACAGAAGCAACCTTCGAGGCTCTCCTCGGGACTGTGACTGAAGGCACAAATTCGTAACTTAGCACCCGACACATGGAGCTGATCTGCTCCTCGTTGGTGTTGGTTTATTGTTTGACAGGAGGAGGGCTTCGCGCCCTCCTTTTTTTTATCAACATACCCAAGTACCTCAACAAGCCTCTGAATGCTTTAACTTTGTGAAAACCACAAGGGACAGATGCACATCCTGACAAGCTCGCAGACAGACTTGCAGACCATCAAGTTCGCGCCTCGCTCGATTGGTGCGCTCCAGTACCTGCTCCACCTTCAGGAGGAGGAGAGCGGCACGACCTTTCAAATGATCGGCTACGGGATACAAGACGACAGCTACGTCAGCATCACCCGAACCTTCCCCCTTTATGAAAATTTGTACTACTACCTCCGGGTGTTCAGGCTGCCCTCTGGGGCTTTGTCTTCTACCATGTCAGCCCTCGACGAGCCGACCATCTACCGCAAGAGGGTGACGGACGACCTCGAGGCAGTAGAGGGATGGGAGGAGAGCGTCTTCCAATGTGTTACAAATCTCGTTGATCCTTACACGAGCAAGACGAGAAGGCAGGCGAATGAACTCGTAACTTCGTACCTCAACAGCGGGGAGATATTGAATGAGATTTATCGAGGCAAGGTGTTCTGCACAAACAGCACCGACCTCCAAGACTTCAGCGTCTACGACAAGCAGCCGATGACGCAGCAACCCGTTGACAATACTGCCAAATGGATCACAATTTGAAGATATTAAAGCTCGCAAGCTACACCTCCCCGAAGGTGAGCGAGAAGCCTCGCAATGCGTGGGTCGAGTACGGAGAGGACAACAACTTCTACCAGTACCTGATCGACCTCTTCCACTCTTCGCCAACGAATAACGCAGCGATTCAAGGGATCAGCGATCTGATCTATGGCGAGGGCATGGAGGCAGCAGAGGGGAGCAGCCTCGAGGCTTATGTGAACTTCATCAAGATATTCCAAGCCGAGGATGTTCGTCGTGTATGCCACGACCTCAAGCTCTTCGGCCATGCATCCTTTCAGCTCACCCTCGACAAGGGTCAGGTGGTGGGTGCTTTCCACATCCCCCGCAACTATCTGCGCCCTGCGAAGGTGAACGACGAGGGTGAAGTGGACACCTTCTACTTTTCCAACGACTGGAGCAAGGCGAAGAGCCCAAAGTTCGCCCCTCAAGCCTTCCCCGCCTTCGGGCATCAAGCGGCAGGCGACGACGTGGCCATCTTGAGCGTTGAATCTTACAGCCCCGGGTCTGTTTACTTCAGCCCTGTGGACTATCAGGGAGGGCTTCAGTATGCAGAGCTCGAGGGAGAGATCGCGAATTACCACTTGAACAACATCAAGAACGGCCTCGCGCCTTCGATGATGATCAACTTCAACAATGGAGTCCCACCGATCGAGGAGCAGTTCGAGATCGAGCGCGACATCCTCGCGAAGTGGGGAGGGTCATCCAACAGCGGCAAGGCCATCATCGCCTTCAATGACAGCCCAGACAATGCGGCAACGATCGAGGCGGTGCAGCTATCCGATGCGCACAATCAGTACCAGTTTCTCTCCGACGAGTGCATTCGCAAGGTCATGGTGGCGCATAGGATCACCTCTCCCATGCTTTTGGGCATCAAGGACAACACAGGCCTCGGAAACAACGCGGAGGAGTTACAGGTCGCGTATGAGCTTTTCAAGAACAGCGTCATCAAGCCCTTCAGGCATTTGGTGACAGAAGCAGCCGAGAGCGTCATGGCACACAACGGGCAGGAGATCGAGCTCTACTTCAAAGACCTCTCCCCGGTCATGATGGAGGCGGCAGCAGCCGAAGCCACCCCCGCGAAGCTGAACAAGGTCGAGATGAGCATCGAAGCCCCTCACTTCAGCGAGACAGCGGAGGAGGCATGGCTGAAGTACCTCGAAGACAAGGGCGACAAGGTTGACCTCGACGAGTGGGAGCTCGTTCATGAGGAGGAGGTGACTGACCCCGACGAACCAGATGGGGAGGTCTTCAAGTTCTTCAAGAGATTCGCAGACCCAGAGGAGAAGAGCCGCCACGACGGAGGCATCTACAAGATTCGCTACCGCTACGACCCGAAGAGAACCAAAGACAACAGCAGGACATTTTGCAAGAACATGGTCGCCAACGCAGAGCAGGGCGTTTATTACAGGCGCGAGGACATCGAGAAGATGAGCAGCGCAGGGGTGAACTCCGAGTTCGCGCCCAAAGGATCGTCATCTTATTCCATCTGGCGGTTCAAGGGTGGAGTGAATTGTCATCATCGTTGGTTTAGGATGATCTTCAAGCGCAAGCAAGTGGGCGGGAAGGTCAAGCCATTGGACGAGACCGAGAAGGGAACAACGCGCAGGGACATCGAAGAGAACTACAAGCGCACAAGCGAGGGCGCAGCGAAGAGCGCAGGGGTGCAGAACATGAACCCGGCAGGCTACGACGACGCGAAGATGCGCCCCATTGATATGCCAAACCAAGGGAGACGATGAGCGACGTGCTATTCATACAGAGGGAAGACCTGATCCGCTACACGCTGATCGGGGGCAACGTGGACACCGACAAGATCATCCCACACATAAAGGTGGCGCAGGACATCCACATCCTCCCCATCCTCGGAACGAAGCTATACGAGAAGCTCCAGAGCGACATCAGCGGCAGCACATTGGCGGGCAACTACTCGACGCTCCTGACCGAGTTCGTGCAGCCCTGCCTCATCCATTTAGCCGCTGCGGAGTTCTACCAGTTCCACGCCTACGAGGTGAGCAACGCGGGAGTCTTCAGACATCAGAGCGAGAACGCGACCACGCCCTCGATTGATGAGCTTCAGGCATTGATCACCAAGCAGACGGATGTGGGCGACCACTACAAGAGGCGGCTCGTCGATCACCTCGAATACTATCCGACGCGCTTCCCCGAGTACACGGCAGCGCAGGAGGACGGCATGCATCCGAATCATTCACGCAGGTCAAATCGTTGGGTCTACTGATATGGCAAACAGCAACAACTGGGGAGAGATTTACAAGTCCACATGGTGGGGGGACAAGGCTTGGAGTGCGAACACGCTCTTCATCGATTCAGCCCCTCCCGGCTTTGGACTGAACCTGCTCAAGGCTTCCGAAGACCTCGACAATACAATCGACTGGGACAGGCTGCCCGACACCACGGACGTGCCCACCGTCTCGGCCAATACCATCACAGACCCCAATGGGGGGACGACAGCCGAGCGCGTGGACTTCACCGCCAACAGACAGGCACGCCTTCAGCAGAGGGTCACGCTTGAGGCTTCCAAGGAGTATACCTTCAGCATCTACGCAAAGGTCAACACAGGCACGCAGAACTTCAGGCTTCGCAATGTGACGCTCGGAGATGCGGAGAGCAAGACAGCGACAACCTCATGGACGCGCTTCAGCTACACCTTCACCACGACCACGGCGGGGGATTACGACCTCTCCCTCCAGAACAACGACAACACCGCCCGGACGCTTGAGTTCTGGGGCGCGATGTTGAACGAGGGAGCGACAGCGGGCGACTATGTGAAGACGGACGGATCGTTCAGCGGCAGCGCCCCTGCTCCGGCTTACGCTGGCTTCGGCGATGCTTTCGGAGGGGTTACGGCTTACTACTCTTTAAGGAAGTTCACCGAGGCCGAAACGCTCAACGCCATACGGGTGAGAAGGTCATCGGATGACACCGAGCAAGATATAGGCTTCGATGCGAACGGGGACTTGGACACCACGGCTCTGACCACTTTTGTGAATGAGGATGTGGATGTGTACACCTCTGACTTTTCAAGCACGGAAGACTTAACCGAAACTAATGGAACGGGGGCAGCAGCCCAAAGCGTTGGAGGGGTGGATGATGCTTACAAGTTCAGCACAATAACGGGAACGGGGCAAATGTATGCTTCTATCGCTCCATTCAGCGGAAAGGGTGGGGGGAATAGTTTTAGGGTTCAAGCCGATGTGTATTTACCATCAACCAATTCGGAGATTGACAAGGTTAGTATTTGGACAGGCTACGGAGCAGAGACGTTTGCTGATGTAACCGCCACCGACACTTGGACGAGCATCGACCAAACGATAACAATAACACAAGGTTCGGCTTTAAGATTCCAAGCATATGATGGGTCAGATATAACGCCCACAACAACGGGGGCAAATGTCTTCTACTTGAAAAACATTGTAGTCACTCAAACCACGGCAGACGGAGCGGTAACAACCTTCTACGACCAAACGGGCAACGGCAACGATGCGACCAACTCGACCGAATCCGAGCAGCCACTTGTCGTAAGTGGGGGGACATTGGTAGAGGAGAACAGCAAGGCGGCTATTGACTTTGATGGGGTGGATGACTACTTCAGCTTCACAACGCCCACAACTTTGTCAGATGAGTTCTTTATTACAACGGCACTCAACTCCAACCCAAGCGGCACATGGGGGATACTCCTCCACAATCAAACCATTTCAACCGAAAGAATACGATTGTATGATAATGGAAACATTGAGTTAAGGATTAACGGCACGACTCATACATACTCTTCTGCATATACGCCAAACACTCAAGAGCTTTTAACCATCGAGCGAGATAGTGCAGATAGCTTGGAAATTTATGTAGATGGAACAAGTCAAGGGTCAAACACCGAGGCGGCAGATTGGACGGGCATTTTAGGATATTTGGGCAGCAATCAAAGCCAAACAAGCGGACAATTTTACACGGGAACTTTCCAAGAACTCATCATCTTCGACTCCGACCAAAGCACCAACCGCACGGGCATGGAAACGAACATCAACGACCACTTTGACATCTACACGCCATGAGTTGGTACATAGGAACACGCGAAGAGGTTGAGCAGTACAACCAAAAGGTAAACGAGGTGAAGGCGTACAAGGGCAGCATTACAAGCAATTGGGCGAACCCACGCCAACACCCTGACGGGAGCAAGTGGGCTATTGTTGCACATAGCACGGAACCGGATGAAGAGAGCAGCCTTATCTTTACAGAATCACTCTCGGACGACTGGACGGCCGAGGAAGAACTCTAAAACATGGCGAACCTCTTTGACTCCGCGAGCTTGCTGCTCGTCGCATCTGCATTCAAATCAGCAAAAGCATACAGCGTTATTCCGACAGATGGAGGCGGAGACTTCACGTTCGCCAGAGCAGCGACATCCTCACGCACGAAGAGCGACGGAACGACGGAGACAGGCATCGCCACCAACGTCCCCGCCCTGCACTACGGCACAGCGGGAGACCCCGAGACGTGCCCATCCTTCCGCGTGGAGAACAGCACAGCAGCCGCCACCTTCACCCTCTCGAACATCGTCACGAACAGCATCCTCACGGGCACAGCCGGGACGCTGATGATTGAGGGCAAGCTGCCGGACAGCGTGACGGGATTCATCGACATCGGCTTGAGTTCCGACTTCAACAACAACCGCATCAGAACGCTCAACACAGGCTTCAGCATCGTGCAGGCGGGCTCGGGAGTGGTCTCCTCGGATGGGACGATCTTCGACAGCGATGGCACGCACATCGTGACACGGATCGCGGTCTCATGGAGTGGAGCAGGCGCAGCAGCAAGCGCGACCCCGACGATTCTGATGAGCCAGAACGGAGAGACCAAGACGCACAGCATCACCGAGTGGAACGATGCGAGCTACTTTGACGAGATACGCATCACAGGGAAGAGCAGCGACGACAGCGACGAGATCAAGGTCTTCGCCCTCTGGGACACCGCCCTCACGCAGACGGAACTCAACACGATCACAAGTGGCAGCTAAAAGCGACGAGATACGCCTCCACCTCATCCGAGAGCAGGAGGACGAGTGGCAGACGACAGGAAGGCTCGAAGATCGCAACGGCATCGAGCTCGCCAAAACCCTCGAGCTGCCGTGGAGGAACAATGAGCGCAACATCTCACGAATACCGGGCGGTATTTATCCAGTCATCAAGCACATCAGCCCCAAGTTCGGACAGTCGTTTTGGCTTCAAGACACGGGCAGCCGTTCCCAGATACTCATCCACGCAGGAAATTATCACAGAGATACACACGGCTGCATCCTTGTGGGTGAGGGACTTAAGGATATAAACAACGACGGACACCTCGATGTGTACAACTCCCGCAACACGATCACCAAGTTGCTGCGGGCTTTGCCTCGTAAATTTGTTCTCAAGATCACGACAATCGGAAAAGATGAAATTTGATCTGGACGAGATAGGCATCAACATCGGGCTGATGATCGGGGGATTCTTCGGCAGCCTCATCACCATCAAGAAGAAGCGCGACCTGAAGGAGCAGCTCTTGAGCGTAGTCACGGGCACAATGTCGGCCAACTACCTCGCCCCTGTTCTCATCGACTGGCTAAACTTGACAGGCTCGAGTCAATACGGCACGGCCTTCATCGTTGGCTTCGGTGGGCTGAAAATGGTCGAGGCCTTCTACCATAAGTTTTTCGATAAGGTCACCAAGTGAACAAGGGCAAGTTCATCGCGGAGCTCATTCAATGGCTTGTGATCGCCCTGCTCGCCTTTGCAATGTTCGCGTGGATTGAGGTGCGCTTCTTCCTCCCCACTCTGGAGCGCGACATCGAGAAGGTTATACACCACGACACGATCTACCACGACACCATCTACATCGTCAAAGGGGACACCCTCGAGGGGTAAAAGCATGAATCCTTGCTACCAAGTTTATGAGGACGGTAGCCTCTTCCTTGTTTACTTTTGCCTGCATCAATACGCCCCCGACGATGACAAGGTTCTCTACTTCCAGATACCGCCTGCATATTCCTGACAGCGACATCCTCAAGGTGCTGATCCTGATCACAGCCATCTGCATCCTGTCGCTCACCTCCTGCTCCGCGAACTGGCACTTAAGCAGAGCCATCGCCAAAGACCCGAGCATCATTCAACCGCCCGAGGTGGAGATCGTGGACACTACCATCGTCATCGAAGAAATACGCGCAGAGACGACGTTTGTGGCTCTTCCGATAGATACCATCACAATCGAAAAAGAACGCCTTAAAATCAAGATAAAGCGCATACACGACACTCTGAAGGTGGAGGGGGTCTGTATGACCGACACGATCCGCATCATCGAGGAGGTGGAGCTTCCTCCGGTCATCAAGTACGAGCCGCGACCTACATGGCAGACCATCCTCGCGTGGCTACTTGCTGGGCTGTTTGCTTTTAAGATTATCCAGAGAGCGATCGACCGCTTCCTCGGGGCATAAATTTTTGCCCCTACCTTTTTTTTATTTGCATATGTGCAAAAGAGTTTTATATCTTGCGCTCGTCAAAACAATCAACACCATGAAAACACTATTCGAACGGCTACGGCCAGAGCAGCGCGAACGCCTGCAAGAAATGGAGGGTGAATTTCCCTACATGCACCGCAACCTTCTGCGCACCCTTAAAAAGTTCAAGTACGTCGTCGACATACCATTCGGCGAGGTCGTTAATGTCGTGCAGTATTTAACCAATGAAACAATAAGCATCACAGCGATTTACAACTGCTTTGAAGACGTTCAAAAGACAGGCGACGATTCGAGCCTTCAATCGGATCACAACGCTCAAACAACCAACACATGAGCAACTTTTCATTCATCCCAGAGGGGCACAAGATGCCATCCTCAAAAGGACGCTACACCAAAGTCAAGGAGGGCGAAACCCTCAAGCTGCGCGTCCTATCTCTTCAGATCGTCGACGGCTTCGTCCGATGGTCAAACGACAACAAGCCCATCAGGTGGCGCAATGGCGAGGACGAGCCTGCGGGCTTCGACTTCCGAGAAGGCGACAAGGCCAAATACTTCTGGGCTTTGGTCGTCTGGAACTACGAGACGGAGCAGTCTGAAGTTTGGGAGATCACACAGAAGAGCATCCTCGACTCCCTGCGCAACTACGCGACGGACGAAGATTGGGGGCATCCCAACACCTACGACCTCAAAATCTCACGCACCGGGGCAGGGCTCGAAACAAGCTACGCCCTCACCGCGCTGCCACATAAGGCAATGACGAAGAAGGTCGAGGAGGCGATGAACACCAACTTCCCGGACGTTCACGCGCTCTTCACAGGCGACGATCCCTTTCAAGCTGCGAAGTGATGGGGGCGAGCCGCGAGCTATTCATCAAAGAGCGGGAGGCCAATGCTTCCCGCTACGATGAGGACTACCACTATCACAAGTGGAGTCTCCAGAAACAAAAGTCAAACAAGTCAACCAACCCAAAAAGAAAGAAATGAGCCAACCAAACACATACGAGGAGGTCATGGCGAACATGGTCACCGAGATCGAGGAGGGCAACGAGAGCGCGCTTCAGGCGTTCCTCTCCTTCCGCAACATCGAGAAGGTCGCGAAGGACTGCATGAAGCAGATCGAGCACCTCGCTCTGGAGGAGCTATCCGACCACAACGGAATGCTCGAGCAGGGCGACATCGTTATCGAATCACGCAGCAGCGCAGGGCGGTGGAAGTTCACCGACGACGCTCACGCGGCACTCAAGCAGCAACTCAAGGATGCGGAGGAACTGCGCAAGCAAGCGCACAAGCTCCATCTGAAGGGCAGCGAGGTGATCGACCCAGAGACGGGCGAGATCGTGCCGCCTGCGGACTACACCCCCGGCAAGGAGACCATCTTCATCTCTAAAGCACGGAAGTCATGATCAGGCGTTCACTCATGTCCAAGCTCTCGGACACCGACCGCCAGAAGGTGGAGAAGAGCGAGAACAGCACCATCGTGCTCCCTGCCCTGCGCACCCACTCCTTCGCCATGCACCTGACCATCCTCGAGGCAGTCATGGTGTGGCAGATCATCAAGGGCGGCAACGTGCGCTTCGACTTTGTTGAATTCGCAAACCTATTTGAAACGCCATGATACAGCCGATCCTTTTAACCATCGCCCTGTGCTCTGTGATCTTCTTCTTCTGCAAGGAGGTCAGAAGCACCATCACCGAAATCAATCAACACCTAAACAACAACAACCAATGAACACACAGACCAGTTTCACCGACTACTTGAACAGCTTTACAGGTAAGTCTAAAGAGAAGCCAACGACGCAAGACCATCAAGTCGTGGCGCAGGTAGTTCAGACCAAAGACTACCAACAATTCAACAAGGCGGCAGGCAACCGCGACGTGATACAGCTCCACGTTGAACGACTCAAGACATCAATGGAGGAGGAGTACCTCATGAGCCCCATCATCGTGAACGAGAAGATGGAGATCATCGACGGGCAGCACCGCTTCGAGGCAGCGCGACAGCTTGACCTTCCGATTCGATTCATAAAGGTCAGAGGCTACGCCTTGAGCCAGATGCAGCAGATGAACGCTAACCAAAAAGACTGGGGAATCATGGATCACATACAAGCTCACGCAGAAATGGGGAATGAAAATTTCAAGCAGTTGATAATGTTTATTGAAAAACATCGGAAAGAGAAGCCTTTAAGGGTAATTCTTCACGCTTATGGAATGAATGGAAACACAAGAAAAACACTTCTTGAAAGCGGAAACTATAAGTATGACATAAAGAAAGAGGCTCAAGCTGAGAGACTGTTGGACGCGATAAATGAAATACAGCCCTACTACAAAGGCGCGCACAGGATTGCTTTCATTGGTGCTATAAGGAAACTAATGAAGCATGACGTCTTTAATTTAGCCCTCTTTATTGACAAGCTGAGCAAGTTTAGCAGCATGATGGTGGACTGTACAACCGTAGACAACTACATCGACTTGATCGAGCACATCTACAACTACAAGAGCCGCAACAAGGTCTCCTTTAAATACCTCTCCGATGATTGAAATCAGACAAAAAGCCGAGCGCAAGTTCTGCAACATCGGAGGCCTCTGGTACATCTTCCGGAAGCTCCTCTTCGCCCGCGAGGTGGAGGTGCTGATCTACTTCCCCGACGATATGAAGAACGCGCACATGAGCGATATCAGAGCGAGAAAATACAAGCCCATCCTCGGCTTTAAGGGGATGGGAAGGAGTCAGGACATCTGCTTCAGGGCAACCTCCGAGGGGCGCATCTTCGAAACAGCCAAAACCTACGAAGACGACCGAGGGCGATTGTTGGGCGTGCAGGAGCTCAAGGCGAGCGCATCGAATGAAATCCCCGTCAAGGCGTACATGATGAGCCGCAGGCGGGGGGAGTGGCTTCCGATCCTCCCGCTGCACCCATACCCGAGCAATTCTTTCCGGTATCGCGTGGCGATCAGGCGCGTCAGGTAGTATCTTTGAGGTGTTGGATGCCGCACACATCCATGACGAAAACAAGATTGAACCCATTGGGGGGAGGCGTGCGGGCCGAACCCTGATGGGTTTTTTATTTGAATGAAATGGCACAAGGAAAAAAGTCCTTTGTCCTGTACGCTGACCAGAGGGCGGTGTTCGACAAGATGGACGATGAACAAGCAGGCAAGCTGATCAAGCACATCTTCAGCTTCGTGAATGACGAAGACCCGGAGGGGGACTTCATCACCGAGCTCGGATTCGCTGCGATCAAGGCGCAACTCAAGCGCGACCTCGAAAAATGGAGGGAAACCAGAGAGAAGCGAGTGCAAGCAGGAGCAAAGGGAGGGAAGCAAAAGCAAGCAAATGCTACCAAAAGCAAGCAAAGCCAAGCAAACGTAGCTGTAAATGGTAATGTAAATGTCAATGTAAATGAGAATGTAAAGAAGAAAAACCCCCCTTACCCCCCAAAGGGGGAAGAGGTTGAGGTGATCCTTCCATTCCAAACAGATGTTTTTACAAGCCAGTGGCAGCTCTGGAAGCAGTATCGCAAACAGCAGCACCGCTTCACATACAAATCCCCCGCCTCGGAGCAGGCAGCACTCACCGAGCTCGGCAAGATGTCGGGCAGTCAGGAGAAGAAAGCCATCGCCATCCTCCACCATACGATGGCGCACGGGTGGAGGGGCTTCGTCGAACCAAAGCCAGAGGAGAACAGCACCAAAATGATTAATGTTGCAGATA